>Ga0105099_10000324_pt1 | contig 32819 bp, 14 predicted proteins | sample PPLLak3cmMay2015_2_FD_79138 | JGI IMG/M metagenome (GOLD analysis project Ga0105099, IMG submission 79138) | Freshwater sediment microbial communities from Prairie Pothole Lake near Jamestown, North Dakota, USA - PPLs Lake P8 Core (1) Depth... | ecosystem: Environmental > Aquatic > Freshwater >... | reverse complement strand
TGCATCGAATTAAACCACATGCTCCACTGCTTGTGCGGGCCCCCGTCAATTCCTTTGAGTTTCAGCCTTGCGACCGTACTCCCCAGGCGGGATACTTAACGCGTTAGCTTCGACCAAGCAAATACATGCAAGATCTAGTATCCATCGTTTACAGCTAGGACTACCAGGGTATCTAATCCTGTTTGCTCCCCTAGCTTTCGAGTATCAGCGTCAGGATCAGTCCAGAAAGCCGCCTTCGCCTCTGGTGTTCCTCCCGATATCTACGCATTCCACCGCTACACCGGGAATTCCACTTTCCTCTCCTGTCCTCAAGTCAAGCAGTATCAAAGGCAATTCCTCAGTTGAGCTGAGGGATTTCACCTCTGACTTACAAGACCGCCTTAACTCTCTTTACGCCCAGTAAATCCGAGTAACGCTTGCCCCCTACGTATTACCGCGGCTGCTGGCACGTAGTTAGCCGGGGCTTCCTCTGGAAGTTAAGTCAAACACGGGAGGTATTGATTCCCATGCTTTAATCCTTCCTGACAGAGGTTTACAATCTCGAAGACCGTCATCCCTCACGCGGCGTCGCTGCGTCAGGCTTTCGCCCATTGCGCAAAATTCCCCACTGCTGCCTCCCGTAGGAGTCTGGACCGTGTCTCAGTTCCAGTGTGGCCGATCTGCCTCTCAGCACGGCTACCCATCAGAGCCTTGGTAGGCCATTACCCCACCAACTAGCTAATAGGACATAGGCTCGTTTCCAAGCGAGAGGCCCCGAAAGGTCCCCCCCTTTGATCACATCACTTGAGTGACGTGATGTTATGCGGAATTAGCAGGCCTTTCGACCTGTTATTCCCCACTCGGAAGTAGATTACCTATGCATTACTCACCCGTCTGCCACTCTACTCATCCCTTGCGGGACTTTCACGTTCGACTTGCATGTGTTAAGCACGCCGCCAGCGTTCACTCTGAGCCAGGATCAAACTCTCCAGTTCATATTCAAAGGGCCGAAGCCCCTTAAATCAAAATCGGACAGTTTGGGCTGTGTGTTGTTGGCTGAAAATTCACTCTACTCAGTTTTCAAAAATCCTTATTTTCTTCACCGAAGAAAAACGTTGTCATTATACAAAATTTTGACGACTTGTCAACACAAAAAATAGCTAAATCGCAAATTTTTTTTGTACTGCACTATATATATTATTAGAAGAATTATTTTTCAACTATCAATTCAAACAAATTATTTTTTTTACGCCTTCAACACTGACCATGCTTCCCAGGTCATAAATCCGCTCTTCAACACAGCGAAACGAGCCGTTTCTCCCGGTAATCACTCCATCACAATGGTCGCCTTCTTTTTCCCCGCAATATTGCAGTGACTGACAACAGTGACCTCATCCCCCTTCCGCGGAGCCTGCAACTTGTCGAAAGCGATCGTCATCTGCTGATACTGGCCGTTCTGCTGCTCGCTGAATTCCTTTATAGCCACCTCTTTTCCGTTCACGAAAATCTTGATTTTTATAACGAAATGGGATTTACCATTTTTTACAGGATGCAGCACCCGCACAGTCAAAGTCGAAGTGGCAGCGTCCCAACCGATATCGTTATGCTTGGGCGGGTGCGCCCAGGCTGGCGCGATCAACCCCACGATCAATACGATGCCGATCATTCCTCTGGTCATGAATCCCCCTTGTTTAGTAACAGAACAACACCAGAATCCCGTGCATGGTGGCCAATGCCAGGGCTGTGTAAGCCAGCAGCTTGTGGTGGATGAGCTTCAGTTTCAACCGGGCACGGAAGCGTCCGGAGATGACAGCGGCCAACACCGTCGCATAAGTAAAAATGCCCACCGGTTGGATCCACTCGCTCGGATTCATCCCATTCCTATAGCAGGCCCGGAAAAAAAAATCAAGCTCTGCCGTCTCATCCCCGCAAAAGCTTCACGGACCCTTCTTTTCATTCACCCGGACATCGACCGAAAAAAACCGGTAGTCGGTGTAAGCCACATCGATGGACGAGAGAGCGAACCGTTCCCCATCGTCGGCGATATAGGCTTCCTCGATGCGGAAGCGGCTGGGAAAACGAATTCCGTCATGAAGAACGGCGAATTCGATCTGGATGGTTGTATCGGGAACAGCATGAAGATCCCGTCCCTTGCGTTCCAGGGAAAAGAAATTGCGGATCGATCTGGGGGAAAACTCGATGCGCAGAAAGGTGGAGTCCACCTCATCGATCCAGGACAACCCCCACATCAGGTTTGATGGGATAGGCGGCCGCGGCTCAACCTGGACGACCAGCGCATCGCGCCCGAAAATGCGTTCACGGCGGAGGAGCGTGAAGGCGGACCGCTCTTGAAACTCTTTATCGAAGGCGTTCGGTCCGAAGGCCATCGTCCAGTAATCGAAAATCCGGATTTTCAGGGAGGCGTGCTCCTGTTTCTTCTCCAGCCCATTCTCTCGCAGCAGGACTCTCCGCTCCTGCACCGACTTCCCCCGGCGCAGCATCTGATAATCGTACACCCATTCATTCTTTAGCGTCTTCTTGGGGTAAAGGCTCGGCCATCCCTTTGCGTCGGCGTGGAAAGCCACAAACCCCTTATGCTTTTCGGGAACGGGATGCAGCATCTCAGTCACCGTTTCCACGCAAAAATAGTATACGACCGCCGCTTCGAGCCGTTTGTAGTACTCGGCCGCCCGCTGCAACAGGGTGGACATTTCCAAATCCTGACGGAACTCTTTGTTTTTCGGCCTGGGAGAAGCGGCGGTCGTTCCGAGCCCGCTCGCGATCATACTGCCGAAGATGAGAAGGAGAAACAGCCATCTGGCACGCATCTTCAACCTCACCGGATCAGATCAATATCTCTTTGTTGTCGCCGCTGCGGATCAGTTCGATCTTTTCCGGATCGGCTGTTCCCAGACCGTACCGGGTATCGGCCAATTGAATGTGCTTGGGCGGAGGGTTGATGGGGCGGTCTTCGCCGAAATGGAGCTTTCGCTTCACTTCGATGATCTTCAGGCCGGTCGCATCGACCGCTACCGGATCGGTCCCCACGATCAAACCGTTATATTTCCAAGTAAAAGCCGGGTCGATCCCCCGGGGACTGAGGGAATGGAAAAGCGGCGTGAACATCACCAGGATATTCAACCGGGTTTTCCCGGCCACAGCCGGAAGTTTCCAGAGCGCTCCCAGGTCGGCGCAGGAATCGGGGTGGTAGTCGGGCAACCTCGCCGCGAAGGTGATGTAGTTTTTCAGGCAGGTTCCAACTCCCGACCAGTGATGTACCCGCATGGGGCGGGTGTTGATCAGGGCGGTCGCCTTCCGGAAGACCGGATCCACCATCGGGTTCCGATCCCGGACCGATATCGCTGCCTCGGGTACTCCCGCTTCCAGGATCCGGTCGCGGATCGCCGCCTCCACTTCAGGGGGAGTGGGGAGGCTCTGCCAGACATTCGACTTGATGCCCACGACATCCTCCGGCTTCACCAGCATCTTCCATGCCTCCCGGGGGTTCTTCGCCCCGAGAAGGGTAGCTACAGCCTCATCGATCATCTCCTGGACAATCTTGGAATCTGGCTTGCCGTCAGAACCCCACAGCGTTTCCCGGCGGATGAGCACGACCCGGCTCTTTTTCGCCGCCCACAGTCGTCTCGCGCCGCCGATCGCCAGTGACCCGCCGCAACCGACGGCGATCGCCGTCTTCAGAAATTCCCTCCGTTTCACCTGTTTGCCCATCCGGTCACCTCCATAGCATAAATAAGCTTTATTCTACTTGATGTTCGGGGGGTCTTCCGACCGTTTCACTGCCTCGGACATCAGATCAAGAGCCGATTCGCAGGAAACAGCCCGGAGGACAATCATCAGGAGCAGGCCGCAGGTCTGCGCCGCCGCCCAGGTACCGTCAGACATCCGGATCCCCTGAGGTAGATCAGGTCCGGCCGCTATCTCCCGGGAAACTCTCTGCAGCGACCGGTCGGCGTCCAGAGGAGTCGCATATCGCACCAGCAGGAGGACCGCCCGCCGGCCCTTTTCACCGTATAGCCCCATGATCGCCGGATTCGCAGCACTGATCCCCAATACGTTCTGATCGCTGAACCGGTAGAATTCATTCTGCCAGATGAAATGGGAGAAGAAACGGATCGTTCCACTGGCCAGTTTTTTTTCGGGGAGCAGTGAAACCAGTCCCGGAACCGTTCCCGTTTCCGCAATGGCGGCGGTCAGGAGGCTTGCCAATTTAAATACGGCCGCACGAGACGCTCCGGTCTCCGGAGCCGCCTGGATGGTGGCAAAGAACCGACCTTTCCAGAAGCGCAACTGCCCGTCGGCGTATTCGCTCCCCTGCCCGACCTCACGGGCCGGGTTTTCCATGCCATGCGTGAAAATCCCAAAGGCATTGGCGGCTTCACCCATATCGAACCAATCGACCTGAATATCGGGTTCACCTTGCTTTTTATAGGTGGCTGATGCCATGATGCGGAATCCGAAGGAGATATACAGCTCGGCCGCCCCGTCGATGTACTCATAGAGGGTTTCCGGAGTATGAGTCTGCCTGTCGGTCAATTCCCAACCCGAGATCCGGTCGGGAAGGGAGAAAAAGTCTTGGCACTGTAGAGTGAATCCCATGCTTAACCCCAGAACGATCAGTATCCGGATGTTCACAGTGAAGACAATATGAACAATCGTCAACAGAATGTCAATAGCATACCGTTCCCATTGTTTCTCTACTGTGCTATTCTTTGACAGCAGAGTCAACGGAGGTCATATGAAAGTGAGAACAATGATGGGAACGGGAATCGGGTTATTCCTATTGGCGGCGATCGGGTCGATTTCCATGGAACGGTTGCTTGCCCGTCCGGATGCAGGTCCTCAGAAGAAAAAAAAGGTGGTCGTGGTCAGACCGGCGCCCCTTCGACAGGCGCGGGGACATATCGTCCATCGCCATCCGGTCGTCCGACGGGTGACCGTCCTCCCCCAGGGGCACCATCCCTTCATCCACCGCAACCGTCACTACCACTATCACAACGGCTTCTACTACTGGCACGCGCCCAGCGGATACGTGGTCATCGGCGGCCCGGTCGGGTACCGCCTGACGCTCCTGCCGGCCGGCCACCGCACCCTGAAATTCGGCGGGGCCTCCTTCTACTATTACCTGGGAACCTACTATACCTACAACGATACGGAAAAGGTCTACACGGTCGTCGATCCTCCGATCGGATCCGAAATCGAGGAATTGCCCGAAGGATACGAGACCGCCGAATTCGCCGGGGTGGTAAACTACCATTATTACGGCACTTTCTACAAACAGGATAAGGATCGGAGTTCCTATATCGTAGTGAAACCGGGCGCGGGTCTGGTGGTCAAATCAATCCCCTACGATTACGAAACGGTGACCCGGGACGGGCGTGAACTGTTGCTCTTCCGGGGCGTCTGCTACGAGCCGTTCACCGAGAACGGTATCCAGTTTTACCGGATCGTCGAATAGCCGTACCTCGCGATGAGGGAAAAGCTGATTTTGATCGGACGAGGACTCCCCCCCCTGAACCCAAATACCTGCAGGTCGAAAGCCGATTGGCTTGAAGCCGACCCGGCCAAGATCGCCGCATCACTCGACGCGGCCTTGAAAAAACCCTCCGGAAACTGGTTCGTTCTGGCTGACCGGAAAACGGTCGCAAGTAAGAAAAAAGCGGTTTTTCACATCAATGGGCAGGAGATTCTGGTGCTCAAAGTGAAAAGCAACCTCATCGCAATCGCCAACCCCTGCCCTCACTTGGGAGCGCCCCTGTCCGCCGGCCGGATCAATGATATGACGATCACCTGTCCCTGGCACGGGATGCAAATCGATTGCTCGCAGGAAAACCATAAAAGACGGTATCCTTTGGCTGACGACGGCCATCTCATCTGGATCCGGATGCCGGGCCAGGAGCAGGAAACGCCCGCCCCCTTCCTGCCGGAACGCCCACAAAAGGGGATCGCAGCTTCCATCCAGACCACTTTGCGGTGCAACCCCGAGCAGGTGATCGCCAACCGCCTCGATCCCTGGCACGGCGCCCATTATCACCCCCATACATTCGCCGGATTGACTGTTTTCAGGGAAAGTGAAGAAGGACTGTTTCTGCGGGTTGCCTATCGCCTGTTCCGGTCGGTTTGCATGGAGGTGGATGCCCGTTTTCATTGCCCCGATCCCCGCACCATCGTCATGACGATCATCGCCGGGCCGGGATCGGGTTCGGTCGTCGAGACCCATGCCACGCCAATCGCTCCCGGCTATACCCGACTGACCGAGTTGACGATTGCTCACTCCGCCGCCCGAGGATTCGCAGTGGCCCGATGGATCGCCCCCATCATCCGGCCGTTCATCCGGTCTGCGGCCAGAAGGCTGTGGCGCGAAGACGCCGCCTATGCCGAAAGGAGATTCTTTCTGAAAAACGGCAGCCCCTATTCCCTTTATCAGGAAGCAGCAGTGAAATGGCCGATCGGCCACCCCCGATGAGGAGTCCCATGATCAAAAAAACCATTAAAAGATGGATCAAAAAGAGATTGAGAGACTACCACATTCAGATCAACCCAATCGATCCAAACCTCCCCAAAACCATCCCGAACCCGAAAACCGTGGTCGTCATCGGCGCTGGTCTCGCTGGCATCGCTTGTGCTTCTGTATTGGCGGAACGCGGATTCAAGGTGATCATCAAGGAGAAGAATTCCTTCCTGGGTGGAAAACTCGGCGCCTGGCCGCACGAACTTCAAGACGGAAAGCGGGTTTGGGTCGATCACGGATTCCACGCATTTTTCTATCACTACTACAATCTCCGCACCTTTTTCAAAAAAATCGGCAGCGACCGCCACCTGGCGCCAATCGGCGAATACCTGATCCACGGCGAGACCATTCATCTCGGGTTCAGGGACACCGAAACCACTCCGCTACTGAATCTGCTGGACATGCGCCGCAAGGGGTTCTTTCGTTACCGGGACATGTTCACTCGTCCGGCCATGCTGCGTATGGTCGATTTCTTGAAGTATTCCGAGGATGCGTGTTTCGCCCGTTTCGATGACACGTCGTTCCAGGAGTTTGCCGACCGTCTCCGCCTTCCCCGGACCATGCGCACGGTGTTCATCTCCTTCACCCGGGCCTTCTTTGCCGATCCCGACAAGATGTCGTTGGCCGAGTTGATGAAGAGTTTTCACTTCTTCTACTTGAGCCATGACTACGGCATTCTCTACGATTACCTGCGGGGAGACTGCCACCACCTCTTCGCCGAGCCGGTGCAGAAACATTTCCGCGACGCCGGCATCCGGCTCGACCTGGAGACACGAGTCGAACAGATCGAGCCTGAGGGAAACCGTATCAGAGCGGGGGAAACCGTCGCCGACTACTGCATTTTGGCAGCCGATGCGCCGGCCGCCCGGCGGATCGCGGCAGCCTCCCCCTGGATCGGGGAGCAGGATTCGTCATGGTACGAGCGGTTGTTGAAGCTGAAACCGGCCCAGGGTTACGCGGTCTACAAGGTTTGGATCGATCGCCGCCTGGAGAAGGGTTTTCCCGCCTTTTTCATCACCGACCGCAGCGAGGTGCTGGATGCCATCGCCCAGTTTCATCAGATCGATGCGAGTGAAACGGAGTGGTCACAGGAGACGGGCGGGGGGGTGTATGAACTGCATTGCTATGCCGTGCCAAATCAATTTTCCGGTGATGCCGCAAGTATGAAACGAACCTTGTTCGGCGAATTCAAGAGATTGTTTCCGGAGATTGCGGGTGCCACCATCATCCAAGAAAGCTTCCACATGAACGACAATTTCACCGCCTTCCATGTCGGCCTCCACGCCCAGCGGCCCGGCAGGGCGGGGCTCATCCCCAACCTGTTCGCGGCCGGCGATTGGGTGAAGATCGAGACCCCGGCCATGCTCATGGAGGGAGCGTTCACCTCGGGGATGCTGGCGGCGAACGAGGTGTTGAAGAGGGAAAACCTGGCCGAAGAACCGGTTTTTTCGGTACCCCTGTCCGGCTTGCTGGCAAAGCCCGTCCGCCTCTAACCACCTTCCTTTCCTTCTCGCCTTCTCACTCCAGGAGTAGGTGCTGGAAAATGCTGAAAGGAAATGGTTTTGGCATAGCCCCACCCCCCTTTCAGTAAAGGGGGCAAGACCATCCCAGCGGCAATCTAAAATCGCTTCAGTCAAGTGCTTTTTCTCCGGCCCCCTTTGCCAAGGGGGGGACGGGGGGATACGGAAAGGCAGACGGAATCATTCAAGAGGACGAGTGAATACCATGACGGAGATGAGGAAGACCGAAAAACTCGATTTACGATCAGCCTTCGCGGATGTAGACCGGCCGGCCGGCGACAAAGGTCATATCCACCCGGGCCGCGTCGATTTCACCGGGAGGGACCGCGAACAGATCCCGATCCAGGACCAGCAGGTCCGCGAGCAATCCAGCTTGGATCAACCCCTTTTCCCGCTCCTGGAATTCCGCCCAGGCGGGTATCCGGGTATGGCAGGACAACGCCTCGGCCAGGGAGAGCGCTTCTCCAGGCCGGTGGTCCCCTTCCGGCACCGTGTCCGGGTACGCTCGGTTCACCGCCGCTGCCACTGCCAGGAGGGGATTGATCGGTTCGACCGGCCAATCAGAGCCGAAAATCAGCGGGATACCGCGATCGGCAAAAGATTTCCAGCGGTAGGAGTCACCGACGCGCCGGCCGATCTTCCGGCCGGCCCAGGAGATGTCATCGGCAAAATGGGCCGGTTGCACCGACACCACCGGAGCAAGGGCGGTCAACCGATCCAGGTCGCAATCCCGGACGATCTGAGCATGCTCGATCCGGTGGCGCAGATCCAAATCGCTGTTTCTCTTCCGCACTTCGTCCAGGGCATCGAGCGCCCAGGTATTGGCCCGATCTCCGATGGCGTGGACAGAAATTTGCAAGCCGGCGGCAGCGATGGCGGCCAGGAGCCCGATCAACTCCTGACGGGGATGGATCGCCAGGCCCAGGTTCCCGCCATTGTCTTCGTAGGGGTCATGCATCCAGGCCGTACCGGCTCCCAGTGCCCCGTCGGCGAAGACCTTGACGGTCCCGATGCGCAGCCAGGCATCTCCGAACGCCCGTTTGATCCCCAGAGTCCGGAATGAATCGAGGCAATCGATCCCCCGCCAGGCATTGACCCGGACCGTCATCTTGCCTTCCCGGCTTAAGTCGGAGTAGAGTTCGAGATCGAGAGCAGAGGCATTATCCTGGATGGAAGTGATCCCGAACCGGTTGGCATGGGCCATGGCCGCCAATATGGCTTGCTTCCGCTTTTCCCTGGACGGAGGCGGCAAAACCCGTTGCACGAGTTCGATGGCGGTGTCCTTGAGGATGCCGGTGGGGTTCCCCCGCCCGTCACGGACGATTTCGCCACCTGCGGGGTCGGGAGTGGCGGAACCGATGCCGGCTGCCTCCAGGGCGCGGCTGTTGGCCAGAGCCATATGGGTATCGATCCGTTTGATCAGGACCGGTTGCCGGATACCGGCGTCATCCAGGGTCTGCCGGCAGGGGATTTGCGGCGGATTCCACCGCTCCTGGTTCCAGTATCCCCCCGTGATCCATTCGTCGGCTTCCTGATTCGCGGCATAACGACGCAGCCTCTCGCCCATGTCCGCCTCGCTTGGGCTGTCCCGCAAATCGATCTCCAGGAGCGATGTTCCCCCGTCGCCGAAATGGAGGTGGGAATCCTGGAATCCGGGAACGGCCATCCCCCCTTCGAGGTCGATCCTTTCCGCGGACCGTCCGGCCAGTTTTTCAACCGCTGCCGCATTACCCACGGCGGCGATCCGCTCTCCGCGGATCAGCAGGGACTCAGCCCGTGGTTTCTCTGAGTCGGCGGTCCAAATGACGCCATTTTTCAGCAGGTATTCTTTCATCATGAAACTCTTATTTATCCTACCATGGCAATATCCATCAAACAAGGCGGTTGCATTATCGTCAAAAAAAAAGGATAATAGCGGAATCCATCTTCATGAGGTAGCATCGATGAGTCCAAGCAAATTTTCTATCGCAGTCTCCATCGCATTCCTGTTGACCCTCATCCTTTCAGCCAGCGAAATTTCCGAGCAGGTCATTCAGAACGCGATCGTAAAAATCACCGTGACCAGCAAAACCTCCAACTATTTCGAACCCTGGCTGATGAGACCGCAAAGAACGGCCAGCGGTTCCGGTTGCATCATCGACGGCAAACGGATACTGACCAATGCCCATATCGTCGCTGATCAGGTGTTCATTCAGGTTCAACGAAACGGAGATCCGATCAAATATACGGCGGAAGTCGAATTCGCCGGGCACGATTGCGACCTGGCTGTCCTGAAAACCGCTGACCCGGCTTTTTTCCAGGGCACTCAGCCCTTGTCGATCGGGGGCATTCCCTCACTGCGCAGCAATGTCACGGTATACGGTTTTCCCCAGGGTGGCGAAAAAATGTCGGTGACGGCGGGAGTGGTCTCGCGGATCGAGATCGGCGAATACATCCATTCGGGTTTGAGCTACCTTCGCCTACAGATCGATGCCGCAATTAATCCGGGCAACAGCGGCGGAGCGGTCATGAGCCAGGATAAACTGGTGGGAATCGCCTTTTCCGCCAGCCGCGACAGCGAAAACATCGGGTATGCGGTCCCCAAGACCGTGATCGAGCATTTTCTGGCTGATATCGCCGATGGGCGTTACGACGGACTTCCCGATCTCGGGGTCACGACCCAGAAGATCGAGAGCCCGACTCTGCGGGAAGCCTTGAAGGTAGACGCAAAATGCAGCGGTATCCGGATTTCTGAAATCGCATTTGGCAGCGGCGCCCGGGGCATTCTGCAGCCGGACGATGTATTGCTGGCCATCGCCGGTTCACCCGTGGCCTGTGACGGAACCGTCCAGGAAAATGAAATCGGAGAGGTCGAATTCACCCATCTGATCCATAAATTCCAGATCGGGGAGACCATTTCCCTGAGCCTGCTGCGGAACGGCCAAAAAACGGAAACCCGCGTGAAGCTGGGTGAATTCTGTTCACTGGTACCGAAGGATCGGTACGACGTCCGCCCGACCTATTTCATCATGGCCGGCCTTGTCTTTCAACCGTTGACCGCAGATTACCTGTATTGTTTCAACGACTATTCCGACATTCCCGCTGAACTGCTGAACCTGATGAAAAACGGGAAGCAATCCGAGCATCAGAAGGAGGCCGTCCTCTTGTCCAAGGTCCTGCCCCATTCGGTCAACATCGGGTATCACGACATCGGGAACCAACTGCTCGTGAAGATGAACGACCGGCGAATCGGGTCCATGATGGAGTTGATCGCAGCCTGCGACAGCCCCCCGGGGAAATTCCATGTCATGGTGCTGGCGGACGGAAGCAAAATCGTCCTGGATGCGGCGGCATCGAAACGGGCGCTGCCCGAGATCCTGAAACGGTTCCAGGTGACATCCGACCGGTCCGAAGATCTGAAATAAACATTCTGTCGGTACGCTTGTATTCTGAAATCCTATTCGGAAAAGGTGACCCAGCCCTTTTCCTGCGCCGCTTCGACATTGGAGCACATGAGATGCACCTCCGCCGGCTGGGGAACGACAGGGGTCGGAAAAACCTGGATTGCCTTATTCCGCCCGGATTTCTTCGCCTGGAGCAGCGCCATCTCGATCAGGTTGATGGTCTGATCGAAACTGATCCGCTCGGGATCCCCCATGTAGAAGGGAAAAATGGAGAAGCCAATAGAACAGGTCTTGCGCAGGACAACCGTCTCCTGGCCGGAGACGATAAAATCATGGGAAGCGACCGCCTGGAGAAATTTCTGCGCCACCCGGGGGATCGAATCCTTGTCGGCGTTTTTCAGGATGACCAGGAACTCCTCGCCCCCCCAGCGGACGACCAGATCCTCCAACCGAACCGTTTCCCGGATGATCCGGGAGAATTGATCCAACAGGTCGTCGCCGACCGTGGGGCCGAAGGTGTCGTTGACCGATCGAAAATGGTCGATATCGATCATGTACAGTCCGAAAAAAGTGTTCGGCCCGAAAGCGGAGCGTTTGCTGTTATGAACCAGGATGAATTTCCGCTGGTTGACCAGCCCCGAGAGATCATCGGAAAACACTTCGGAAACGAATCGCCGGTTCCAAAGTCCGGTAAGGGGGTCACGCAACGCCGCTTCCTTCAGGTCCCGGGCTCGCTGATCGGCCAGAAGTTCCAGCTCTTTTTGTCTCATTTTCAGATCCTTCACCCGAAAACTGTATAAACCGAAGATTGCCGCCATCCCCAGAAAAAACAGGACAACATAGAAATAGACGGTCTGATGAAAGAACGGCCGGATTCGGAAGGAGAGTTCCGCCTCCGCACTCCAGGCATCATCATTGTCCGCCTGAACCAGAAATCGGTAAGACCCGGGGGGGAGGTTGGTGTAAACGGTATAGCGGTTGGTCCCCGCATCGACCCAGCCGACATCGAATCCCTCCAGTTTAAACCGGAAACGGGTCTTCAGGGAAACCGAAACGCCGACTGCGGCATAATGGACTTCCAGGCGTCTGCTTCCCGGAGCGAGGGAGATCGGCTCGCCGGTCTTGTATTCCTGGCCATCGACGGTGAACCGGGATATCTCTGGGAGTGTGTTTACCGGTGGTTGGCTGGATTTGACCGGACAAACGACGGCCAAAAGACAGATTACCACCGCGTGGAAAGTCATGCATCGTGCGGAGGAGCCACGATCCCGCGGAAATGATGACGGCATGGTTGCCTCCTTTTCGCCGCGATTCAGGTGCCAGGCCAAGCGACGCTTTCTCTTCATCAGACTGGCTGCTATTGTAACGATCGGAGAAAAAAAATCAAGCTGTTTCCGGACTTTCTTTTGTTTATGCTGAAAAGTTTTTGTTGAATTTATACTATATTTAAATATATATATGGCGTGGCTGAAACCCGAAATCGTATCCAATAAGAGGCATCCATGAGTTTTTTTTTGGTAGCTCCCCTGTTTTTTTGGCTATCGTTTCCCCCCCTTCCGGAACAAATCCGCCCGCCCGAACCCCAGCAGAAGCAGGAGATCAAGGACAAGCTCTTCCTCATGGGGATCGGCATCCTGCGGATCAACTGGGCCAATGTCCACGGCAATGAGATCCGCTTCCGCTACAGCGATATGGGACTCCCGGCCGATCTGTCAACCCGCGAGCGGGCATCCTTCATGCTCGACGGTACCTTCGGTCATGGTAAATATGCCATCAACGGTCACCTCGACTATGACCCCGAGAATCGGATCACCGAACCGCCGCTCGATTTCCTGGTGACTGTCGGCAATAAAAAGCAATACCTCTCGGTCGGCGATTACAGGATGGGGGTACTTCAGGATTCGATCTTCTCCCGCTACTACCACCCCTTCCGCGGCGGCCTCATCGGAGTGCGTTCCGAAAAACTCGGTGCCGAGCTGATCGCCGGCATGGCCCGCGGCGAGGCCGGGATCGAGGAGATCACCGCCGACCTCGGCGCCGGGCCCTATTATCTGGCCGACGCCCCGATCATCCGCGGCAGTGAAATCATCTTTCAGGTGGTGCGCAGTTCGGTCAACCCCGAGATCGAATTAAAGCGGACGCCGCTGGTCCACAACCGCGACTACTACATCGATTACGACCGCGGCTCGGTGCTGTTCACCTATCCGATCTACCCGACCGACGAAATGGGCAATCCGGTTTCGCTGGTGGCCAGCTACCAGTTCGAATCATTCTCCGGCCGCTTCACCCGGGATGTCCTGGGATTCCGCGCTTTCTATTCGCCCTTCCCCTTCCTGAAGATCAACTTCAACTCCATCTCCGACGCCGACGGGCAACTGAAGCTCGATCAGGCCTGGAAGCAACGCCGTTCCATCTATTCATTCGGTCTGAACATCGATTCCAAGCCGGTTTTTTTCACCGGCGAGTACTCCTTCTCCGACGAACCCGGTCAATCCTCAAAGCACGCCCTCTTCGGCGGCGGTTTCTGGCGGATCAACAAGCGGGTGACCGCCTTCGTCAACTCCTGGAACCTCGATTCCGGCTTCCCGACCTTCGCCAACGAACAATTGAAATACGGCTACAGCCTGTTCCAGGTCTTTCCCGGCCTGGCGCAACGCACCCTGTTCCTGTCGCCTTTCCAGTTCACCCGCAACCTGGGAGCCGAATTGTACCCGTTCTCCCTGTCACGGATCATGGAAGACGAGCGGGAAACCCACGGCTACCTGGAGTGGGAAAAGGGAAACACCCGGGTCAGCACCGGATACGGCGACCAGAAGCGGTTGCTTTCGCTCCTCTCGCACCGCCTCTTCTACGTATCGGCGCTGCACGACGGTGAGAAGACCAAGACCTGGGCCAAGATCGGCTGGAGTCGTAACCAGGGGTCGGATTCGGCGACCGTTTCCTCCCGCACCCTAGACCTGTTGCTGGGTGCCCGGCAACGCCTCTGGCAAGGGAAAAAGGGGGGTGTCTTCCTGCAGGCCGATTTCAGCCGCCAGGACGAGGACGACCTGGCCATCGCCGATTCCGATACGGTCCGCAGTCAGGCATCGATCTCAGCTGAATACCTGACCGGTCGCGAGGGATTCTTCGCCGCCTACCGCAAGGAGCGCTACACCCACAGCGACCTAAAGACCACCCTGCTGGACGCCGACATCTACGAACTGGGTGTCCTGCACCGGATATACAAGGGGCTGTTCGTCGACAGCCGCTTCCGCCGCGAGGAGAGCGATGGCGCCCAGGGCGGCATCCGCAACCAGATACTCTCCCTGGGAGGCGGGTATGAAAACCCCCGTTTCCGCGGCCAGATCCGGTACGAAGTGCAGATGAACCGCAGCGGCGATTTCGAGGGGCGGCGCACCCTCTGGTCGGTTTTCCTCTTTGGCACTCCGACCAAGAACATGAACATCAGTCTCCGCTATTACAAGCAGGGGGGCCAAACCCCCTCACCTCTTTCGCTTACCGAACGCTCCGAGGAGGAGCTCAATTTCCGCCTGCTCTGGCGCCCCTTTCAGTCGCTCTCCCTCTACTCCCAATGGCGCTACGACACCAACCTGGAACTGCTGCCCCCCCTGGACGGTATCCGCAGCAATTCTCTGGCCTCCATTCAGGGGTTGAAATGGCGCATCGTCAACCGCCTCGAATTCCTCGCCAATTACAAGCTGCTGCGCATCTGGGGGCCTCTGGAAAACCGGCGCATGACCGCGGCGGCCGAACTCGGCTACCTGATCATCCGCCATTTCCGCCTGGGCGTCGGCGTCGAACGGATCGATTTCCGCGATTCGACCCGCCCGGAAAACGACTACCGGACAACCGTCGGCTATTTTAAGCTGATGGTGGTGTATTAAGGAGACCCCACGATGAACCGAACCACAGCCAAAATCATGATCGCCGCCATCCTGGCATTGTTCTTCGCCATTCCCATGAATGGCGAGGATGCCCGGACCCGACCGGTTACGGCCCGCTATTGCGACGGTTCCTCCATCACGGCGTATCCATACAGTTTCGTTTCCCGCAGCGACGGGTCTACCTTCAATTGTTACGAAGTTCAAGTAACCGCCATCCCCGGAGGATTCCGCTATGCCTTCGAAGACAGCAGCGATTTCGACTACAACGACATCATCATCGATCTCTTCATCTCGGGTGACGGGACCGATCAACCGACCGCGCATCTCCGCTATGTCTCCAAGGATGCCAGCTACCTCCACTGGATCCACCTGGTGACAGAAACAGCCGACACTCTGGTCTTCAAAGCCGAGGAAGCGGCTCCCGGCCAGGAATTTTCGGTTCCCCTGCCGTTGCGGCCCTGCCCCGATTTCCACCTCACTTCCGACCGGGAATCGCTCCCCCTGGTGCAGGGGGAAGCAGGCGGATTCAACATCACCGTCGTTCCCCGGGGAGGATTCACCGGCTGGGTCGAACTGGATGTTTCCGGTCTGCCGGAAGGAACCGTTCATCGCTTTTACGGTAACCCGGTCCGGGGCGAAGGGAGCGCCTTCCTCGGACTCACCCCCGGCGCTGCCACTCCGGCCGGCGAATATCCGTTGAAGATCACCGGCAGCAGTGGCTCATTGGTCCGATCCCTCGACCTCCGGTTGATCGTCCGCACCGGCCCGATCCCGGAAATCACCAAGTGGGTCGACAAGGAGCGGGCCAAGCCGGGAGATACCCTCTCCTACCGCATCCGCCTCAACAACCCCGGCCTCTTGAACCGTTCGGTCACGGTCACCGACGCTTGGCCGGCCGATCTGGAATTCCTCTCCCAAGAGAGCGAGCTTGTCTTTTCCCGCGAAAGCGAACGGTTGCAATGGCGGGGTGAACTGGCGGCCGGCGCCGCCGCTGAAATCCTCCTTCAGGGTCGGATTCCCGATACGACTCGCAACGACTCCCGGATCATCAACCGGGCCGAAGTAATTTGGTCCGATGGGCAGGAACCACAGTTGTCCAATCCGGTACAGACCATAGTCAACAGCGAAACCGCGAGCCCCGGTCAGGTGATCTTCCGCAAAAGGGCCGACCTTCGTCAAAGCGATATCGGTCGTACCGTCCGTTTTACCCTCTCCCTGGAAAACCGATCGCGCTCGATTCTGGCCGCTCCAGTCTTCGAGGACGACCTGCCCTCCGGCTTCAGCTACATTCCCGGGACCAGCCTGCTCAACCTCAGGCCGGCCGGCGATCCCACCGGAAGCAACCTTCTGCATTGGGAAACGGAGCCCATCCGTCCGGGAGAAACGGTCGAAATGAGCTTTCAGGTTCTCATCGGCGCCGACGCCCGCCGCGGCCGCAATATCAACCACGCCCGGTTCCATGCCTTCGACGGCCACGGTCAGCCGGTGAACCTGGAGGCCGAGGAGTTTATCCAGGTCGCAGCTGAAAGCCTGATCTTCTTCAGCGGCGTTGAGGGGACCGTGTTTCTCGACCAGGACGGCAATGAAATGCTCTCTCCGGGCGAACCTCCGCTAAGCGGGATCGAGGTCTGCCTCTCCACCGGAGAGAAATCGCTGACCGATGCGCAGGGTCATTACAGTTTCACCTCCCTGTTTCCGGGCGAGTACGCGTTGAACCTGAACCGCTCCACCCTGCCCGAAAAATACCGTTCGCAATCGATCTATTCGATCCCGGTGGTGTTATCGGATGGGTTGCAGGACACCGTCGATTTTCCGCTCCACTTCCGCAATGACAACCCGAATCTGAGTGCCCGCATTTCGGGCCTGGTCTTTTTCGACCGCAACGGCGACCGCCGCCACGACCCCGAAGACCCTCCCTGCACCGAATTTACCGCCGTACTGGACGGACGGACGACCACGGCGGGAAATGGGGGTCGGTTCGTTTTCACCCACCTTCAACCGGGCACACACAAGTTGAAGATCGCCTACGGGAATAAAATGGTCGAGCTGGAAATCAATCTGCGGGGGGGGGACAATCCGATACCGGTTCCACTCCGTTTCACCGGTATCCGGGTCCAGATCAGGGGGGAAAAATGAACGCAAGCGGGATGAAAATGGGGAAATGGATTTTCTGGTTTGGCTGGGTGATCCTGACCTTGGCCCTGCCGGCCCAATCGGTCGTCATCACCGGCGACAGCGCCATCAACCAATGCGAGACCAAGAACTACACCATCGGCATCCTCAACAATTCGGGCAATCCAATCACCAACCTGGTGATCACCGCCCGCCTGGTCAACCTCATTGGGTTCTCCTATGCGACCGGATCGACCGCTATCGATGTCAATAGCGGCGCCCCGTTCTGCACCGTCGACCCGACTCCATCCGGGACCAACCGGATCTGGGACATCGACGCCTCCTGTCCGGGCAGCCCCTTTACTCTAGCCGACGGCCAGACCCTGAACATCACCTTCAGCCTGGCCACCGACTGCACCGCGGTCTCGGGCAGCCTCAATACCCGCATTGATTACGAGATCGGCGGCACCCCACTCTTCGACGAGACGGGGGCCCACTCGATCCAGGTCCTCCCCGGCGGCGTGACCATCAAGAAGACTCCCAATGTCATCCCCCAATATATCGGTCAGCATGTGACCTGGACCCTGACGGTGGAGAACACCGGTTACGGGATCATCGAGAATGTCGTGGTCACCGATGTGCTGGGCGCCGGCCTGAGCTATGTCTCTGCCAGTCCCGCCGGCAACAACAGCGGCCAGACCACAACCTGGGGAACAGCAGATATCCCCGCTCTGGCTTCGATGGCCCCGGGCGACGCAGTGACCATCGATCTAACCGCGGTCGTGACCGCCTGTGACAACCTCGACAACACCGCCGATGCCCGTTGGGGCTGCGACCTGGTCACCCCCTGCTACGATACGGCAACGACAATTCCCCCCTCGACCGCCACCGCCTCGGTGCAGCGCCTCCCCCGCACCCCGCTCCTGGAATACACACCTCCGGATATCTCCTTCACCTACTGCCAGGACTACGCCGATGTCTCCTTCGTCATCACCAACGTCGGCGACGGAGCCGCCTACTCCCCCTGGATCCTGGTCGATCTCACCGCCTTCACCCTCTCCAACCTCTCGGCCGGAGCTGTTTACAACCCCACCGACCGTCGCTTCGAACTGGCCAATCCGATTCCCCCCGGCGGCACCTACACCCTCGGGTTCCGCCTGAATTTTTCCACCTGGTGCGGCACCGTCTTTCCCTCGGGTCAATTGCTGTGGCAATCGCTCTACCTGGATGAATGCGCCAACGAGTTCTATCCCCCGGTCAAGCTGTCGGCAATCGCTCCGCCCAGCGGCTCCACTTCGCTTGCCATGACCAAGGTCGGCGGCGGCGAGGCCATCCAGATCGGCGACCAGGTGGGATACACCATCACTTCGGCCTATTCGGGCCCGCTTTCCTGCGGCAGCGGCGGCAGCGTGTCAGATATCACGGTGGTAGATACCATACCGGCCGGATTCACCGTGGTCGACGCCGGCGGCGGCACCTGGGTTCCGGGCGGAGGCGGCACCGGCGGCACCATCACCTGGACCTACACCCCTCCCGCCACTCTCAACACCTCGATCACCCTGCAGGCACCCGACCGGAGCCAATGCGAAACCTATTGTTTCACCACCTTCACCAATTCCGCCACGGCCAGCGGCACCGACTGCTGCGGCTGCCCCTTGAGCACCTCGGCCTCCCAATCCTCTGCCATCGAGTGCGAGGAGCAGGTCGATTCAGAAAAAACGGTCACCCCCACTCCCGGTATCCGCTGCAATGAACTGACCTACACAAACACCTATACATTCACGCCGGGTGCATCCGTGAACCTACAGAACCTGGAATTCGACGACCATGCCGAAAACCAGCAGCGATACGTTTCCGGCTCCCTTGTGGTCACTCTCGACGGGGGTCCCGTCAGCGGCTATACCGTTACCGACAATACCCCCGGGGGCATACTCCTGGTCAATTTTTCGGGTTCACCCTCTACCCCAATGGCCAACAGGATCCTGGTCATCTCCTACCGGATGCAGATCACCGAGGCGACCATCAGCGCCTGCGCCGACGGCAGCTTTCTATCCTGGTCGAGCCTCGACTTGGGTTCCAACGTCGGGAATGAATGCATCCAGGACGGCCACATCCACGAGACCACCACCGTCTCGGTCCAGGCACCGGCCATGACGGTCGGCATCAGCGGTTTGGGCCAGATCGTCGACAAGTGCCAGACCCATACCATCACCCTGACCCTGACCCAGACATCCGCTGTCGCCGATCCCAAGGATGTCCGATTGGTCCTCTCGGGCCTCAATTATTACGTGGTCGATCCCGCCGCCACTACCTGCAGCGGATCGGTGGCCCCCACCTCCTGCACTCCCGCCATGGTCGGCAATGATTACGTCTGGTATTTCGCCGACGGTTTCACCGGCAGCGGCCAAAACGCGGTCATCCAGCTCGACGTGCGCAAGCGCTGCACCGGTATCGGCGACCTGACCGCCATCGGCTACTTCGACGACAATTGCACCGACGACGGCAATTATGACGATACCTGCAGTGTGACCGCCATCGAGCACCCGCTCATCCTCCGCTCCGGCGACCTGCTGGTCGAGAAAACCCCCGAGGTCTACTACGCCACGTCGAACACGGTGGAATGGAAGATCTACGTCACCAACCGCGGCAACGGCACCGCCTTTTTCACCTGGGTCGACGACGTACTGGGTGCGGGACTCGATTATGTCTCGGCCGTGGTCGACGACATGACCGGCGTCACCGTCACCGCCGACCAGAATCACAGCGGCACCGCCATCAACGGCTGCACCATCGCCATCTCCGATTTAACACCGGGAGAACGGAGGGAGATCACCTTCACGGCGTTGCTCATCGATTGCGATAACCTGACCAACGACGTCACCGCCTCCTGGGGCTGCGGCGGTCTCGAATGCCAGACCCCGGTCAGCGACTCGGCCACCGTGCAGATCCCGCGGCCGCTCCTGCTCAATACCAATGTGGTCACTACCCCGGCCGACGCCTGTTCCGACCCTCAGGGGTATATCACCCTGAGGAATGCGGGCCAGACGACCTGCTACAACCTGCAGATAACCGAAACCCTGCCGGCGGGGTTGACTTATATCCCCGGTACCACCCGCTGGCGCAAGAACGGAGGCGCCTGGAACGGACCCAACGCCGCCTTCGACCCCAACCCCACCGTCTCGCCCCTGGTCTGGACATCGTCCCAGATCTCCGGCCTGTCCGTAGCCAACCCCGGCGACACCATCGAGATCCAATACGACTTGCATGCCAATTGCCCCTTCACCGGCGGTAATGTGACCCTCTCCACCCGCTACGAAAATCCCTGCGGCCAGGTCTTCGCCAATGCCGACAGCGTGTTCACCGTGGCTTTCCGGGCGCCCCAGGTGACCGTCACCAAGACCCGGGTCAACGAACCCATCGATTGCGGTGAGCTGGTCGAGTGGACGATCACCGTGCAGAACACCAGCGGCTACACCCTGCCGATCATCTGGATCGAGGATACCCTGGATGCGGCCTTCACCTACAGTTCGTCGGTGGGCGATCCGCCCTACACTTCCGACAACGGCACTTTTAATGGAGTGAACACCGTCTCCTGGGAACTCCGCAATGTCGATCACAATGACACCGTCACCCTGACCCTGCGCGCCACCACCGACACCGCCCCCTGCAGTCCGAACCTGGATAACACCGTCCTGGCCTGGTGGGGTTGCGGCGCCGCGGACGGCTCGTCGGGCACCAAACCGGGCGTGGATCCGCCCGACAACACCCTCTGCCTGACCACCACCTCCGTTTCCACGGTGCGCACCGAAACCCGCGAACCTAGCGTGGGATTCCTCGACATCGCCCTCAATCCCACCTCGATCGATTCCTGCGATGATTCCACCGAGTTGACCGTTACCATCGAGAATACCGGACCCACCGACGCCTCGAACGTAGACATGGTCATCACCCTGCCCGCCGGCATCACCTACATCAACGGTTCCAGCGCCGTCACCTGCGGCGGCATGCTCTCCGACCCGGCGGCGGACCCGGTCGTCAGCGGCAACCAGTTGATCTACTACAATATCGGGAACACCGGCAGCAACCTCTGCAACCTGGTGCAGGCCAGCGGCGGCAATGACACAGTCACTCTGGTTTTCAGCATTCGTTCCAATTGTTATATCACCAGCACCGTTGGATTCCAGTTGTACTATTACGACTGTTGCGGAGACCGGCAGTACAACACCACGGCCAGTGAAACGCTGACCGCTCTCTATCCCCAGTTGACCGTGACCAAGACCCCGGCCAGCGCCCAGGTCGACTGCGCCGCTGACCAGGAGTGGGTCATCACCGTCACCAACACCGGCACCGGCAATGCCCAGGTGGTCCGCATCGAGGACACCCTGGGCGCCTGGATCGACTATATCTCCTCCACGCCCGCCGCCACTTCCCTGGGCGGGCAGGTCTACGGCTGGGAGATCAACAACCTGGCCGCCTCGGGAGGCAGCGCCAGCTTCACCATCACCGGCCGGCTCAACCCCGACGGCCTCCCCAACCAGGCCGACTGTGCGGCGCTGCTGCGGCAGAACAATGTCCGCGCCATCTGGGGATGCGGCACCAGCGGAGACGCGGTCGACGGCAACCCGAACACAACCGGATACGACTGCACCACCGGCACCTGGACCAATGCACCCGCCGCCATCCTGCGGATGCCCGACCTGATCGCCACCGCCATCACTCCCACCGTCTCCTGTACCTCTGACGGCACTTTCAGCGGCACCGTCACGGTCACGGTGCGCAACCAGGGCGACGGCGCCGCGCTGGGCGGCTTCCAATATACGGTCGCCGACGGAACCGGCTGGAGCGTGACGGGAAATCACGGCGGTGACATCGCCGCCGGGGCCTCCGTGGTCATCCCGGTCGATGTCTCGGCGTGGAATCCCGACTGCTCGCCCTGCACCTATAGTTTTACCGCCAGTGTCGATACCGCCGACACGATCTGCGAGTGCCGCGAGGATAATAACAATTTCGGTCCCCAGGCCTACTCGCCGCCCATCGCCGACCTGCAGGTGGAGGCCGACACACTGGCGGTCTCCTGCATCGCCGACGGCCAATACCGGATCTCCGGCACCGTCACCCTGCGCAACGCCGGCTGCGCCGGCACCCTGACCCAGAATGTCCCGATGCGCTTCACCCTCCATGCAGGCTCCGGCTGCAGCGGCGCCCAGGTAGCGCAGTGGACGCATACTTTCACCGGCGTCAGCATCGCCGCCGGCGCTACCCAGGTATTCACCATCCCCAACTATGATATCACCGGCAACGCCTGCACCTCGGCGAGCGGCTGCGGCTTCTCCATCCGCATGGAAGCCGATTATTCGAATACCATCTGCGAATGCGACGGCACCGACAATACCCGCTGTTCCGACAAAACGTTCACGATCCCGGACCTCAGGGTTGTCTCGGATACCCTGGCCATCTCCTGCTCAGTCGACGGCCAGATCCGCATCCAGGGCAATCTGGTGATCGCCAACGACGGCTGCGGCGGCAACCTGGCCTTCAATATCCCCATCCGCCTCCGGGTGTACAACGACGACGACACCTGCTCCGGAACCAACGGCAACCTGACCTTCAACCAGGCCGGCGTCAATATCCCGGCCGGCGGCACCCAGACCTTCGCCATCAACCGCACCCTGAACCGCAACCTCTGCGTCAACTCCACCGGCTGCCAGGTGGCGCTCGGGGTGGAGCTCGATTATACGCTTGCCATTTGCGAATGCGATGGCACCAACAATAACTACTGCGTCCCCAACAAAGATGTCTCCATCCCCGACCTGCAGGTCACCGGCGACACCCTGGCGGTAACCTGTCTGCAGGACGGCCAGGTGCGCGTTTCCGGCACCGCCACCATCGCCAACACCGGCTGCAATGCCGCGGTCACGGGCAATCTGCCGGTCCGCTTCACCCTCTTCTCCAACATCAACTGCGGCGGCGTGCAAGTCGCCCAGTGGACCGAGACCTTCGCCGGCGCCAACATCGCTGCCGGCGGCAACCAGGTGTTCACCATCACCAACCGCGACATCATCACCAATATCTGCACGAACTCGACCGGCTGCCAGCTCTCGCTGCGCATCGAGGCCGATCCGGGGGCCGTCATCTGCGAATGCAACGGCGGCAACAACACCCGCTGTTCAAATAAGACGGTCAGCGTCACCGACCTGCGCATCACGGCGGTGACACCACTGATCACCTGCACCTCCGACGGCAACCTGACCGGGACCGTACAAGTTACGGTAAACAACAACGGCTGCGGCGCGGCCAATAACATCCCGGTGCGGCTCAGCTCCGACTGCGGATATCCCTTTTCCGATCAGACCATTGGCGCCTTGGCCGCCGGTGCCTCGACCACCCTCACTTTCAATTTCACCCCCGACATCAGCCGCTGCACCTGCACCTTCACGGCCACGGTCGATCCCGACAATGTCGTCTGCGAATGCAACGGCACCAATAACTCCCTGGCCGCCGCTCCCTATACCTCACCGATCCCCGACCTGACCATCACCGACATCGATTTCAGTAATGTGACCTGCCTCAATGACAATATCTCGGGCAGTGTCGGGGTCACCGTGCAAAACAGCGGCTGCGGCACCGCGTCCAATATCCCGGTCGCCCTGACCAGCGACGGCTGCCTGAGCTTCGGCAACCAGACGATCGTCTCGCTGGGCGCGGGTGCCTCGACGACCGTCACCTTCACGATCAGCGGTTCCTGGGCCGATTGCACGGCGGAAAATTGCCAATTCACGGCCACGGTCGACCCGGCCAATGCCATCTGCGAATACAACGGCGGCAACAACACCCTCAGCGAAACCTACACCACCACCTTGCCCGACCTGGTGGTCAGCGATATCGATTTCAGCGGCATCAGCTGCGCGGGCGACACCATCTCCGATTCGGTCACCGTCACGGTGCAAAACCAGGGATTCGGAACGGCCGCGAACTTCCAGGTCTCGCTGACCAGCGACGGCTGCCTGAGCTTCAGCAACCAGACGGTCGCCGGTCCCCTGGCGGCCGGCGCCTCCACCACCGTCACCTTCCCGGTCAGCGGCTCCTGGGCCGACTGCACCGACTGCACCTGCGCCTTCACGGCCAGGGTCGACCCCAGCAACAGCGTATGCGAGTGCAACGGCGCCAACAATACCCGCAGCGAAGATTACACCCAGACCCTTCCCGACCTGCGTATCAACAGCGTCACTCCGGCCATGTCCTGCATCGCCGACGGCAACCTGACCGGAAGCGTGATCGTCAATGTCTCCAACATCGGCTGCGGCGCGGCCAACAACGCCTCCGTCCGCCTCGCCTCCGACTGCGGCATCACCTTCAGCGATCAGACCGTGACCTTGGCTCCGGGAGCCTCGGCCGATCTGACCTTCACCTACACGCCGAATTGCAGCGCCTGCACCTGTGTCTTTACCGCCACCATCGATCCCGGCAATACCATCTGCGAATGCAACGGCGCCAACAACAGCCAATCGTCCCTTCCCTTCACCATGACCGTCCCCGATATCACCGTCCAATCCGACACCCTGGCCATCGCCTGCAGCGGCGGCAGCCAGGTGCAGATCTCGGGAAATGTGACTCTGGCCAACAACGGTTGCGGCGCCAATCTCAGCGCCAATATCCCGATCCGCTTCACCCTCTATGACAACACGGGCTGCAGCGGCAATATCATCGACCAGTGGACGCAAACCTTTACCGGCGTCAACATGGCCTCCGCAGGCGGAACGCAAGTGTTCGCCATGATCCCTCGCACGGTCAGCAGCAATCTCTGCCTCAACTCCACCGGCTGCCTCGGTTCGATCCGGATTGAGGCCGACTATACCGGCTCCATTTGCGAATGCGACGGTACCAACAACACCGGGTGCGCCGACAACCAACCGGTCGACATCCCCGATATCGAAGTCGCCGCCGACACCCTTGGCGCCTCCTGCCTGTCTGACGGGCAGGTCACTGTTTCCGGCACCGTCACCCTCGCCAACGCCGGTTGCGGCGCCAACCTCACCAACAATGTCCCGATGCGCTTCACCCTCTATGACAATACCGGCTGCAGCGGCAATGTTCTGAGTCAATGGACCCAGACATTCAGCGGCGTCAACATCCCGGCCAGCGGCGGCACCCAGGCATTCACCATCACTCCGCAAAACCTGACCGCCGACCTGGTCGCCAATTCCACCGGCTGCCAAGTCTCGATCCGGGTGGAGGCCGATTACACCAACTCCATCTGCGAATGCGATGACACCGATAACACCTGGTGCGCCGACAACAAGGCCATCGACATCCCCGACATCGAAGTCTCCGGAGACACCTTGGCAGTCTCCTGTCTGGCCGACGGCCAGGCCCGGGTCTCCGGGACGGTGACCCTGCTCAACAACGGCTGCGGTTCCAACCTCGCCGCCAATGTCCCCATGCGCTTCACCCTCTACGACAACACGAATTGCAGCGGCTCCGTCATCTCCCAATGGACCGAAACGCTCGCCGGTGTCAATATCACCGCCGGCGGCGGCACCCAGGCGTTCACCATCAACGACCACAACCTGACCGGCAATTTCTGTACCCTTTCCACCTCCTGCCAGCTCTCGATCCGCATCGAGGCCGATTATACCAACGCCATCTGCGAAAGTGACGGCACCGACAACACCCGCTGCGGCGACAAAACCATAGCCATCCCGAACCTCCGCGTCCGCGCCGAGGATATCGTCATCACCTGCACGAGCGATGGCCGCCTGGCCATCTCGGTGACGGTGTTCAATACCGGTTGCGGCCCGGCGTCGGGCATCGTCGTCGACCTCAGTGACAATGACGGCCGTTCCGCCCAGCAAACCATCGCCAACCTGGCCGCCGGCGCCTCCACTGCCCTGACTTTCGCCAACTGGATCAGCGACGGCAGTCCGGCCACATTGATCTTTACCGCCACCGTCGATACCGGCCTGACGGTATGCGAATGTGACGGCAGTGACAATACCGCTCTACAGACCTTCACGCTCCCCAACCTGCGTACTGTATCGGTTGTCCCCGAATGCCAGAACGATACCCTGTACCGGGTGCGGGTCACCCTGGAGAACAACGGTTCCAGCGCCATCAATACCGATTTCGACATCCGTCTCGTGGATGACGACGGTCATACGGTCACAGCCGCCTTCACTACCCTGGGCGGGACGCTGCCCTTTGCCGTCGGCACCCAGCAGACGGTCACCTTCGCCAACTGGACCGTCGACTGCAACCCGACCACGTTGAATTTCACCGCCAGCGCTGATTCCGGCCTGGTCATCTGCGAGAGCAACGAAGCCGACAACGACGCCGGCACCAGTTTCATCATCAATGACCTGCGTCTCGACTCCATCACACCGCTCAGTGTCTGCACCGCCGACGGCATCATCAGCGGCACCATCGCCGTGGCTCTGACCAACCGCGGCGGCCAGCCGATCAACAACGATTTCGAGATCACGGTAGACGACGGCCAGGGCTGGAACTCCGTGCTCCGGTACAACGCCGACCTGGGCGGGACACTCCCGCTCGCCCCCGGTGCATCCGCGACCGTCACCGTCGACTGGACGCGCAGTTTCACGGCGTCTCCCTATACCTGCACCTTCCCGGCCATCACCGTCACCCTGGACAGCAGCGGTGTCCTCTGCGAATGCTCCTCCGCCAACAACACCGCCGGCACCTCGTATACCCTCCCCCATCCCGACCTGACCGCTCCGTCCATGACCGTCTCCTGCCTAAGTGACGGGATACTGCAACTGCAGATCACCGTCGGGAATGCCGGATGTTCAGATCTGACCGATGATTTCTCGCTGACCATCCAGGACAGCACCGGCGCCAGCCGGACCGTCACCTACACCTCGCTGGGAGGGACCCTGCCCTTGGCCGCCGGAGCTTCCCAGATCCTGACCATCTCCGACTGGGCCTTCACCTGCGCTGCCGCCAGCCTCGATTTCACGGTCCAATTGGACGTGACCGGAGTTATATGCGAACTCGACGGCAGCAACAATTCCCTGACGTATACGTACCCGCTCACTTCACCCGACCTGCAGATCCAGACCATCACCCCGGTCTGCAGCCCGGCCGGCACCGTCACCTTTACCGTCGTCATCGCCAATACCGGCTACGGCACCGCCACCAACGCCGTGCTTACGGTCCACGACGACATCCCCGCCCTGATCCACACCGCAACGGTCACGATCCCCGCCGGAGGCACGGCTACCGTTACCTTCACCTCCCCCCCCTATTCGGGAGATATCGATCATACATTCCGTTTCGTCATCGACGAGGGGACCGGAATCTGCGAATGCAACGGCACCAACAACGAGCAATCGGTCACCGTCAATTGTCCGCACCTGGGCATGATCACCCGCAAACAGGCCAACCCGAGCCTGGTCAATGCCTGCGGCGAAACCGAATTCACCATGAGCCTGCAGAACGTCGGCCAGTTGAATGTCTACAATGTCATCCTCACCGACATCCTCCCCAACGGTCTCGATTACATTCCCGGTTCGACCCGGATCATCTGGCCGGGGGGCACTTCCAACGCCGACCCGGTACGCAGTGGCAACACCCTGACCTGGACAACCGGTGCCACCCTGTACGGCGGTTCGCCACTGGGTGAGGAGCTGCAGATCCGTTTCCGCGCCGTCGCCGCCGCCTGCCAATATGCCGCCGGTGACCTGGTCAACACCTTCCGCGCCACCGCCGTGGACGGCAGCGGCACTGCGGTGCCGGCGCCCGGTCTCGACCCCGAGGACAACGACCCCGACGACACCTCGACGGCGGTGGTCCGCCTCGCTTGCCCGAATCTGCGGGCCGAGCGGACCTGTCCGGCCATCGAGTTCATCACCCTCGCCGATCTCCTCGAATACCGGATCCTCATCACCAATTCAGGCGACGCCGGCTCTGAACTCACCGGTATCGAAGTCCGCGACGACCTCCCCGCCGGCTGGAGCCTCGACTCTTTCACCAGCGACGGTGCCGCCCCGGTGACATCCCCCGCGGCCGCCCAGCAGGGAACCCTCACCTGGAATTTCGGCGATTTCCGCCTCGCCTCGGGTTCTTCCATCACCCTGACCATCCGCCTCAAGCCGGATGCCCAGGCCTGCGGCCGGGAATTCCGCGACGAGGTGCGTATCACCGCCACCGATACCTGCCGTCTGACCACCTACCAGAGCGGCGTCGTTGCGTGTTCGCCTTTGGTGATCTGCGGAGTCCCGATCCTGGAAGTGGAAAAGGTGTGCCCGCGGGCGCAGATCCCCGGCGCCCCCTTCCGCTTCGAACTGACCATCATCAACCGCGGCGACGGTGATGCCGACAACGTGGCGATCACCGATTTTCTCCCCGAACCGTTCCAATACGTTCCCGGCTCCACCCTGCTGGATGGGGAGAAATTCGCCGATCCCGAGGGCGACCGAATCCTGACCTGGAAGCTGGGGAAGATGCTCAAGGGGACCCGTCATATTCTCACCTTCATGGCCATCGCCCCCGCCGACACCGATCCCGGTACCTACTGCAACGAGGCCCAGATCAGCGGCCGCGCCCCGGATCGGACCGCAGTCATTTCCCCCAAGATTCAATGCTGCACGGTCCTGCGCCGCGATGCCAGCGGTTGTTGCATCCTGATCGTCGAGGAACCGGTCGGTTCCTACCGCAAGCCGGAGGTTCCGATCGCCTTCGTCGACCCCTATTTCCGTACCCGCGACGGCATGTTCACCGCCTGGGCCGCCCTGCGCTACTTCCGCCAGACCGATCCACCCGAGGGAACCACAGCCCGTTTCATCCGCGACCGGTTGCGCAATTACGCCCTTTCAACCGTGGAGGAGTTCTACCTCCGCTCCGGAATGGGCATCAAGCAATCCGACGGCTCGCTGTGGCTTTCCTACAACGGCTCCTACCCGCGCATTGTCAAGGGACAATGGGAAGAGAAAGACGCCGACAAATTCATGACTCCCGCCCAGATGGCCTTCGAACTGCTGGCCCTTCATGAAGCCGCCAGTCACCAGACCGATCCGAATGTGCAAAACCGGCTGCGGGATATCTTCCGCAGGAAACTCGATTTCCTGGCCGCGGACCCGGGAAAACTGCCCGAAAAGTGGGAATTCAATAACAATAAGATCGAAAAGAGCGACAAGGAAGCCAACCGCGAAGACTATTCATCGCTCTTTTTCGCCTTGCAAACGCTGGCAAAGGACAAAGTAGTCGTACCCGCTGCTCTGATGGAGAAGATCGTCCGGGAACTCCCGGAAGCGGCCGGATCATTTGACGGCAGTTTTCCCAGGGAAGAATTGCTGCTGACCCTCGGCCTCCTGGAAGCGGGAGACCGGGAAGCGGCGACCAGCCGAATGCAAGCGCTCGAACGCTACTTCGAAAAGGAAAACAAAGGTTTTGCCACCGTTGAAGCCTATGCCCTGGCCGCCCTGGCTGCTCATCATCTCCAGGGAAACCTCCGTGACAAATTCTTGACCGAGATGAACCGCAAGTTTTACCTCCTCCAGGAAGGTGTCTATGCCGTCCCCCAGGCCGACCAGACCCACCATATCAATCTCAGCGACACCGCCGCATTGATCTACGCCCTGGCCCAGGTGGAAACCGGTGCCGGCAAACCGGCCCACGAGATCCTCTACCGGACCCTCGACGAAGCCGGCCTCTTCCTCAATCAACGCCACCTCCTCGTCGACAGCCCCCCGCTCAACCTGATCCGCAATCATTCCCTCTCCAGCATCCAGGAGCCGATCGTCTCATTGATCAAAACCACCAAGACGGTCGCCCCGGTATTCAGCGAACAGGCCATCTTCTATACGCCTGCGGTCCCGCTCCCCGATCATGAGGTCTTCCCCTTCCAATACGCCAAGTTCCTGGCTCCCGGGTATGAGACCCGGACCGGCCGGATCGCCCGCTTGTCGGGGCATCTGCAATTCCTGGGCAACCAACTTCAGCAGCGACCTCAGCGGATCCTGACCGAGGAGGGGCGCAGCCTGATTTCAGCCGGCGAATCCTACGTCGACGTCATCTTCGCCGCCGCCGCCGGCCTGCATGTCGGCGGCCTGCTGGTACTGCCGGGGGAAAGCCTGGCCGGCAAGTCACTCAGCGAAGCGAGCACCAGCCTGGAGTCACTCGAGCAGAAGGCCGAATTCTCCACCGCCACCCTGGCCGACCTGATGATCGCCGAGAAACTCTACCTGGCAGGAAACGGACGGGATAAGGAACGGATCGGGCGCATACTGGCCATCCAGCGCCGCATCGTCGAGGCCCTGCGCCGCAGCGGACCGATTCCTGACCGCTTCATTGCCTATCTCGGCCGATCGACCGATGAGCCTCTCCTTTCCCCCCTTACCGGCTCCGCCGATTCGATCACCCTGGCCAAACTCGCCTATGTCATGGACGGATCCGGGGCCACGGCGATACCGCCGCAACCGGAGCAGAAGCTGAAGGCCGACGATCTCGCCTTCCTCGCCTATTCCGGTTTTGACCCTGCCCCCTTCCTGCCTCAGATCCAGGCCTGGGTCGACACCCGCAAACCGGCCGACAAACAGGAATCATCCATGGCCGCCCGATCCGGAATCGTCTTAGCTCACACTCTGTTGAAAAAACCCCAGGATCAGCCAGTGAAAAAACTGCTGGAACTGTGGGACCGGGAATCGGCGCTGCCCGGCTCCAACCGCGTCGAGAACCGGGAATCGGGCTGGGTGGTCCAGTACGATCCCCTGGAACTTCTCCTCTATCTCCAGGCCCTGCCCGAAAGCGAGACTTTCCGGTATCAGCGCACCTTGAGCCTGGTCACCTCCCTGGTGGAGAGTGAATGGGGGATCGAAGAGGTCCGCCGCTACCGCCCCCTGCCGGCCGCCGCCTATTGGCTGGTCCGCAACCGACCCAAGGAGACGGTCGAACCCGGCGATACCCTGCTGATCAAAGTCCGGGTGGAAAACCGCTGCCCGGAGGGCATGGCATCGGCCGGCGACCTGCCGAGTCTCTTCATCCGATCCGAATTTTTCCCGACCCTGATCCACACCGCCACCCAATGGGTGAATGGCCTCGACGTACTCCGGCCGCTGCTCTGGAAATTCGCCGACCTGGTCGACGGTGGCATCCTCGAATACCTCTACGAGGTGGTCATCCCCAAGGAATTCCGCGACAACTTCATCGACGGCCGCATCCATGTCCGCGCCTATACAGGCTTCCAGGAATTCGGTCCCGAATCGGCCTCGGGCGATTTCTGCGAGGACGATCATCCCATGAAACGATACCCGATCCAGCCCCCCAGGGAGATCGAGGGACTGGTTTTCGAAGATCTGAATGTCAACGGCATCCGCGATCCGGGCGAACCGGGGGTTCCGGGCGTCTCCATCAAGGAATCGACGGGGCGCCTACTGGGAACCGACAGCGAAGGCAAGTTCCTGATCCGGGCCGGCGAGGAATTGACCGGTGAACAGGTCGAACTCCGCTCCATCCCGGCCGGCCACGTGTTGAGCACAGCGGGGACGCAGTTGGTCAACCGCTACCAACAGGGGATCGTCGCCTTCGGCCTGGTCCCCTGCCAGACCCACCGGGGAATCGTGTTCGAGGACCGGAACGGTAACGGCCGGCGTGACGAGGGTGAACCGGGCCTGGGCGGCGTGGTCGTCCGGGTGCGCGGCAAGGAAACCGTATCTTCAGCCGACGGCACCTTCATCTTCCACAACCTGCCGAAAACCTGGAAGGAGTTGATCCGCGTCGCCGACACCCAGCCGTTCGTCACAGTCCCGGCAGCCAGCCTGGCCATTACCGCGGAATAGAATAGGAAAAGAAAGCAGAGCTGGAATTACTGGAAATCCAAGTACCCTCAGCATGCCTCTCGGTGCTTGAATTCTTTGTTGTTTTGATTTGCGTTTCATAAAGAAGGCAACGAGTAAGATTGACATTTGAGGGAGCGCTTCATCATGCGATGACTCGTGGCCATGGAGGAGAGAAAATCTTTTCCAGAAGCCGTTTGCGCGGAGAATTGCTGGTTAATTTAAAAGATAACTGTGGGTTACCGGTTGTGGAAATCGTCGAAATTTCTATATTCAGTAATTCTCAGACGGCCTCATTGGGCAAATTATGCCAGAATGCCCGCAACATACTGAAGCAAAGAAGTCAAGAATTCAAGCACCGAGAGCCATGATAACGAATCGAACAACGCATCGGGAACCAGATGGACAAAGACTATTGTTCGAATTGGGAAATGTTTATTAGCCAACCCGCCCGTTTATTGGGGATAATGCATCTTCGGAATCCTTTTCTGGTCTGGCCAGAAGCCATTGGGCGGGTTGCGGGGCATACAATTTTTTCTGCGGCGGGAACTGAAGTACGAATATTTTCGTTTATTGGCCTGGAGGAAAAAAATGAAAACGATAAAACTGTTGGTTTTGGTTGT
>Ga0105099_10000323_pt1 | contig 32826 bp, 24 predicted proteins | sample PPLLak3cmMay2015_2_FD_79138 | JGI IMG/M metagenome (GOLD analysis project Ga0105099, IMG submission 79138) | Freshwater sediment microbial communities from Prairie Pothole Lake near Jamestown, North Dakota, USA - PPLs Lake P8 Core (1) Depth... | ecosystem: Environmental > Aquatic > Freshwater >... | reverse complement strand
TCCGGATTTTCACTCGCCAGGAGAAGATTTTTCCCACGAATGCGGATCATCTCGTCAAGGGTCCCGAAGAATCGGACGAATCCCTCATTCACCCACTCGAAATTCCCCTCGGCATCCATGATCACCACGACGTTGTCGGTTTCGCTGGCGACGATCGAGAGCTTCTTCAATTCCTCGTTGATCTGTTCCAATTTCAGGTTCGCCTCGGACAGCTTCTGCGTCCGCTCCTTCACCTGCCCCTCCAGTACCGCCTTGCGCCGGCTGATCTGGCGGATACGCCAGCGGTAGAACGCGATCAAACCGGCCAGTACCGTGGCGGCAACCAGCAGGATGAACCACCAGGTCCGCCAAAATGGCGGACGGATACGTATCTTCACGGCCACACCCGCTTCATTCCAGACTCCGTCGTTGTTGGCGGCCTTGACTCGGAAGGTGTACGATCCGGCCGGAAGTGTGGTATAGGAGGCGAAGCGGCGATTCCCCACCAGATTCCACTCCTCCTCCAATCCCTCCATCCGGTATGCGAACTGGTTTTTTTCGGGCTGGATATAGTTGAGCGAGGTATATTCGAAAGCGATCACCTTTTCCCGGTGAGAAAGAACGATTTCCGCCATTTCATCCAGAGGTTTCGGCAGGATCACCCGGCCGTTGACCGTCTCGCCGACGCGGATGGAGCGGTTGAACAACTGGAGATCGGTGATCCGGACCGGAGGGATTTTGCTGTTGAAGGCGATCTTTTCGGGGATGAACACATCGAAACCGTTGAGCCCACCGAAAAACATCTCACCGGAGGGACTCCGGAAACACGAGTTGGCGTTGTACTCGTTGCTCTGCAATCCATCACCGTCGTCGAAGACATGGACCGTTTTCCGGTTCGGTTCGAACCGGGACAATCCGTGATTGGAACTGAGCCAGAGAAACCCGGATCGATCCTCGAGAATTCCATAGATCACATTGTTGGATAATCCGTCCCGCTCGGTAAAGTGAGCGAATCGTTTGGTCGTCCGGTCGAGCAGGTTCAGACCACCTCCCCAGGTCCCGATCCACAAACGCCCCGAATGATCCAGGCAGAGCGACATGACCATGTTGTTGCTCAGGCTGTCGGGATCGGACCGGTCATGAAAATAGTGGACGAAGGTGCCCGATTGCGGCCGGTACTCGTTCAATCCCAGAGAGGTCCCGATCCAGATCACCCCGTTCCGTTCATCTGGGCAGATGGCGTAGATTCGATTGCTGGAAGGCCCTCGGTCGGCCGGGTTTACGGGCAGAAACCGGTCGATTGTCTGACGGTCGGCCCCAATCCGGTTCAACCCGCCGCCCACGGTACCCACCCAGAGGTTGCCGGCCCAGTCTTCGCTGAGCACCCGGATATAGTTATGGCTGATCGATTGATCATCCCCGGGAATGGTCCGGTAATGGATAAATTGATTGCGGGCCGGATCATACCGGTCCAGACCGGCGTTCAGGGTGCCGATCCACAAGACCCCCTTCCGATCCTCGTACAGTGACCGGATCAGGTTGCTTCCCAGCGCTCGAGGGCGGTCCGGAGTTGCGGTGAAATGGGTGAATTTTCCGGTGCGGCGATCCAGCCGGTCCAGGCCGCCGAAGGTACCGATCCAAAGCACATTCCTGTCCGATCGGGATTCGAACAACGCCCGCACCATGTTGTTGCTCAGCGAATCGGCCTGGTCGGTCTGGTGCCGGAAATGAAAAAAGCCCCGGGGATAGCGTTCGATATAATTCAGTCCTCCCCCTTCACTGCCGATCCAGAGGATCCCCGAAGGATCTTCGAAAAACCCGAGGATGAACGAATCGCGCAAGCCATCGGGATCGGCAGGGTTCACCGCAAACCGACGGCTCTTCCCGGTCTTGCGGTCCAAGCAACTGAATCCCCCTCCATAGGTGCCGATCCAAAGTGTGTCGGGCTGCAAAGGCGACTGGTAGACGGCACGGATGTTGGCATGGACAAGAGTGGCGGGATCGGCCGGATCGCTGCGAAAATGGGTGAAACTGCGCTGCCCTGCATCGAAGCGGTCGAGGCCGTTCTCGGTCCCCAACCAAAAAATACCGGGCTGATCGGCAAATTCCCTGATCACATAAACCTGATCGTGACAGAGGCGAGATTCGTTCCCGGGGCCCGCCGTAAAGGCGAGCACCGTCTTGCGAGCCGGATCGATCCGTTTCAGCCCGTGACCGGTTCCCAGCCACAGGACTCCCGGTTCCTGAAGCGATCCGGAAATGGAGCGAACGATCAGGTCGTTGACCGAATCAGCCGGGCCGAGCCATTCACCATAATGAGTACAACGGCCGGTACGGCTGTCGAGGCGATCCAGCCCCTTTTCGGTCCCGACCCAGATGATTCCGGGTTCCCGGGGAGACTCGAACAGGCTCAGTACGCGATTGTTGATCAGGGATGCGGGATTGCCAGAATCGTGAATGAAACTGGAAAACTGACCGGTCCGGGGATCGAGCCGGTTGACACCCCCTTCGGTGCCGATCCAGAGCGCCCCATCCATCCCTTTAAAGAGACAAAGGATATAACTGTGGGAGAGAGAGTTTTCCACTCCGGGGACCTGTTTGAACACGGTGAATCGGTACCCGTCGTAGCGGTTCAATCCATCCTGGGTTCCCACCCAGAGGAACCCGGCATCATCCTTGACGATGGCATTCACCGAGTTCTGTGATAACCCTTGGGCGATGGTGAGTTGCCGGAAGATGAGCGACCGCTCTCCGGCTCCGCCGGGGAATACAAACAGGATTGCCGACAGCCAGACCATCCAAAAAGCCCGCGGTGAAATTCTGCTCTCTTTACCCATGGTCACTCGGCATCGAAACCTGAATGGTTGGATCATGTGATCGACCCGCTTGTCTATGATAATCAAGGCGAAAAAAAAAAGCAACCAGCCGGCCGGGTCAGGATCGAGAGAGACGGCGGACGTCGCTGCGGATCTCTTTCCAATCGCGCACCGAAAAGGAAGACCCCATGATCTGCACAGTGCGGCTGCCCATGTACGAAGCGATTTGACCGCAGGTTTCCAGCCCGTACCCACGGGCCATTCCGTACAGAAAACCAGCCGCATACATATCACCGGCTCCGGTCGCATCGACCGCCTCGGCCCGGAATGGTTCTATGATAAACCGGGAGTGTTGATAGGAGATCATCGATCCCTTGCTTCCCAATTTGATCACGGCTATCTTGCAGAAGGTCGAGAGGACGAAGAGGGCTTCGCGGGGATCGAGAGTGTCGGTGAACACCATCGCCTCTTCCTCATTGGCAAAGATGATATCGACATACTGGCTGGTGAGTCCCTGCAGAAACGGAAGGTGGCCGGCCACCACATTGGGACTGGCCAGGTCGAGGGAGACGCACAACCCCTTTTCCTTGCCCGCTTCCATGGCTTTCTTGATCAGCATGCGATTCTGGACCAGGTAGCCCTCCAGGTGCAGGTAATCGTAGCCGTTCAGGTAACTGGCATCGATATCGTCGGCACACAGATCCACGGCCGAGCCGAGATAGGTAGCCATAGTCCGCTCGCAATCGGGAGAGATCAAGCTGATGCATCGGCCGGTTGGCAGCTCGCCCCGCAGCAGGATCGACTGGATCCGGTTTTTTTCCAGATCACTCTGATAGAGATCTCCGCACGGGTCGTGGCCGACCTTGCCGATGTATCCACAGGGCATCCCCAGGCCGGCAATCCCCCGGACTGTATTGGCGGCCGATCCGCCCGGGGAATCATGGACCGAAAAACCGGCGGCCCGCTCCATGATGTTCTGGCTGGCGGTACTGTCGACAAGGGTCATGTGTCCCTTGGTCAGGCCGGAACCGGGGAGAAAACCATCATCCGGGATGGTTACCAGCGTGTCCAAGAGCGCGTTGCCGATGGCCATAACCCGGCGCAGGGGAGCTTCAAACCTTCTCATGAGAAATCTTGACGACTTCGTTCTTTTCGTTCATGGTCACGATCACGGCATTTTGGGTATCAAGCTCCCGTTCATCGACCAGTGCATAGGCGGCGATGATGATCAGGTCGCCGGGAGTGACCAAGCGGGCGGCAGCGCCGTTGACCATGAACATCCCGGAGCCCCGTTCGCCGGGAAGCACATAGGTGGAAAACCGGTTGCCGTTGTTGATATTGTAGATCTCGACCTTCTGAAAAATCCGCAATTGAGATTTTTCGATGATCTCTTCGTCGATGGCGATGCTGCCTTCATAATTGAGGTCGGTATGGGTGACCACGGCCCGATGAATCTTGGATATCAGGAAGGGGATCAACATGAAATCACTCCTAGGATGAAATTATCGATCAGCCGGGTTCGACCGACCCGCACGGCGCCGGCGATCAGGGTGGCGGCGGGGTCGATCCGGTCCCTCGATTCGAGGTTGCCCAGGCTGACGATTTCGATATAATCGATCTCCACGCCCGTTTCACTTCCGATATCGGCAGTGATCCCGTCACGGATCCACTGAGAATCCCGTTCCCCCGCTTCGATCCGTTTTCGGGCCCGCTCCAGCGATCGGGGCAGGGCGAGGGCCGCCTGGCGCTCAGCGGGCGAGAGATACGCATTGCGCGACGAGAGCGCCAATCCGTCATGATCACGGACGATCGGCAGAACCTTCAGCCGGACGGGAAGGCTCAGGTCGCGAATCATCCGGCTAATGATGACCGCCTGCTGGGCATCCTTTTGCCCGAAATAGGCACTGTCGGGCTGGACGATCTGAAACAGTTTCAACACCACCGTTGCCACCCCCCGGAAATGGGTCGGGCGGGACCGGCCGCAAAGCGGGCGACTCAACCGGTCGACGGTCACATAGGTGTCGTACCCGGTCGGGTACATTTCGTCCGCGTGCGGATGGAAGAGTAGGTCGACCCCCTCCTTCTCCAGAAGCGCCATATCGCGATCGAGATCCCGGGGGTAGGCGCTAAAATCCTCGTTGGGAGAGAATTGGGCGGGATTGACAAAAATCGAGACGACACAGATCCGGTTCTCGCGACGACAGGCCCGAACCAGCGAGAGATGGCCGTCGTGCAGAGCCCCCATGGTCGGCACCAAACCGACGGTCCCGCCTCCGAGAGCCGCTCGTTCCCGGCGGAAGTCTTCGATCCGCTCGATCAGTTTCATTGGAAAAACGAGTCGATGTCCGACGGCCCATGATAGCTCTCGGCCTCCCCCGGGAATGACCCGGCCCGGATATCACGGACATAGGCCTCAAGCGCCTGCAGGGAGACGGTATGGAGGTCGGCATAGCGCCGGACGAATTTGGGAAGATACTGGTGAGTCAACCCGACGAGATCCTGAAAGACCAGAATCTGGCCGTCACAGTGGGGACCGGCACCGATACCGATGGTGGGGACGCCGATATTCTCGGTGATTTTTTTGCCCAATTCCAGGGGAATCGACTCCAGGACCAGGCAGAAAACTCCAATTTTGGCCAGCTCCAGGGCATCCTCGTATATTTCCCGGGCCGATTCCCGTTGCTTGCCCTGCACGGTAAACCCGCCCAGTTGATGGACCGATTGGGGGGTCAATCCCAGGTGGCCGATCACTGGGATTTCGGCCGCCAGGATCGCCTCGATCACGCGAAACCGACGGCGGCCGCCCTCGACCTTGACCGCTTCGGCCCCCCCTTCCTTGATGCAACGGATGGCGTTGGCCGCCGTTTCCCGTTCCGACAGGTGAAAAGAACCGAAGGGCATGTCGGTGGCCACCAGGGAAACCGGTTCGGCCCGGCTGACCTGGCGGGTATGGTAGATCATCTCCTCGAGCGTGACCGCAAGCGTATTGGGCCGGCCTTGCATCACCATGCCCAGTGAATCCCCGACCAGGATCAGATCGATTCCAGCGGCCGAGGCCAACTGAGCGGTGGGAAAATCATAGGCGGTGACGGAGCAGATCTTTTCTCCCTTTTTCTTTTTCTCAAGAATGGTCCGGACGGTCGTTCTTTCCGAATTAAGGGGCATAATAGGTGATTCCCTTTTTGGGATTGCGGATCTCCCGGCTCAAGTTCTGCAGATCCTTGGGGTTGTTGAAATCGGTCTTTTCCACATTGACCACCAGCAGGGGTGACAATTTGTAATTGAAGAAATAGTAGTTGTACGCTTCATAGATCTCGCGCCAATACTCGGCCGGGACCCGTTTCTCCTCTTCCGAACCCGTTTTATGGATGCGATGGATCATCTCTGAAAACGACGTTTGCAGGTAAACGACCAGGTCACAAGGGGTCAGCCGTTCCGAGAAAATTGCCAGGATTTTTTTATAGATATCCAGGTCTTCATCGTTCAATATCGTATGCGCATAGATCCCATCTTTGTAGAAAATATAGTCGGTGATGGTTATCGATTGAAAGATATCCTTCTGCTTGATCTCCATCTGCTGGTTGAACCGGTTGACCAGGTAAACCAGTTGGGTCTTCAAAGCCAGTGGATTGTAGGATTGGTTCGCCCGTTCGTAAAACTCCTTGATGAACGGATTGTCTTCGACATCGAGGACCAGACGGGCGTTGAAATCAGCCGCCAACAGGCGAGCCAACATCGTTTTTCCGGATTTCACCAATCCTTCAACAGCGATATATTGAAGATCCATTTTGCAGAATTATAGCATGGTCCAAAAGGGAAGTAAATGAACATCAACCTTGCATTAATGTTACAATTTAACCATATAATATCAGCAATATCACCAGCCCCCGATCGTTTGAAATCCCGGGTACACTATGCTAAGATCGAGCTTTGGTTTTCATCTGGTTAGAAACGAGGTGACAGGCGAACAAATTGGGGGTGGCTGGTTGTTTCTATACGAAGAAGCCCCCGATCGTCACCAGCGGGTGGCCAAGAAGGAGAAAGTAATGACCGGTAAGCCCTCGGCAATCAGATCCCGAATGATCATTGGCCTGTTTCTGATCACTTCGACCACACTGATGTTCGAGATCCTCTTGACCCGGATATTCAGCGTCACCATGTGGTATCATTTCGCTTTCATGGCCATCTCCATTGCACTTTTCGGAATGACTCTGGGATCGCTGTCCGTATATCTTGCCCCATCCCGTTTCTCCCAGGATCAAACCCGTAATCGGATGGCCGAGCACTCTCTGCTCTTTTCGGTAAGCATGGTGGTCGCCATTCTGTTTCATATCAATTTTCCCCCCGATCCGAACTGGACAATCATGGGGATCGTGACGACCACGGCCACTTTCCTGATCATCGCCATCCCATTCTTTTTCAGTGGCATCACCGTGACGCTGGCTTTCACCCGCTTTGCCACGGAAATCGGCGGCCTGTACGCTGCTGACCTGGCAGGAGCCGCCTGTGGATGCTTGTGCCTTCGGTACATGCTGGAATTCTTGACCGGCCCCATGGCGATGATCGCCATCGCCGCACTGGCGGCGATCGGCGCCTGGATGTTCGCAATCGACGCCACCCAAATTCGCCTGAAAAGACTGTCATTGACGATGGCGATCCTCCTGGCCGCTCTGATCGCCATCGATGCCACCCTGATGCGAAATCCCCGTTCCCTGCTCCCCTTGAAACGTGTAAAAAACCGCATCGAGGAAAAGCTGCAGTACGAAAAATGGAATTCCTTCGCCCGGGTGGCTGTCCGGGCCGAAAAACTGAACAGTCCATTCGGCTGGGGATTGAGTGACCGCCTTCCCCCCATGCCGATTGCGGATCAGCATTATATGGATATCGACGCGACGGCCGGAACCGTCCTGACCCGATATCAGGGAGACCCCGCGACGATCGACTACCTGAAATACGACATCACCAATCTCGCCTACTATCTGAATCCGCCAGGCAACGTGATGATCGTCGGCGTGGGCGGTGGCCGCGATGTTTTGTCGGCCCTCTGTTTCAAGCAAAAAGCAATCACCGGCGTGGAGATCAATCGCAATATCGTAAACATGTTTCACTCCCGGTTTGCAGATTTTACGGGTCATCTGGACCGGGATCCCCGCATCCGGATCATACCGGAAGAAGCCCGGTCTCATCTGTCGAGAACCCGGAAGCGGTTCGACCTGATCCAGATCTCCCTGATCGACACCTGGGCGGCGACCAGTGCCGGCGCCTTCGTACTCGCAGAAAACTCGCTGTATACAGTGGAAGCCTGGGATATATTCTTGAAGAGACTGAATCCAAAAGGCATCCTCACCGTCTCGCGATGGTATCTCTCCCAAGTCCCCGGTGAGATGCACCGACTGGCCGTACTCGCCTGTGAGGCTCTGAAGAAAAATGGCATCCGGGAGCCCCGCCGCCACATCCTGATCGCTCGCCGTATGCTTCCCCGTTTTCAAATGGAAATGGGAATCGGCACCATGCTGATCAGCCCCGAACCATTCAGCGGTTCCCAGGTGGATCAACTGCAGGAGATCTGCCGCCGATTCGACTTCGAAACCATTTTAACGCCGACCTTTTCGCGGGATATCAGTTTCGTGGAGATCACCACTCCGCACCTGCAGGCTCCGTTCATCGCCGCTCACCCTCTGAACATCAGCGCCCCCACCGATAACAGCCCCTTCTTTTTTCAGACGTTGCGAATCCGGGATGCTTTCCGTCCCCGTTTATGGAAGGATCCCCACCGATCTTTCAACCTGAAAGCGGTGTCTATACTGGGCTTGCTGCTGCTGATCGTAATCGTGCTTTCTTTGGTCTGTTTTTTCATCCCTCTGATACTCCGCTTCCGATCGGGAGCCGCGAAGGGAGCGTATCCTTTTTTTCTCTATTTCATCGGGATCGGGTTCGGGTTCATGCTCATCGAGATCTCCCAGATGCAACGGCTGACTGTTTTCCTCGGACACCCGAATTACGGACTGACGGTGGTCTTGTTCACCCTGCTCCTGGGAGGAAGCATGGGAAGCCTGTTTTCCAGATCAGTCTACACCAGACCATCCTTCCCCAGAACAGGGGTTCTGATCCTGGCACTACTCATCCTGTTTTTAAGCCTATTCGGATGGCTGACGCCGATGGTAACGGTCCGTTTCTCCGGAATCGGCACCTTTGGCCGCATTGCCTTGGCCTTCGCCCTGTTGTTTCCCGCCGGGGTATTGATGGGCACCGCATTGCCCATGGGATTGCATCTGGCCGCGCAACGACGACCGGCCATCACCCCGTGGCTGTTGGGGATCAATGGTGCCGCTTCGGTCACCGCCTCGGTTTTGGCCATATTCATTGCCATGGCCGCTTCCATATCCACAGCATTCTGGTGCGGGCTGGGATGCTACGGGATCACAGTCCTGTCCATGCTGCGGATGAAAGGGAAGCCCGACAATTGACTGCATGAGGGACATTTCCACCTTTTCACCGAGGAAGCGCGTCGATTCACCGAACCGCTTCGGAAAACCGATCGGATTTGATGTAAAATAGAACCGGAACACAATAGCTGAAGTTCAAGGAGGCGTGCCATGACAGAAGAACGGAAACGAGTTTTAAATAGCGGGATATTCATCGCACTGGGGTTCATTGCCTTTGGAATCCTGGCCCTGCTCAACAATTTCGGTTTCAACCTCCACGCCGATCCGTGGGATTACTGGCCGGTCGTCCTGATCATCAGCGGCTTCGGTATCCTGTTTTTCGGCCGCGATTGGAGTCAATACATCGACGGTTTCATGTTGCTGGCCGTCGGCAGCCTGATTCTGGCCGCCAACCTCGGTTTGTTCCGCTCCAGGGAATTCGATATCTGGGATTGGTGGCCGGTACTGGTCCTCTATATCGGTATCAAAATCATGCTTCAATCCACGCGCCGGAAGAGCAACTCCGCCTCCGGACCGGATGATTTCACCATATCGGCGATCTTCGGGGGAGGCGACTACCGGTACGAGGCCAAAAACCTCAAAGGCGGACGCTTCACCGCCCTGTTCGGTGGCGGAAAAATCGATCTCCGTCATGCCGAAATCGAAGGCGAATCGATGTCCATCCAGGTCTTCGCCATGTTCGGAGGCTGTGAAATCCAGATCCCCGAGCATTGGCAGGTGTTCGTCAAGGTGGTCCCCATCATGGGCGGAATCGAAAACAAGACCTACTCCCGCCGGATCGATGGAAAACCGGCCGGAAAAACCCTCTATCTGGAAGGAATGGCTGTCTTCGGAGGCATCGAAATCAAGAACTGATCATGCCGCCGCTGTTTCGCACCCGCCGATACCTGTTGATGGGGCTATCTCTATGGATGGTTCTGGCCGCACTGCTCGAATCGATCGTATTCCGCCTGACAAGCCTGAATGCATGGCAATTGGCATTGTGGCTCACTCCGCCCATCATCGTCGAGTTTTTCGTAATCACCGCCAACTGGTACATCTGCCGGATCTCCCCCCTGCAACGGGGCCAATATACCCGTGTATTCCTGCTGCAGGCACTGGCCGCCTCAGTCAACGCCATACTGTTCCTGGGAATCCTGCACGGGTACGCCTGGTTCCTGAATCACCTGTCCGATTCACCGCTCTGGTCGATGGAAGCGGCCAAGGTAAGCATCCTGCTGGTGGTGATCGGCTTCGTCCTCTATATCGTCATCGCCTTGTTTCACTATCTGGTCATCTCTCTGGAAGACCGGATACTCATCGAACAGCGGTTGCTGGAAGAAAAGCTCGCGACAGTTCAGGCTGAGTTCCGAGCTTTGCGCAACACCATCCATCCCCATTTTCTCTTCAATACTCTGACCGCCTTGAGCGCCCTTGGCAAGGAAGATTTTCCCAGAGCCAGAGAGACGCTGTTGAACCTGGCCGATTTTCTCCGCTATTCCCTGCGGTTCCAACAGGAGAGCAACGTGACCCTGCAGGAAGAGATCGACCATGCCGGCAATTACCTGTCGGTCGAGAAAATGCGGTTGGGAAAGCGGCTGGAGTTTTCATTCCAGGTCGATGAGGAATTGACCACGATGCCCGTCATGTCGTTGACTCTCCTGCCACTTGTGGAAAACGCGGTCAAACACGGAATCCAGTCACGATTGGAGGGCGGTACGATTCACATAACGGCCCAGGCAAGTGGCGATGGCATGCGGATAACGGTCAACAATCCGCCGACCCCGCCCGACACCCCGCGCCCCGCCGGTGAAGGTTTGGGTTTGCGCACCCTGGAGCGCCGCTTGTCCATCTATTACCAGGGAAAAGCGCATCTGCAGATCAATACCGGGAGCGACCGGTTCACGGTTTCCGTATCGATCCCGATCGATCAGAAACAAGACCGAACGATACAGGGAGGAGTTCATGAGTGAGCAAACGATCCGCGTGATCATCGCCGATGATGAGGAATTGTCCCGGAAAGCTCTGAAAAACGAATTGGCGCAATTGCCCGGAATCGAGATCATCGGGGAATGTGAAAACGGTTTTTTCACCGTCAAAGAGGTGATGGAGACCAGGCCCGATCTGCTTTTTCTCGATATTCAAATGCCACGCCTGGACGGCTTCGATGTTTTGGAACTCCTCGGCGCCGAGGCACCGGCGGTCGTTTTCGTCACCGCCTTCGACGAGTACGCGGTGCGGGCCTTCGAAGCCCGGGCCGTCGATTACCTCCTCAAACCGGTTCGTGCCGAAAGGCTCAAGAAAGCGATCGCCCAGGTTCGCCGGATGACAACTGGAAGCGGATTAAACCAATCGCAGCAGCACCTTCTGGATGATCATCGGGAAAAGCAGATTCCGATCATCCGCATCCTGGTCCGTACCGGTACCGATGTCCAGGTGATTCCAGTTGCCGAAATCAGCCACTTCCAAGCCGAAGACGATTACGTCCGTATCCATACACAAGGCCGCTCCTGGCTGAAGAGTGAACGGATGAACCGCCTTGAACAGTTGCTCGATCCGCGCCTGTTCTGCCGGATCCATCGGTCGTTCATCATCAATATCCAGTTTCTCAAGGCGATCGAACCCTATTCCAAGGAGAGCCGTGTCGTCAAGCTCAACAGCGGTGAGGTTCTGCCGGTCAGCCGCGAAGGGTACACCCGTTTGAAAGCGTTGCTGTAATCCGGAACGGGTTACGCATCCGGCAACTCCTCCCCGATCAATTTCAGCTTACAATCCCTTGATGATCGTCCCCAGAAAGATCAAGAGCCAAGCAGCGCCCATGAGCCAATAGACATATGGAGCCAAGGCAGGGACGGGAACCAAGTAAAACGCCAAGCTGAGGGCTGCCAAGATCAGGGAAATGATCCAGGTGATCCGTTTTGGAGCATTCAATTTCATATCGACCTCCTTTGCGTCAGCGGTCGACGCAACACCCATTCAAATATACCACACCCACCCGTCCGTTTTCATCTCCCATCGGGAGTCGATCCGCATTTACATTTATCGATCGATCCGTTAGAATAGAAAAGCAGATGACCAAAAAGCGTGGACATACGGTTTCCACCCAACTGATCACCACCGACACGCCCATTATCGACGCCGTGATGAAAATCACCGAAGCGGTCCGGACCGCCTCCGACCTGCAGGCATTTTTCTACTCCATACACGGGATAATCGGCCAGTTGATGCCGGTAAAAAATTTCTTCATCGCCCTCTATGAAAAAGAGGATAACGGGAGCGAATTCATCCGCTTCCCCTTCTTCATCGATGAATTCGATCCACCGCCACAGGGGAGATTCCCGTTGCGAAAAACTCTGACTGGTTACGTACTCCGCCGCGGCGAACCCCTGCTGCTCGATGAAAAGAATCAAAAAAAGCTTCGCGATGATGGTGAAATCGATGCGGCCCTGGGAACCGACAGCGCGATCTGGCTGGGTGTTCCCCTGCAGACACGCGACCAAGTCATCGGGGCGGTCGTCGTCCAAAGCTATGATCACCGCGAGGAATACGGAGAGAAGGAAAGACAGATCCTGTCGTTCGTTTCCGATCAAATCGCCGTGGCCATCGAATTGACCCGCTACCGGGAAAAACTGGAGGAGGTCGTGCGCATCCGCACCCGGGAGCTGGAGGAGGAAAAGCGGATTCAAACGATCCTCTTCGACATTTCCCAGGCTGTCTACAACGCGAATGGCCTGAGGGATTTTTTGCAGAGCGTACAGGGATTGATCGGACAATTGATGGATGCCCGCAATTTCTATATCGCCCTCTACGATACGGAAATCGACAAATACCGGTTCCCTTACTTTGCGGATGAATTCGACCAGAGCGAATCCCTTTTGCCCGAGGATCTTAGTTGTACTCTGACCGATTATGTCCGTTGCCATGGACCATTGCTCGCCGACCGGGAAGTTCATGACCGGCTGATCGCCGCTGGCGAGGTGGAGGGCATTGTCGGGACCGATTCACTGATTTGGCTGGGCGTCCCATTACTGGTTCCGGGAAAAAACCAGGCCATCGGCGTCATGACTCTGCAGAGCTATGACGACCAGAAAAAATACGGAGAAAAGGAAAAAAGGATCCTGATGAATATCTCCACCACCATCGCCCTGGCCATCGACCGGATCAACCTGATCACCGATCTGTTCCATCATTTCAACAATGCTGTCACCAGCATCCGGGGGAACGCCGAAATACTCCTGCAATCAAGCCATCGGGAATCGGAGTGGATCACCCGACTGCACGATTTCCTGCAAAACCATACCCTGCCCGTCGAAACGACGGGGGATAAGCAAATACAAATCGAAATCCATTCCATTGTCAGCTTTTTGACGCAATCCCGGGAAAACACAGATGTACGGATCGGGAAAATCATCGAGGGGATCGAAGAGGCCGCCCGCCGCATGAACCGGGTCTTCAAACCATTGCTCCAATCGTACCCGCAGACCTCCCCTGGCCTCCTTCCCTGATTACTGGTAATTATGTCTGATTTTTCAAATGTACAGCCATTTTTGTAAGAAATCCGTCATGCCGGTTTGACAAAGTTTACAAAAAAAAATGCTTGTATTATAATGGGACGGATTTTGGGTGGCTGGAGTCCGCCAAACCAAGAAAACGTGACCAGAGGAGGCATTGATGCAGATAAAGGAATTGGGCCTGGAAACTCTGATGGAATTATTGCGGAAATATGACCTGACCGAACTGTCGGTGCGGGAAGGGAAATACGCGATCGAATTGAAGCGCGAACCCACCAAGGTCCCGTTCGCCTTCCAGACCCTTCCGGGGATCGATTACATCCCCACTCACACCGCCGGTGTACCCACCCCTTTCGCACCAACCCCAACCACTCCCGTTATCAGCGATCCCCCGCCGGCAGAAGCTCATCAGAACCTGCATGAAGTCAAAGCCCCGCTGGTCGGAACCTTCTACCGAGCACCGTCCCCCGATGCCGAACCCTTTGTCGAAGAGGGTGATTTTGTCAAAAGCAACGATAAACTGTGCATCATCGAAGCCATGAAAATCATGAACGAAATTGAATGTCCGGTTCGGGGCATCGTCAAGGAAATATGTGCGAAAAATGGCCAGGCGATCGAATTCGGTCAGGTACTGTTCCGGATCGAGGAGAAGGACGGTCACGGATGAGGCAGAAGATCCTCATCGCCAACCGGGGGGAAATTGCCGTCCGGATCATCCGGGCCGCCCGGGAACTGGGATTGGAGAGTATCGCCGTCTTTTCCGAAGCCGACCGCGATGCGCTCTTCGTCCGCTATGCCGACCAGTCGGTGTGCATCGGTCCGGCGCCGCTCGCCGAGAGCTACCTGTTCTATCAAAACATACTGGCCGCGGCCAAATCGACCGGTGCCAATGCCATCCACCCCGGATACGGTTTTCTTTCCGAAAACGCCCTGTTTGCCGAAGCCTGCCGGGCTCTGAACATCACCTTTCTCGGTCCCCACCCGCTGGCAATTCGAAAAATGGGTGACAAAGCGACGGCAAAAAAATTGATGAGAGAGGCAGGAGTCCCCACGGTTCCCGGATCGGAAGGTATCCTGGCTGCTTTTACCGATGCCCGGTCCGTCGCCGAGGAGATTGGTTACCCCGTAATCATCAAGGCATCGGCAGGCGGCGGCGGCCGCGGCATGCGAATCGTCCAGGAGAAAAAGGAACTGGAAAACGCCTTCAATGCGGCGGTGAACGAAGCGCAAAAAGCGTTCGGCGATCCCAGTGTGTATCTGGAGAAATTCATCGAAGATCCGAAGCATATCGAAATCCAGGTATTGGGTGACAAAGCGGGCCATATCGTGCATCTGTACGAACGCGATTGTTCGGTACAGAGGCGGCACCAGAAACTGCTCGAAGAAGCCCCATCGGCAGTTCTGGACGATGAAACCCGGGCAACGATGGGAGAAATCGCCGTCAAGGCGGCAAAATCGGTCCGCTACGATTCGGTGGGAACCATCGAATTTATCTACGATCTCAAGTCCAAGCAATACTACTTCATCGAAATGAACACCCGCATTCAGGTGGAACACCCGGTGACCGAAATGATCACCCAAATAGATCTGATCAAACATCAGATCGAAGTGGGCTTCGGAGCAACCCTTTCCCTGAAACAGCGGGACATTTCCAGAAACGGCTGCTCGATCGAATGCCGGATCAACGCCGAGGACCCCATGACCGATTTTCTTCCCCAGGCCGGGACACTCAAACAGTATATCGTTCCCGGGGGACCCGGAGTCAGGATCGATTCCGGCGTATATCCGGGATATGCCATCCCCCCTTATTACGATTCGATGATCGCCAAGTTGATCGTTTGGGGGGAAACCCGGAAGGATGCCATTACGCGCATGAAACGAGCCTTACGAGAGTTCGTTATCGAAGGGGTGAAAACCACCATCCCCTTCCACATGGATATCCTTCAACACAAGGATTTTCTGAGCGGTCAATATACGACCAATTTCATCAAAAAAATGGGCGACACCAAGGGGAATTACTGATGTTTTCCAGACTGTTCATCAAATGTACGCAATGCAACACCACCCATTTCTATTCATTTTTCAAGCATGCCCATTTCGTTTGCTCCCGTTGCGGCCAGCACTTTCGCATCGACGCTGTCACCTGGATGAAGAAACTCTGCGACCGCAACTCCTTTCAATCCATCAATGATGAACTCTGCAGTCTGGATCCCCTGCAGTTCCCGAAATACCTGCGGAAGATCGAAGAGTCGATGAAGGCCACCAATATGAATGAAGCCATCCTTACCGGAACCGGCACCATCGAGGGAATCCCCATCGCCCTGGGAGTCATGGAACCGGGATTCATCATGGCCTCTATGGGCTCCGTCGTCGGGGAGAAGATCACCCGGCTCCTCGAACTGGCGGCGGCCGAAAAACTACCGGTGGTGATGGTCATATCTTCCGGAGGAGCCCGGATGCAAGAGGGTATCCTATCTCTGATGCAGATGGCCAAAACCTCGGCCGCCGTGCGTCGGCTCCATCAAAAACGGATGCCGATGTTCACCGTGCTCTGCGATCCGACGACCGGAGGAGTGACCGCCTCCTTCGCCATGCTCGGTGACATCATCATCGCCGAAACAGGTGCCCTGATCGGCTTTGCCGGGCCCCGAGTCATCCAGCAGACCATCGGCCAGAAATTGCCCGATGGATTTCAACGGGCCGAGTTCCTCCTGGAGCACGGCATGGTCGATATCGTCGTCCCGCGCAAGCACCTCAGGGAGCTTCTGGTGAAACTGCTGAAAATCCATAATAAACGCCCATTTCCCAACCGCAGCCGCGGAGAATTCCGCTAGGGACAAAGCTGATGAAAGAGACAATCAAGGATGACCTGAGAGCAAAATCGGCCATGGATATCGTCCGACTGGCACGCAACCCCAAGCGGCCGACCACCCGCGACTACATCGATCTGATTCTCGACGACTTCGTCGAACTGCACGGCGACCGCCGCTTCGCCGATGACCTGGCCATTGTCGGCGGTGTCGGCTTCTTTGAACGGATTCCGGTCACCATGTTCGGTCACCAGAAGGGGAAAAACATCAAGGACAATATCCGTCGGCACTTCGGCATGGCCCACCCGGAAGGGTATCGGAAAGCCCTGCGGCTGATGAAACAAGCGGAACGGTTCGGTCGGCCGGTCATTTCGCTGATCGACACCCAGGGAGCTTACCCCGGCATTGGCGCCGAGGAACGCGGACAAGCCGAGGCAATCGCCCTCAATCTCTATGAAATGTCGGGTCTTCAGGTGCCGATCATCGCCATCGTCACCGGCGAAGGCGGATCGGGCGGCGCCCTGGGGATCGGTGTCGCCGACCGCGTTTTCATGCTTTCCAATGCCATCTATTCGGTGATCTCCCCGGAGGGATGCGCTTCCATTCTATGGAAAGACACCGGGCGGGCGGCCGACGCCGCCGCTGCATTGCGATTGACAGCACGGGATCTGAAGCGACTGGAGGTCATCGACGGGATCATCAGCGAGCCCGACCCCGGCGCCCACGAATTTCCCCACGAGACCGCCAAGAACCTGAAAAAAGCGATCGCCGGCGCTCTCGATGACCTCCTGGACAGGGATCCCGAGAAGCTTATCCAACAACGGTATGCCAAATACCGTGAAATGGGGGTATACAGCTCCGACCGGGGGATCGCACACGAATGATCCTCTTTTTCACCATCGCCGTATTCATCAGTTCCTTCCTCCTCTTCTGGTGCCAACCGTTGCTCGGCAAGTTGCTCCTGCCCATTCTCGGAGGGACTCCATCGGTCTGGATCACCTCCATGTTCTTTTTCCAATTGCTACTCCTGGCCGGATACCTCTATGCCCACCTGCTGACCAAGTGGCTGCATGGATGGCGGCAACGGGGCATTCATTTAATCCTGCTGGCCGGAGCGACGATCGTTCTTCCCTTCCATCTTCCCCGGAATTGGATGCAATCGCTGCCACAGGAAACCGACCCGATCCTCTGGCTGCTCGGAATCCTTCTGGTCACTGCCGGTCCGCCATTTCTGTTCCTTTCGGCGAGCGCTCCGCTCCTGCAGAAATGGTTTTCGCAAAGCGGACACAAAGCCGCCCCTGATCCCTATTTCCTTTACAGTTCGAGCAATCTGGGCAGCTTGGCAGCCCTGCTGGGATACCCCCTGTTGATGGAACCCCGATTCACCATTCACCACCAGAGCGTATTCTGGATGATCGGCTATTTCGTGCTGCTTCTCTTTTTCCTGTCTCTACCGTTTCTTTTCCGAACCGCCGCACCGGTCGGCGACCGACCGATTCCTGTTCCTCCTCCCGAATCCCCCCCCCAGAGGGATCGGCGCAAGGAGACCGCGGAACGGTTTCGCTGGACATTCTCCGCATTCATTCCATCCAGCCTCATGCTCGGGATCACCTCGTTCCTGACCAGCGACATCGCCAGTTTCCCCTTGCTGTGGATCGTCCCGCTCGCCATCTATCTGATCACCTATATACTCGCATTTTCACGAAAACCGAGCATCCCCGTCTCCCTGATGCTCCGACTGCTTCCGGGAGTCAGCTTACTGCTGACCTTTACTCTTCTCACCGAAATCCGCACCCCGGTCTGGTTCCTGTTTTTGATCGCTCTGCTGTTCCTATTCATCGCCGCCATGGCCCTTCACGGACAGTTGGCCGAACTCCGCCCCAAGCCGGAACGATTGACCGAATACTATCTGTATATCTCCATCGGCGGCGCCATGGGCGGGTTATTCAACGGCGTTCTGGCTCCGCTCCTGTTCGAAGGTGTCACCGAGCTTCCCCTGGTTCTGGTGGTCATGTTTCTGCTGCTGCAGAAAAGGGAGGCTCCCTCCCCGGGGAAATCGCTCGGTAAAGACCTGCTATTCCCCCTCTTGATCGGCCTGTGGACGACAGCGATGGCCATCCTCATCCCCAGGCTGACCCTGGAACCCTATCAATTATGGATGTTCGTCCTGTTCGGGCTTCCTCTGATCGTATCGTACACCTTTCTCCATCATCCCCGCCGGTTCGGACTGGCACTGGGTGCCATATTCGTTGCCAGTACTTTTTTTCATGCGATCAGCGGGCAGATCATCCATACGGGAAGGAATTTTTTCGGAACCTTCAAGATCGCCCGTCACCCGGAGGGGCCAACCCTGCGGTTTTTTCACGGCACCACCCTGCACGGAATGCAGTTCACCGACCCGGCCCACCGCGGCGAACCGCTCGCTTATTTTCACCGCACCGGACCGTTTGGCCAGATCATGACGGCTTTTCAGAGCCGCTTTCCCACGGCGTCGATCGGAGTGATCGGTATCGGGATCGGCTCAATGCTCGCCTATTCACGCCCATCGGAGCGATGGATCTACTTCGAAATCGATCCCGAAATCATCCACCTGGCCAGAAACCCCCGTTACTTTACTTTTTTTTCCAACGCCAAAGCGGCGCAAGTCGATGCCATTGCTGGCGATGCCCGGCTGACGCTCGAACGACAAACGGATGAATCCTTTCAACTCCTGATCCTCGATGCGTTCAGTTCCGATGTGGTTCCCACCCACCTGCTCACCCGGGAAGCGTTCGCCTTGTATCTCCGAAAACTCGCTCCCGGAGGGATGATCGCTGCCCATATCTCCAGTCAGAACCTCGATCTGGCACCGATCGTCGGCAACGTTGCCGCCAGCCTCAACCTGGTCGGATTGCACCGGAAAGACGACCAGATTTTTTTCAACGGCCGTGCCATCCCCGGGAAGCTTCCCTCCAGTTGGGTGGTGCTGAGCCGTTCCCGCGATCATTTGGGGACCCTTCCGGGCGATCCTCATTGGATGCTCTTGAAAAGCGACGGTAAACGATGGTGGACCGACGAATACTCCAATGTCGTCAGCGTGTTGAAATGGTTCTGATCGATACCCGGATCACAGGCAAGGATTTGCTCGACTGAGTTTGATTCGCAGTTTACTTTCCCTGTCGATTTCAATATAATGGCGGGTATGAATCGTCCCTTGATCTGCCTGGTGGTATGGTCAGGTGTGCTTCTTCTCGCGAATTGTTCAAAATCCAAACCGGCTCCGCCTTCCATCGTTCCCACCGTTGCCCTGGCCAATTCCTTTCAGCCTCAGGACCGGGAGCCATTCGGGGCTTTTTTCATGGCCAACAACCCGCTCCACTCCTGCCTTTATGCGGAATTGTTTCGGCTGGACGAACACCTGCAACCGCATACGTTCCTGATCGAAAAATACCAGCAAAAGGGAAAAGATGTCTGGTTCACCCTGAAGGCAAATCTCCGTTTCTCCGATGGGAGCCCGATCACCTCAGCCGATGTCATCTGGTCGATCACCCAGTCCATCCGCAACCGCGAATTACGTAACATCATCCACAAATGGATGGTCGACGGCGATGCCATCCTCGCCGGGGACAACGAGCATCAACGGGGGATGACGATCATTGATGACCGGAACTTCGTCCTCCATTTTGCTTACGAAAACAACCTGTATCCTTTTTTTCTCGCCACGCACAGTGTCCCCATCGTCGGAAAACGCCAATACCAGAAAGGCGTGATCGTTTTTTCCGGACCCTACACCCTGGAACGGACGGAACCGACGACCGACCGGACCCGGGTTTTCCTGCGCCGGAATCCTCATTATTCGGGAAGTCCCGCCAAATGCGACCAACTCTGTTTTCACTTCTTCAATACGCAGGAAGCATTCGCCGCTTCGGTCGGACGGGGGGAAACCGATATGTTCCTCAATTTCATGATCCCCCTGTCATCGGTCCATGAAACCTACCAGATCATCCGGTTTCCCATCCTGGGCGGTTTTTATCTCATGCTCAACCCCGACCGGGGTATCCTGAAGGACCGCGATTTTCGTCACTATCTGAAGCAGGCTGCAAACCCGGCTCTATTTCTCGATGAAGCCTGGCGAACGCTTTATTCGCCGGCGACTCACGTTTTGCCCTATGGCCTGGAGGAATATTTCCTCTTCAAGCCCGGCCCCTTCGATTCCCGCCTCCCCGCCCCCATGAAGAGCCCGGTCACCGTCAATGCCTTGTCGCTGGATACGGGAATTCGCCCCACCTTCGGGCATTTCCTGCAGGAGCAACTGGCCAAATTCAACATCTCGCTGAAAATCGAAACCGTGGCGCGCCGGGACTACTGGAACCGCATCCGGGACAACCAGTTCGAGCTCACCTTCTTGTATTACCTCATGGATACACCGCTGGCCCATTATTTCTACGATATGGTGTTTTCGCCCGGAATGGAACTCCATTCCGGCGCCCCGAATCAGACGGCCATCGATTTGTTGGCTGCATTTCAGACGACCACCCAGCCATTGGAGCGTCTACAGATACTCTCGCAACTGGAAATGATCGCCTGGCAGGAAGCGCGGCTCATCCCGATCTACAATCTCCTGGCGATCATGGGGCACAAACGGTCGGTATCATCCCTGCGCAGCAGCCACCTGCTGCTCATTCCCATGGAGGAAATTTCGGTTGTGGAAAGGGATTAAAGCACGCCTGATCGTCCCCCTGATCCTGATCATCGTGACCAGTTTTTCCATTTTTATCCTGTTCCTCAACATCCGATTGCGGAAAGTCTCCCTGAAGGAAATGGAGAATACGGTCAGTGAAGTGGGAAACAGGGCCAGTCAAGCGATCCGCTCCCCTCTGTTTTACGGCGATTACCCCGCCTTGACCGCCATTCTCAATCCACTGGTTTCGGAGGAGATCAGCTTTTTTCTGGTTTACGACGGTATTTCCGAAAATATGGCCTACAGCCGGATTTCCGTCTCCCCACTTCCTCCCGATTACCTGACCCGCATCTCCATGGATGACCGCTTTAAAAAAGCGGGGAAGAGAAGAATCACGCTTTCGGGGAAAAGATACATGGAGTTCGTTTTTTCTTCCTTCGTCGGAAACATTGAAGATCCCATCGGAACCGTCGTCATCGGAATATCGGAAAGCAAGGTCAACCAACGGCTGTCCCCCATCACCCGCTGGATCATCCTGCTCAGCATGATCACCATCCTGCTGGTGGTCGGGTCTGTCTATCTGATCCTCCGTCATTTTGTCCAGCCGATCCAGGTGCTGAGCCGAAGTATGGCCGAGTTTTCCGCCGGCAACTATAATGCCCGCGCCCAGATCCGCACCCGGGACGAGATCGAAACCCTGTCCCAGAACTTCAATCAGATGGCAGAGAAAATCAACGAACAGATCGGCTCGATCGAAACCTACAGTCACGATCTGGAACGGATGGTCAGCGAACGAACCCAAAAGCTGATCCTGGCCCTGGAAGATTTGAAAGAGAAGGAGATCAAGCTGGAACAGGCCAAGAAAATCCGCAGTCTGGGGGAGATGGTCACCGCCATTGCCCATCAGATCAACAACCCACTGGCGATCATTTCCGGAAATGTCCAGATGATCGAACAGCAGGAGAGCGACGACCGACAATTGCGACGAATCAGCGTCATCCATGAATCGGTAAACCGGATCGATCAATTGATCCGGGATATCACGTTTTTCACCTCGCTCAAGGACGTTTCCATGGAATCCCGTTCCCTCTCCCACCTGGTCAAGCAGTTGGCGGCAGAGGTCATCCCCGCGCCCATCAAAACCGAGTGGGCCGGTTTTTCTAAATTCGACCGCCTGGTGACCATGAACCGGGAGTTACTCGACTTCGCCATCCGCAACATCATCGAGAATTCGGTCCAGTCCGTGCAGTCCCGGCCACATGACAAACGGATCCGTTTCCATATCAATGCCGATGAGCCATGGGCGGTTCTGGAAATCGAGGATAACGGTGGCGGCTTCCAGGAACCCGACCGGGTCTTTGAGCCTTTTTATACCACCAATCCGGAAAGGAGCGGCATGGGGTTGACGTTTGCATACCATATTCTGCAGATCCACAACGGGGAGATCCAGGTGGAAAATCAGGAGAACTGGGCCCGGGTGATCCTTTGCCTGCCTCTGGCTGAATGACCGGGGCCGGATGGCGAACCCTTTGACATTTCCATTGGGCCTGGGGTATAGTAGTTTCCAATGATCAACCTGATCAAAGAATTTCCCGTTCCACTGGTATACAAGATCATCGGCCGGGGAAAATGCACCGGTGAGCTGGAAATCCGCAGTAAGAATTTCACACGCAGATTCGGTTTTTCTCAGGGGAGACTCGAATGCGCACACAGCGAGGTTCCCCAGGAACGCTTGGTGGACATCCTTCTGCTGATGGGCGTCCTGGACCGCGACCAGGCCGTACGCATCAAAGCCATGTCAGGCCAGAAGCCTGTCGATCGGATCGGCCGAATTATGGTCCAGCAGGGATTTTTATCGGAAAAACGACTGTATGACTGCCTGGTCGCACAGGCGATCCAGATCGCAGCCAACACCTTCGGTCTCACCGACGGTCAGTGGCGGTTCAACCTGAACAATGCTACCCCGACCGGACCGAATTATCGGATCCAGTTCCCCCGGATCATCATCCAGGGGGCCCGTCAGATCCACGATTTCAGCATCTATAAAAACCTCTTCGGTGGGTGTCTCATCAAGACGGTTCCCCCCCCGGAACGAATCAAGAAACTGCTCTCCCCTTCAGAAATCACCTTCGTCAACCGGATCGCTGCCCAACCCGGGAAAACGGTCGCCGATCACCTGCGGGGGATCCGCTTCGAAGCCGAGATTTTCTGGCGGGAGCTGGTCAAGCTTTTCCTTCTCGACGTTCTGGAATTCAGTGATACAGCCAGGTGGGCCTCCGACACCCAGACCATGATCCAAACTCAATTCAGCCTGGAACTCACCAAGCCATCCGTTTCCCTCCCCCCCGACCTGGGGCGGCTCCGTTCGCTCATCGAAACAACCAAGCGCAGCCAGCCCACTCCCAGCGAGTCCATCCCCTCCGAGACGATTCAATTGGCGCCGGAAAAGACCGCCGTGGAAAAACCGGAAAAGAGCTCTCACGCCATTTCGGGGATCGATTTTCTCCCCAAGAGCGGCGAAACCGGGACGCAACGTAAGGCCAGTGTTATTTTTCCGATGGCGCAAAAGCTGTACAATGAAGGCAAATACCGGGAAGCGGTGCTCGCCCTCGGCCGCATCGTCCGTCCCGACCGGTCTCCGGCCGCCCATATCCTCCTTCTCGGTCTCTGTCAATCCCGGATCGCCGAATTCCACCATGACGCCGAGCAGAACCTGCGACTGGCGGCGGAAAAAGAACCGGAAAACCCCGATCCGCTGTTCGCCCTCGGCGATCTCTATCGGTGGCAAAAAAACACGCGGAAATCCCTGGAAACCTACCGAAAAGCCCTGAAGATGTTTCAGAGTCAGATCCGAACCGACAAGCAGGGCATTGACGAAGACGAGATCCCGCTATCCAAGAAACTACTGATGACCTTCCGCAAGAAAATCGAATAAAATGCGGCCGAGCATCCGTTCAGTGACGGAGAAAATCGGGATGAAGAACGACCAGGGCGCTGACCGATTGTTCCGGAACCAGTTGATCGGCTACGGTCAACGTCACCCCGATTTCAGCGGCGGCAAGCACCTTTACAATCTGATGCTGCTCCTCCAGATTCGGCCATGATGGGTATCCGGGGCTGACCCGGCCACCACGGCGTTTCATCAGTCCCAATTCCCTCCGGATCCGCTGATGCAGAAACTCGGCATAGGCTTCCGCCAACTCCACCCCCAGGCAATGAAACAGGAGATAGGTCTGGTATTCATCGGTCTGATAGAGAATTTGTTCGTAACAGGTAAATCCGCTTCCCAAAGTCGCCAGGAACAGAACCGCCAAGTCATCGGACGACCGATAATACTCGGCAATGGAGCGACTCCCCGCCGTGACCGGAAAATGGAAGTGGACCTCCGCGCCTGCGGCTGTCACCCGTACCCGGTCACCATCGCGGTTGGCTGGGAAATATCCGTAGACCGCCTCATAGGGACCGCCGGCATGGAGGCGGACGAGCTGCAGTTGTTCGGACAACCAGCGCTCTCCCAAGCCTTCGTCCTTGATTTTCCAGCGACTGCGGAAGAGGACCTTCCGATTCAGATAGGGCAAAATCTCTTCCAGGCTGGCCTGCACCCTCCGACGGCCGGTAAAGGGAGGCTGCGGCGGTTCAACCTCGGCGATCGCCCGATCATCAATGGGGTGCGAAGTTCTCCGGGCCCGAGGGTTTGCCGGATGAGGCGCCGGTTCCGGTCCCGCCATCACGGTGATCGCCGAAAAGGCATCAGCGGCATAGTGAACCGGGCCATGATAGACCGGTTTCAGCACCCGCTCGACGAAATCGGCGCGCAGGGCCGCACCGCCGCAGATGACCGGGATCGAGATGTTTTCCCGGTTCAGATCGGCGAGCAGATCCTTCATCTCCATGGTCGATTTCACCAGCAAGCCGCTCAGGCCAAGATACTGCGGATGAAACCGGCGGATGGCGGCGACGATCTCCCCCGCGGCGACATCCTTTCCGATGTTGAACACCGGGTAGCCGTTGTTGCTGAGAATGATATCGACCAGGTTTTTTCCGATATCGTGGATATCGCCCTTGACGGTGGCCAGGACCATCGATTCCTTCCTGGCAGCGCCCGCCTCCCTTAGATGCGGCCCCAGGAAATCGACAGCGGACCTCATCACCTCAGCCGATTTCAGGACGAAGGGAAGCTGCATCCTCCCGGCGCCGAACCTCTCCCCCACCTCTTTCATGGCCGGCAGGAGATGGCCGTTCAGGATCTCGATAGCCGAAAGAGTAGTCATTGCCCTTGTCAGTATATCGGCGACGGATGTCTTTTTCCCCTCGACGACCATCCGCTGCAACTCCGCCGGCACCGACAGTGGTTCGCTTTTTTCCTCTTCCCGGGGGGCATTGCTTTTGCGGTTGAAGTACTCCAGGAACGCCGCCAACGGCTCCGTATCGGTCTCCTTGCGGTTGAAGATCAGGTTCTCGCAGAGGCGGACTTCTTCAGCGGTGATCCGGTCGAGGGGGAGGATCTTGCCGGCATGGAGAATGGCGGCGTCCAGCCCCCCCTGGAGGGCGTGATGGAGGAAGACCGAATTCAAAATCTGGCGGGCGGCGGGAGTGAAGCCGAAGGAGACATTGCTGATGCCGAGAATGGTCCCGGCCCCGGGAATCTCCTTCTTGATCAGGGCGATGGCATCCAGCGTTTCCCGGGCCGAATCGGCCAGTTCCGCATCCCCGGTAGCCAGAGAGAACGTCAATGGGTCGAACAGCAGCCGTTCCGCTCCCAAGCCCGTTTTTCGGGCCCGCTCCAGGATCTTCCTGGCCGCTTCCAGTTTGCGCGGCGCGGTCCGGGCCATCCCCTCTTCGTCGATACAAAGGCAGACCAGCGATGAGCCGAATTCCCGGGCCAGGCGGAGAAACCGGTCGGCCTTGACACCGCCGTCCTCGAGATTGATGGAGTTGATCAGGGCATGGCCGGCATACCGTTTCAACGCCGCTTCCAGAACGGCCGGATCGGTGGTATCGAAGGCCACCGGCAATTTCAGTTCACGGTTCAAGCGCGGCACCAGGCGGATATAGTCGGCACTTTCATCCCGACCGGCATAGGCCAGGGAGAGGTCGAGCAGGTGAGCACCCTCCGCCTGCTGGTCCAGGGCCATCTCGGTCATCGCCTCGATATCGTCGGCCAGGAGAGCTTCTCGGAATTTCTTGCTGCCGCTGGCATTGGTCCGTTCGCCGACGATCAACGGCCGCGGTTCCACGCGTAACGGCTGGACCGCATACAGAGAGGTCGCGCCCAGGGAGCGTTCGGTTTTTCGCACATACGCCGGGAGGGAACCGACAGTGGAGCAATGGTCGATCAATGCCCGGATATGCCGCGGTGTAGTTCCGCAACACCCTCCAGCGATGCGGATATTGAATTCCCGAACATACCCGGCCAAAATCCGGCCGAATTCCTCCGGATCGAGATCGTACCCGTACCCTTCCTGTTCCGATTTCCAGCGGGGAAGGCCGGCATTCGGCATAACGGCGATGGGAAACGGCGACACCCGCGCCAGGGTCCGGAGCGATTCCGCCATCTCCCGAGGGCCAGTGGAGCAATTGATTCCGAACGCCAGCAGGTCGTATGGAGCGAAGGTGGCAACCGCCGTCTGGACATCGGTTCCCACCAGCATTTTTCCCTTTTCCACCGTCACCAGGAGGGTGACGGGAAGGGTTCGACCGCAATCTTCGCTGGCCTTGAGCACCGCTCGCAGAGTGGTCTTGGCATGCAGCAGATCCTGGCAGGTCTCGATCTGGATCAAGTCGACGCCCCCCTCGATCAGGCCGACCGCCTGCCGGTGGTAGGCTTCGAAGAGGAAATCGACTTCGATATGACCAAGCGACGGCAGTTTGGTCCCCGGTCCCACCGATCCGGCGACAAAGCGGGGCTTGCCCGGCGCAGCGAAGCGGGCGGCAGTGCGCACCGCCATCTCCGCCGCCTTCCGGTTGATCGCCTCGGTCCGGTCGGCCAGTCCGAACTCGGCCAGGGTGACCGCGTTCCCCTCGAAGGTATTGGTCTCGATGATATCGCAGCCGGCTTCGAGAAAAGAGGAATAGACCCCTTCGATCAGATGCGGCCGGGTAATGGTCAGGTACTCGAGGCAACCCTCGTGCCCCTCGTAGGCATCGCTTGGCAGGTTCATATTGGCGATGGAAATTCCCATCGATCCATCGATGAACAGGATCCGTTGTTTCAGCAGGTCTTGAAGCGAATCGGTTTTCACACTCATGTTGGTCTCCCGCGCCGAGCAATCCTCGTTCAATCCGATTTTCTCCCGGGGATGTTGAGTGTACCACAATCGCACCCCCCCGGCAACCACCCACAGACACCACCCAATTACACTGTCAATTACACTGCGCCTTGACACAGCGAACCGAATCGTGTACACTTCCAATCTCTTCAGAACTTTCAAGTTATGAAGATCGAGGGTAGAGACTGGCTCTGAGACCCTCTTCCAACCTGTCCCGCCAGGGATAAGGTGGTAAAGCCAGAGACGGCCCCGGCGTCAACGATAGTGAAGGAAGTTGTCAGCAATGTGGCATTGTGAGTTGAGTTGTGCAATTGTTTGCCGCCATTGTTCCAGACACTATTCCGGACACAATAATCCAACCATAAAATAAGGAGTCACCATGAGAGACCACTACACGTTTACTTCGGAATCGGTCACGGAAGGTCATCCCGACAAGATCTGCGACCAGATCTCCGATGCCATTCTCGATGAGTTGATCGGCCAGGACCCCGATTCGCGCGTCGCCGTCGAATGCCTGGTCACCACCGGCAGCGTCCACGTCGCCGGAGAAATCTCCACCAAGGCGTTCGCCGATGTGCAGAAGATCGTCCGCAATACCCTCGCCGACATCGGGTACACCAACCCCGAGTTCGGCATCGATTGTCACGATGCCGGTGTCTGGGTCTCGATCCACGGACAGAGCCCCGATATCGCCCAGGGCGTCGATGAAGCTCAGAAAAAAGAACAGGGCGCCGGAGACCAGGGGATGATGTTCGGTTACGCCTGCCAGGAAACACCGGAGTTGATGCCCTTTCCGATCATCATGGCCCATCGCCTCTGCCAACGGCTGGCCGAAGTCCGCAAAAAGAACCTCATTCCCCACCTGGGACCCGACGGCAAATCTCAGGTCACGGTGGAATACGAGCAGGGGAAACCGAAGCGTATCCAGGCGATCGTGATCGCCCAGCAGCACCTCGATGTCATCGATGAAAACAAACTGCGGGAAGAGATCAAGAAAATGGTCATCCAACCGGTCTGCGGTTCATACATCGACGATCAGACCCAGTTTCACATCAACGCCACCGGCAAGTTCGTCATCGGCGGCCCCGAGGGAGACACCGGTTTGACCGGACGCAAGATCATCGTCGATACCTACGGCGGCATGGGCCGGCACGGCGGCGGAGCTTTTTCCGGGAAGGACCCGTCCAAGGTAGACCGGTCGGCCGCTTACGCCTGCCGGTATATCGCCAAAAACATCGTCGCCGCCGGACTGGCCGAACGGTGCGAAGTCCAGCTCTCCTACGCCATCGGCGTGGCCGAGCCCACCGGAATATTCGTCGATACCTACGGAACCGGAAAACTGCCGGAGGAAAAACTGGTCGAATTGATCCGCAAACATTTCCCATTGAAGCCGGCAGAGATCATCCGGCAACTCGACCTGAAGCGTCCCATCTTCCGGAAAACAGCCGCCTACGGCCACTTCGGCCGCAACGAGACCGGCTTCACCTGGGAAAAAACCGACAAGGCCGACATCCTCAAGCGGGAAGCCGGTCTGTAAAGACGGTTACTTTTTTACCGGCTGGTGGCGGACGCCCGCTTTGTCGAGGATATAGCCCTCTTTCTTGACCGGCTTGCCTTGCGCCAGCGCGGCGGCGTCCCAGCCGGTCAGCCATGTCTGGATATCCCGGTCACCATAAAGCGTAACCACGGCGTCATCGTAATCATCATGGGTGACCGGTTCGGCGTAGAGGTCCAGTACGACGACCTGATCCTCTGAATCGAGCCGGATCGACCAGGTTGCGGACGAATAGGCATTGATCCGCTGCTCATCGTCATCGACCGAAGCGATCATATCGAGGCTGCCGATATTGACGATGGTCACATACGCCTCGAACTTGAGAAAATTGCAGCTGGTCAACCCCAGCGAAAGAATCAGCAATACCATCAAGACCAAACGTTTCATTTTTACCTCTCTTACTTGTCCGGATCATTTCTTTATGCAATTCACTTTCCAGGAATCGGCCTCGCGGTTGTCGCCTTTCGGTGACATTCTGCACCTGTCACCCGGCGGGAAAGCGGACAGTGAACGTCGAGCCTTGGCCCGGCGTACTCTCCACATCGATTCGGGCCTGATGGAAATCGGCGACCTGCTTGGCGATCGCCAACCCCAACCCGGCCCCCCCCGTTTCCCGGCTGCGCGACTTATCGACCACGTAGAACCGGTCGAAGAGAAACTGACGTGAAGCCAACGGTATGCCGATCCCGGTATCGCGGACTGCCAGCATTATTTCCTCCCCGGATCGGATCAGGGAGACGACCACGCTGGCACCGGCCGGTGAATAACGGATGGCGTTGTCCACCAGGTTTCCGATCAGCCGTTCCAACAACACTGCATCACCCGGAATCTCCGCCCGTTGGACTTCACCAAGGCTAAAGGTCAACTGTTTCACCCTGGCCGTATGGAGCCGTTTCTCGAACACCTCCAGGAGGATCTCGTCCAGCATGACCCGCTGTTCGGGGCGCGGCTTCACCTGCTCCTCCAGTTTCGACAGGAACAACAGGTCGTTGATGATGGCTTCCAGATGCCCGGTTTCATCCAGAAGGCTCCGCAGAATCTCGGTATATTCCCTCTTATCCCGCTCCTTGCGCAGGGCGATCTCGATCTCCCCGCGGATGATCGTCAGGGGGGTGCGCAATTCGTGGGAGACATCCCCGGTGAATTGGCGGATCCGTTGTACGGACTGTTCCAAGCGGGCGATCATGCCGTTGAAGGTCGCCACCAACTCGCCGATCTCGTCGCTGCGGCCATCGGCGGGGATGCGCAGGGAGAGGTCGAAGGCCGAGATCGACTGGGCGGCCCGCAGGATGTTTTTGACCGGTTTCAAGGCCCGACGGATCAGGTAACCGCCGCCGACCGAGGCCAAAACCAGGAGCGACGCACCCGCCATCAACATGATCAGAAACAGCTGGCGCAGGTTGTCAGCCAACTGCTCCAGGGAGATCCCCACCTGGATCATATAATTCCCGCGCATGGGAAACAGGATGAGGCGGAATCCGTGCGAAGGTCCACCCGCCAATACCTGGGTGATGTAGGTCGGTTCATCCCTCGGACTGCGCTGCACCCGGTCGTAGATTTCATCAGCCAGCAAAAACGAGCCTTCGAGACCGGGAGCGGATGTGAAAACGGTCGGCCGTTCATGGAGGTCGGCTTCGTGCGGATCGGGATAATGGATCACCATGACCTGGGGCTGGTGGTTCTGATTGCGGTCGCGGACGGCGCGGATCACCTCGTTCCAGCCCAGGGTTCGGGAGCGCAACCAAGTTTCCCGGAGGTCTACGACGACCTGCTTCAGCGTCCGATCGAGCGCTTCCATGCGGTTGTTGCGGAAGGTATGATAGAGGAAAAGACCCGAGAGAATGACGATCGCACCGAGAATAACCGTATACCAGAGCGTGAGGGTGAAGAGGAGGCTTCTAGCCGGCTTCATGATCGTCGAGGCAATACCCCTGGCCGCGAAGCGTACGGATCAATTTGACCGGATGATGGCGATCGATTTTTTCCCGAAGATGGTTAATGTAGACATTGACCAGGTTGCTCGATCCTTCGAAATCCATCTCCCAGACATGCTCGATGATCTGGGTCGGGGAGACCACCTGGTTCTTGTTGCGCAACAGGTATTCCAACAGGGAATACTCCTTGCTGGTCAACTGGATCCTCTGTCCGGCCCGAGTCACCTGGCGACGCATGGGATCCATCTCCAGGTCGCCGGCCTTCATGAAGACGGCGCGGTATCCCTGATACCGGCGCTGCAACGCCCGGATGCGCGCCAGCAATTCCTCGAATGAGAAGGGTTTGGTCAGGTAATCATCGGCTCCCTGATCGAAGCCGGTGATCTTGTCCTGCAAGGTGTCCCGGGCCGTCAACATCAGGACCGGGACGAGGATCCCCTGCTGGCGGAGCTCCCGGCACACGGTGAACCCGTCCACGCCCGGCAGCATGATGTCCAGGATGATCAAATCATAGGAGGTTTTTCGCAACGGTTCGATCGCTTCCAGGCCGCTGCGGCACACATCGGCCTGAATATCCTCCTCCCGCAGGCCTTTCTGCAGGAACCCGCTGACCTTGGGATCGTCTTCGATGATCAAAATCCGCATGGTACAGATTATACCGCTTCCATGAAAGCGGTTCAATTCACAGGGCAGGAGAGTGGTTGTTTCATTTTTTATCCTCCTTGTAAATAACGAATCTCATATCATCCTTGCCTCCAGCGATTCCATAGAGATTCTGAAAGCGCTTGGCAAAAAACGTGACAATCGGTACCCCTTTTTCATACTTGATGCGATAGACCTTCACCAGCTTTCCCTCCAGGGAGAACTGATAGATGCATTGTTCGAGTTGTCCACCATTATCTAGGGTTATAGCCAGATAAAAATGGCGGAAATCATCCTGATCAATAAAGCAATAATAGTGATCAAAAATCATCCCCCAATTATCTTGATTCATCCGCTTCTTCAATCTAAGAAGGCCATTATTAGGCCACAAGTTCCCTTGTCGGACGACATTTCCCCGCTCTATCAGGTAATAAGTGGAGGGGACAAAAAGGTAGACCAGCATCCAATCCCGGCCGAGTGCATCGAAGAAGACGTTCAGACTATCGGATGACACATACCGGCCGCGATCCGCGCCGCGAAACTCGGCAAAAAGCCCTTTACACAGATCCTTCCGGGCTTGCTCGATCAGTAGCGAACCGAGCCGCTTCCCCTGGCCGTCGAACTTGTCGATAATTGCCGGATCGCGGAGCGAGCGGATAAACGGGATGCCGTTTTTTCCGACATAGGGAAACTTGTATGCGCCCGCGTGCAGGTAGATCGATCCGCCTTCGTCGACGACGGGGACATACTGCCGGTTAATCTTGTCCTCCACCTTGATGTCACGGATGAATTTGCCATCGGGAATGGAGAAACAGTGGATCATTCTGGGCATGCTGTCTCCTACGTAGAGCCGATCACCCCGGACATAAATGTATCCAAATCCAGAGGGATTCACTCTGAACTCCCCCGGCCCCTCCCCGCCGCGGCCGATCGTCCCCGTCGCCCGTAACTCGGGATCGAAGCGGAGCACCGCCTGCTGGTAGGAATCGAAGACGTAGATGAACCCCTTGTCGTCCACCACCGGGCGGCCGGGCCGGAACAGGAACAGCTTCGAGTCGGGGTCCTCTTTTTGCTCCTTAACCAGCTTTAAATTAACGTACTCCCGCTCGAAGTGGGTCGGCTTGGGGTCCTTGACGATCTCGCAGGAGATGCCCGAGTCGAAGGCGGCGAATATTTTCTTGGTCAGCGCATCGTTCGACTGCAGCCACAGGAGCAGGGGAAAAAC
>Ga0105099_10000322_pt1 | contig 32828 bp, 34 predicted proteins | sample PPLLak3cmMay2015_2_FD_79138 | JGI IMG/M metagenome (GOLD analysis project Ga0105099, IMG submission 79138) | Freshwater sediment microbial communities from Prairie Pothole Lake near Jamestown, North Dakota, USA - PPLs Lake P8 Core (1) Depth... | ecosystem: Environmental > Aquatic > Freshwater >... | reverse complement strand
TACAGAAGTTAGTGGGCAGATTCCTGAACTTCCTTTTGCTTGTCCGCTAGAACTTCATTCCCGTTACGGGGGCAAGGAAATTCAGGCGGTCTTTGGTAAAGCAACTCTAGAGACGTCCGGACAGACCGGGGTGGGTGTGTTTCATTTTCCTGAAGTGAAGGCCTATGTGCTGTTGGTTACCTTTCAGAAGACCGAAAAAGAATTTTCACCGAGCACCATGTATGCGGATTATCCTATCAGTCGGGAACTCTTGCATTGGGAGTCACAGGCGAATACCGCTCAGCATCACTCTGATGGGCAGAATCTGATTCACCATCGGCAGTGGGATTACACGATCCTGGTCTTTGCCCGCGACCAGAAGAAGCGTAACGGGGTCACGGTACCGTTTACCTATCTGGGGCCGGTGGAACGGGTGAGTTACGAGAGTGAGCGGCCGATCAAGATGGTTTGGCGGTTGCGATATCCGATGCCGGTGGAGATGTTTGAGGATAATCGGCGGGGTGGGTAGACGTTTTGGTCTGCTGTGTTTTAAAAGGCCACAAGGGGGTTGCCGTTTCGGTGTTTATGCTTGAGATTCCGAATTCAGTGGTAGGGAATAAGTGTAAGAGAGTAATGAGAAATATTTTCCCCAGATCGATCTTTTTTAAAGGAACATTTTGCTGATGGATGAAATGGTAGAAAATACAACTTTACTTAATTCTCGCTGTTTGGGGTCAAGTCTTGAATTATCACATTTTTGATAAGGGGGGCACTTGCTATTTGAAATCAGCGACCCCGGAGTGTGCAATACTTAACCTCGGAGTGCATATGAAAAGACGCCGCTATGCGGCGTGCATTGCTAGCCAGGTATTCTATTGACTTAGGAAGACTAGCGGGACGGAGGTATTTGTCCAGAAGGCGAGAGTATTACTTGGCGACAAAGGCGACTTGGCGGAGATTCGTTTCCATCACCTAATGCTTGCCTGATGAACGTCAACTATATTTCCCGGTCAGCGACAATTATAATTCCCGCCTCGTTGCCTCACTGAAAATCTTACCAATAGCGGAAACGGAGGGAGCCGCAAGGCGGCCAAAGTTTCCGCTATTGGTTGATCTGCTATTCAAACTCCCCCATAAGCTCTTTCGTTATTTTCTGGTTGTAACCAACATCATCCCTTGACATGTCATAGATCCAAAGTGGGTATGAGTAATCGAGTTTTTTGATCAGCAGTATAACGGTGCTGCCGTATCAAGGATTAATGAGTCTTGGCGTCGTGCTGACGGTTTGCAGGGTGTCTCCCAGTTGACCACTGGAATTATCCCCCCAACCCCAAAAGTCCCCGTTTGTTTTCAAGCCGATGCCGAAATAATCGCCGACCGCCACACTCTGCCAATCAGTATCACCGCCGATAGGAACAGGGGATACCCTCTTGAGATCCGTACCGTCACCAAGTGCAGAACTAATATTCGAGCCCCACCCCCAAAGAGTTCCGTCAGTTTTGATCGCCATGGTGTTGGACTCCCCGGACACAACACATGCCCAGTTGGTATCCACGCCGATCTGGCCGGGAGTCGTGACATTGCCGCTCCCACCGCCATCCGTCCCCTGGCCAAGCGAACCCGAGCCCTGAAACCCCCAGGACCATAATGTTTGATCCGATCGTAACGCATGGGTGCTATAAAAATTGACGGAGACGCTTTGCCAGGTTTGTCCCGGCTGGATCTGGAAGGGATCCGTCACTGGACCAACCGTAGTTCCATTCCCTACCTGGCCGTTGCCATTATTTCCCCAGCCCCACAAGGCCCCGTTCGACTTTATCGCCATGACATGCTGTCCAGCGGCCACTTTCACCCAATCACTGTCCGAACCGTATTGAATGGGAGTCATGCTGTTTGTGGCACCTAGGGATGATATATAACCCCATAGCCAGAGCGTGCCGTTTGCCTTGAGTGCCACACAAAAACTGTTGCCGGAAGGAGTTGGGGGTCAAGTCTTGAATTGCCACATTTCGGTAATGGGTGCACTTGCTATTTGAATTTACCTCACATAAAAGTCAATAAGTCTAACCTTACCCAAATGCCCTCTACTCAACCCGGAAATCCCCTACTGGCTTGGTAATTACTGCTCGAACCATGCTTTCTTTAGTTGTACTAGGGAGCCCATGAATTTGTGCGTTTCTAACCTTGCAGAAGTGAGAAACGCACAAATTCATGGGCGTCCCGCTCAACCCGTGGGCGTCCCGCTCAACCCGCTCAACCTCGCTCAACCCCACACGGGAATCCCTGGCAGACTCCAAACGCTTAACTATTCATTTTCAGTAGGTTTTCGCCATGGGACATCTCAGCCTTAGGTCAATGTAAAGATTCTGTAAAGATTCCCGACGCGTACCTCAAAGAAGAAATTGGAAATTGAGGGACACCATATGCATTTCCTCTGCTTCAATTATGAATTAGTATGGTGTCCCTCTATTCCTCTGGTGTCCCTCTATTCCTCGTATTCCTCGGTTGGGACATATTCAAACAATCGAGCTGGTTGCGTATCTCGCTTTTTGCCGCGCTTGCCACACTCGGAACATTCAGGCTTTGAATTGGCGCGAGCCATGATCTCAATCGCCAGGGCTCTGAGCCGTTAACCACCTGAAATGTAACTGAGCTAAACACGAATGACTTGAAACGTTCAAGGCGATTTAGTAAAGTCTTGATAAGCATTGGCTTCCTTTTGTTGGTTTGATCGTTTCTCGCAAAAATAATCTTACCCTGCAATGGAGGACAATGCTCTTATTTTATAGTAAACGTTAATTCAGATTCTGCGCAAGATGCGGTAGTTTTATGAAATTCGCAATGCCATTGTCGAAAAAATTTACACATCAAGGGCTGCCACGGCACCACCATAAAAAATACCCACAAAAACAATAACTTGCAATTCCGGAACGAATTATGCATAAGTGTCTAGCCATACTGACTTTTTGACCTAGAAGCTACTAATGCAAACGGGAGGAGTGTAATGAAGAAGCTATTTGTTATTTTTCTGGTCTTATTTTCTGTCGGCACGGCCAATGCGAATTTAATTAACAATGGAGATTTTTCAACGCTCGATATCACAGGGTGGACACTCACTGGTGGCGAATACTCACAGGCAGGTGAAGGATTCTTCCGAGAGTTTGATAATAGCGGTTGGGCTGTTCTAAGCCAAAACATCGTGACCACGGCTGGCATGCAATATGATCTGTCATTTGACACATATGCGGATTATGTTACGGGCAATGAATTTGCTTGGTCAATCGATGGAGGCGCACTCAATTATATTACAAGCACGACTTCGTGGATCACTAATTACGGAACATTTTCTGTTGCCAGCGATATTACAAACGTAGCATTTTATATGGCGACAGATCCAGGGACTGGAACCTGGCGGGTGGACAACATATCTGTCACGGCTTCTGACCCGGCCCCAGTCCCGGAGCCCACAACCTTTCTTCTGCTCGGCGCTGGCCTTGTTGGCATGATGGTCTATAGACGTAAGGGCAAAAAGTAAGACCCTATATGCTGATTTTCAGTAAAGCCCCGGTTCAAACGAATCGGGGCTTTTTTTACGCTGTCATAAGTCATAACTAAGCATGGGACTACGGGGACCATGTTTTTATGTTAGCGGTGTAGGGGGCCAAGTCTTGAAATGTCACATTTACCCGCTATTGTGCGGCGAAAACATCCTTGGCGGTATTGTGAATTTCACAACGTCGAAAGAGGCGTGTACCACTTTCCGGCTTTCACGGCTGCAGCAGTAGGGGTTGCTGGTCCCCGGAATTCGCATCTGAGGCGACAGCTGTCCCGATACAGGGGTCACACTTTGGATGTTCAGTTGGCTCCATCAACCATCCAGGGAAAGTCTTAGGGCATTTTTAGCGAAGACTCATTGACAAATAGTTAAGTAGGCAGAAAAAAGTTATTGCAGCAATTAAGTTTAAATGATAAAAATGTAGCCATTTGCATTATTTAATAACAGTTGCTTTTTCCTGGGCTCCTCATAAACAGCCATCTCCTCTTTGTCGCCATCAGGTGCCGCTTAAGGAAGCAAGCGTTCTCGCTAAATTTTATAGCGGGGAAACAAGAATGTAAAATATCTTGCAAAGGAGGCATTACTATGGCTTTTGTCGACAAAATGTTATTGGTAGTTTTAGGTGTGGCTTCTCTTGCTTTAAGCGGATGTGCTTCTAATTCACAGACTTTCATGGGCCCAAAAGGTGAGATTAAGAATTGTGCCAGCACCAGCCAAGGTCAAGGTTTAGGGGGTGTATTAATGGCAAACAGCAGGTTCAACGCCTGCGTAGACGAAATTAAAGCACTCGGCTTCAAGGAAATTGAGGCCATTGGAACAGTTGGAATCTCAACGAGCAGTATCGAAGGTAATGGACTCAGGGTCATAAAGGTGTACGACAACTCACCTGCAGCAAAAGCCGGCATAATAAAAAACGACATAATTGTTGCGATAAATGGCAGTAAGCCGATTCGAGACACTGATTTTGCCGCAACACATGGCAATATCGGTTCCCCTGTCGACCTTACCATAAGCAGAGACGGAAAATTATCCAATCACACTTTGGTAAGATCTCAATGCGCTTACAGCCGTCTTCTCGAAACAGTAACCTACTGACGGTTCCGAGTACGAAGGAGCCTTTTCCATCTGATGATGCATGGTAACGGTGTCATGCTTTGATTGGAGCCTGACTAATAACTCACAGCAAAAACGTTCAGAGCTTTTCTGTGAAATTATCCACAGTAAACCAATCAAAACCTAAATAAGGAGGATGACGATGAGGAAAATGATTGTTCTTGCAATTTGCGGGGGAAGCTTGATGGTTGCGGCCGGGTGTGCGCCGACAATCGCCACTATGTCCGTAACCGAAACCACTGGACCTAACGGCGAAAAGACGGTGTCTGTCACTAAAGCCCTCTCTCAACACGTTTCTCAGATGCAGACTTCCAGCACCGATCAGGTTCTTGAAAAATTCAAATAGCCTGTTGGCCGAGAGAAGGGATGATAAACATCCCTTCTCTCTCCTGCAGATAATGGATAGGTAGTTTCCATCCGGAAACTCCGGATGTGAAGCTAGCGGCTTCCAATTTGGAAACGAGGATTCTTTTGTCCTGACAAGGAAAGCAAGGGATTGTGCGGAGACGTACTACTGTACGTCGCACAAACAAGACCGCTGATTGACGCTGTCAGGGCGAAAAAGGACCGTTTCCGGATGGAAACTAAGTGGCACCAGCCAATCAAACAAGTCCTTTCAATCTGACATGGCCATCAAAATCCCTACAATTTTTTTCAATTGGCTGATTATCCTGATCTTTGCGGTCCACTTGGCTGGATGCGCAGCTCACAGCGTTGACATCAAGAAAGTTCAAGATGCAAAAAACTACCAAGATCTCGTCGATGCAGTTGACCGCCTGGAGTGTACTCAGATTGATGCCCTAAAAAAATGCTTCTATCGGGACATGGTGTTCAATGTCTTCACTTTGCAAAAAAGTGAACAACTGTTCTCCTTCACGATTGATAGTCATGATCAAATTACGGATAGAAACCTGCTCGAAAATTCAACTACGTACCATATTTTCTCTCGTCCCCAACTGCCATCCGCATTCGACGAGTTCAAATAACGCCTGCAGTTGTATCCACAATAATCTCCTGCAAAAATCCAAGCCACATCAAGCAATCAAATTGGGGGGTCAAGTCTTGACATGTAATATTTACCCGGTATTGTGCAATTATGGCGAGACCTTTACGAATAGAATTCCCCGGTGCAGTCTATCACGTAACCTCACGTGGCAACGCGCACGCAAATGTATTTAAAGACGATGATGATCGCGAACTGTTCCTCAAAATCCTCGGGCAGGTGGTGAAGCGGTTTAATTGGCTTTGCCATGCGTACTGTCTTATGGATAACCACTATCATCTTCTGATTGAAACTCCGGAAGGAAACCTTTCTGCTGGGATGCGCCAGTTAAACGGCGTCTATACCCAGGCATTCAACCGTGCACACCGAAGAGACGGTCATCTTTTCAAGGGTCGGTTCAAGGCTATTCTTGTGGAAAAGGAGAGCCATCTCCTGGAGTTGTGCCGTTATATCGTCCTTAACCCGGTGCGTGCCGGCATGGCAGCGCAGCCGGCAGACTACCGCTGGAGCAGTTATCTGTCAACGATTGGCAAGGCGGCAAGACCGGCTTTTCTTGCAACCGAGTGGCTCTTGGGAAACTTCTCTACCTCTCATGCCGAGTCCAGTCGAAGATACGGGAACTTTGTAAAAGAAGGAATGAGTAACAATGACTACCCGTGGGGGAAGCTAGTCGGTCAGATTCTTCTCGGCACGGAAGCATTCGTCCATCAGGCGAGAGGATTTCTCGGAGAAAAAGACGACATGGCGGAGATTCCGAGAATACAGCGGCATGTTGGCCGCCCGCAACTCGCTGAGCTTTTCACTCCCGGCATTACTCTCCCAAAAGTTGAAAGAAACAGGCTGATCCGTCTGGCCCACGGAAAACATGGTTACACACTGAAGGAGATCTCACAGGCCCTTGGCATTCACTACACGACAGTTAGTAAGGTAATCAATCTTTAGCTGCGTGAAAAGCTAATATTTCAAGACTTGACCGCATACATGGACCCCATACATGCATGTAGCTTTGACACCGCTGGTTCACACCGCTGGTTCAGCGTCATATATGAGGGAGTGACCTGATGAAAAAACGCTCAAAAACTATTACAGCGGCACATGCCGCCAAAATGGCAAAGACGCTTTACCTGCCCACCCATTGTGCGCCTCCCGACCGCGCGACTGGCGCTGAACTGCTGGAGGAGGTCACAGCTATTTCCGGCAATCAGCTGATAGATGGCTTGATGAATATTGCCAATGGCCTGTTTGCCGTGCTCAACGAAGATCGTCAGATTCTGGCGCTCAATGAATCGTTTCTTAAATTTATGGGCATTGAGAATGCGTCGGAAGTGCTGGGTCTCCGCCCCGGTGAGTATGTCCACTGTGTTCACGCCTGTGAGATGCCTGGCGGTTGCGGAACTTCTCCCTATTGTACTACCTGTGGCGCTGTAATATCCATAATGTCGGCGCTTGACAGCGACCAGCCCCAGGAAAATATCTGTTCTCTTACCGTTGAGAAGGATAACAAGGAAGTGGATCTGCTCTTCCAGGTTCGCTGCTGTCCGGTGAAAATTGACGGCACTACATTCCTGCTGTTTTTTCTCCAGGATATCAGCGTACAGCAGCAGCGAGCCAACCTTGACAGTACCTTTCTGCACGATATCAATAACCTGCTTACCGCCCTCTACGGAAAAAGCGAGCTGTTTCAAATGAAAAATGTCTGGGATGCCGAACGCTTCCGCGTTCTGCAAAAGCTCATCAATCGCATGGCGCAGGAGTTTGCCATTCACCAGACGCTTACCGATTCCCTTTCTACCTCCTACCAGCCGCTCTATCATGAGGTTGCGGTGAATGCACTGCTTGACGACGTTGCCGATACCTTTGCCGGGCATCCCCTCTGCGCGGAGGTGACGCTGGAGATAGAGAAACTGGATGACCCGTCAACCTTGGTGACCGATCCGAACCTGGTAAACCGTATCCTGGTAAACATGGTTACCAACGCACTGGAGGCAGCGGGGCCCGGGGAAACGGTCAGGGTTTTCACCGAGCCGGGCGGTAACGCCATCACCTTCTGCGTCTGGAACAGAAAACATATTCCGCCGCACGATGCCCTGCGGATATTTAAGCGTAACTTTACGACAAAAGAACAGCTTGGCCATGGGCTTGGCACCTATTCGATGAAATTGTTCGGTGAAAACATCCTTGGCGGCATTGTGAATTTCACAACGTCGGAAGAGGAGGGGACCACCTTCCGGCTTTCGCTGCAGCAGCAGTAGGGGATTGCTGTTCCAATGGCTGTCCGGTATGCTGTCTGGTGTACTTGATGACAGATCTGTGGCAGACAGGGGGGAGATATATGAAAGCAGTGGCATTTAATGGGAGTCCCAACAAGGAAGGCAATACCTGGCGCGCGTTGCGTATCGTTGCCGATGAGCTGGGAAAGGAAGGAATCGAAACCAGTATCGTCCAGGTGGGTGACAAGGTCATCAGGGGTTGTACCGCCTGCTATGGCTGTATCCACAGCAAGAACGAGCAGTGTGTCATGGCCGACGATGGGGTGAACGGTTGGCTGCAGGAGATGAAGCAGGCAGATGGCATCGTCCTGGGTTCGCCGGTCCACTATGCGGCCATGGCCGGGACCATGAAATCCTTTCTCGACCGGGCGTTCTTCGTGGCGGGTGTCAACGGCAGCATGCTGCGGCACAAGGTCGGCGCGTCGGTGGTGGCAGTGCGGCGCTCCGGTGGTCTGCCGGCCTTTGACCAGCTGAACAATTATCTCTGTTACTCGGAAATGCTGATTCCCACTTCAAACTACTGGAACGTGATCCACGGCATGGTGCCCGGCGAGGCCCTTAAAGACGAAGAGGGCATGCAGATCATGCGTGTGCTGGGCAAGAACATGGCCTGGCTGATGAAATTGGTGGAACACGGTACGGGGGCCATTGCCCCGCCGGCCCGGGAGCAGAAGTGCTTCACGAACTTTATCCGCTGAGAGACAGTGCTGACCGGTACCATTGGTGCAGAAGGTCCGGAGCGCGTGACAAACAAAGGCCATATCCCCAGAGGGTGTGGCCTTTTTGTTGACAGAGTAGAGGGTCTTATGGGGTCGGGTTTGAGGTTCTGACTTTCGAGTTCACTCTTGGGGAAACCGGGACACTTGCCCTTTTTCCCTCCTGAAAAACAGCGAGATGTCTCCCTCGTTTCCCTTGGTATACTGTTGTAAAGGAGTGCCATTAGGCGCACTTCGTAACAGGGCGCAGGCTGCAACTCTTCAGCTATAGTGATGGCAAGGAGGTTCGTATGGATCATATCCCGCCGGTCTATCTTGGAATACTGCAGAAACTCATTGTCTCGGTGATCGTTATCGGCCTTGCTGTCGTTGCAAGCCGTTTGGCGGCCAGACTCTTCCAGAAAAGTATCAAGGGTGAGGCTCAAATGCTAACCGTGAGCGCGCTGGTTCGCAAATGCATCTACATTGCGGCCGCACTGATCATTGCGTCAATCGTCTTCGGGTTCGGAGGTAATTTTGCAACTATTATCGGGATAATGGGCGCCGGCGTCGCCTTCGCTTCGCAAGAGGTAATAGGCTCTTTCGCGGGATATATGAACATAATTACGAGCAATATATTCAGAATCGGCGACCGGATACGGATCGGTAATGTGGCAGGAGACGTCCTTGACATCAGTTTGCTGCGTACCACGGTCATGGAGATTGGCGAATGGGTAAAAGCCGACCAGTACACAGGCAGGATCGTAAGTCTCGCCAACCGCGTGATCTTCTCCGATCCGGTTTCCAACTATACGCAACATTCCTGTTACCTCTGGGACGAGATCATGATCCCTGTAACCTATGACAGCAATTGGCAGCGTGCGGTCGAGATCATACTGGCAAAGGGGCAGGAATTGACGGCATCATTTCATGCCGGCGCAAGAGCAGAATTTGCGGAGATGGTAAAGAAATATCCCTCCCTTCATGAAGTGCCTGTTGAACCATCCAGCTACATTACCATGACGGACAATTGGATCGAGTTGACATTACGGTATATCGTTGAAGCTAGAGACCGCAGAGTCGTGAAAGGACAGATTCACAGCGGGCTTCTGAAATGCTTCGATGAAGAACCCGATATCAGGGTCGCCTCGATGACCGTCGATATCGTCGGATTTCCTTCATTGAAGAGCAGTCCCGGATCTGCCTCCTGATCCCACTTCTCTCTGAACGAATTTCTCTCGATAAAACAATTCCAAATCTCCCTCGGTATTGTATTGGCCCGCCTTGCCATCAATGAATCATGCTCAAGAACTACTGGGGGTGACCCCATGGCCTGGCCACATGGCCAGTATCTCCAAGTGTCTCCGGATATTATCAAAGAAATTGACGCCAGCTTGAGTTTTTGAAGCAGACCCGAATGGCGCTAGTTTAAGCATATAGGCAAGAGAAAAAACCAGGAAATATTGGCCAAACCAGTCGTAGCGGTCCATGTAAAATGTAGCAATCAAATTTCCAGTTCTTTACCTGCAAACCTTGTATCGGAGCCTCATTGAGCTCAGCAGTAAAATGGCTCTGATGAATCGATACGCTTTCAAAGAAATCGGCAATGATTTCATGCTGCGACTGCTTAAACTAGTGCCATTCGAAGCAGACCCCAAAGGTTACCTGTAACAGCCTGACACCGTTGTTTTTGTCAATTCTCGAGTGCTGTTATATTTGAGAGCTGAAGCGGGCAAGTACCTGGTGATACAACTTGGTATACTTGTCTGCGATAACAGCTTCGGAAAAGCGTTCGACGGCTTGTTTTCGAGCAGCTGCAGCAAGGGCTGCATAGCGCGCTTCATCTTCGAGCAGCCAGATGATTCCTTCGGCCAGGTCGGTTGCATCAAAAGTTCTTGCCAACCAACCAGTTGCCTGATGGGTAACTATATCCGGCAGCCCTCCTATAGTAAAGGCGGCAACGGGAATGCCGCAGGCTTGGGCTTCTATGGCGGTATTGGGCAGGTTGTCTTGCCGGGATGGAACCACCATCAGATCGGCGGCGGAATACGCCAAAACCAACTGGTGATCATCGTCTACCGCTCCCAACCAGTGCACGTGACAGGGCCATGAATTATCCTCCGTGGATTTGCTTTGGCCGAAGATCAGGAGTTCATACAGATGCGGTTTCGTCGAGATCACCCGGGCAAGTCCCTCGTGAAGTAGATCGCCGCCCTTCCGAGGGTCAGAGACGCCACCGTCGGCACCAAACAGAATCAGTTTCTTGTCAAGTGGTAATCCCAAAAGTTTACGAGCCTTAGTACGAGGAATCGGTTGCCACGTGTGGCGCGTGTCCAGACAATTAGGGATCACATGCACGTGCGATTCAGCAAAGAGAACACTCTCATGCGCACATCGTGCCAACCAATTACTGGGACAGACGATGGTAAAGTGCTGCCGTGCCCATGACCGGCGCTTGGCCTCCCACGTCAGACGGTTCAAGTCCGGTCCGCTCTCGCCCGGCGGGCGATTATCGGTGCGGTAACCCTCCCGGAATCGCGCCGACTTGTCATCAGGCACATAGTGCTCTCCCCCGCAAAACGCCCACATATCATGCAGCGTCCAAATGATTGGCTTCTTCAGCTTCCCGATGTCAGCTACTGACAGCATATTCGAGATCCAATGGAGATTCAGCAGGTCGGCATCACTGGCAGTAAGCGCAGGCACAAGCCCGGTGCCAATCTGACCAAAAGTGTGAAGGACAGGATTGTCGGTTTTCCAGTCACGACTGCCGTGCTTGACCCAGCGTCGGTGGATTTTTTGAGCAAGACGTGCGGTAAACGGTCGGGACGTATTTGTGCTCACGCTATCGTCATCGTTGCCACGATGGAGGACCTGCATACGATTGGCGCTACCCGAGGCAACCAGTGCGAGATGAATTCGGTAGGCAGCGCGGGCAGCCCCTCCGTTGAAGTCACTTGTTGACAGATGAAGACTCTTGATCAAATGCAATGCCCTCCTTGATGGTGAAATTCAATTGCACCACGGAATATAGTGATTTGTCCCAATGTTTCGGGTCAGATCGGAAAATATCATATTAATTTGGTATTGTGCAGCTATGGCTAGACCCGTACGTATAGAATTTGCCGGTGCAGTCTATCAGGTAACATTTCGTGGTAACGCTCGCACATGGCTTATGGTGCCTTATGGGGTTAAGTTTGACTTTTTGATATTCGTCGCATAAAAGTCAAAAAGTCAAGACGCCAAAGATTCCCAAAGGTTCAGTGAATTACAGCACAAGAGACTTCACCGATTCCGATTCGGAAATCTTTGCCTGAAACCTCAAACCGCCACATCTGCAGTGGTCCCGTTGAACGATAACGATCTGTGGGACAGCAATCATGAAGCTGTACGCGGCGCTGTAATCTGGCATGCCGGTGGCAGCCATTGTTCCCTTTCTTCTGCAAGAAACAGCATCCTTTCAACTTCCCTCTTGTGTAATTATGCCAAAATGAGATAATTGCCCCTCGTTAACCAAGCCATCAAAGCTTGTTGAATGGTCAGGCAGGAACTGTAAAGGGTAGTACGGGGAATGGCGGGACGAGGGCTGGCGTTGTTGATTTGTTGATTTGAAAACAAAGCGCCATCCCCACCTGCCCGATTGATAAGATCGATGTAACGCAAAGGAAAAGCAAATTTTCAACTAAAAGGTTCTCCTTGGCAGATAATCAGTTCAGACAACCATAAACAGAAAGGAACATTCCATGAAAAAAGACTACTCTGGCTACCCACATCAACATCCTGACACTACCGGACACTTCGGCGAATACGGAGGATCCTATATCCCACCGGAATTGCAGGTGGAAATGGACAAAATCACCGATGCTTATCGCACGATAAGCAAAACCCATCGGTTTATCGAAGAACTGCGCTCCATCCGGAAACATTACCAGGGACGGCCAACCCCTGTGTACCACGCAGACCGACTATCGGAAATGTGCGGAGGGGGCCAGATCTACCTTAAGCGTGAAGACCTCAACCATACCGGCGCACACAAACTCAACCATTGCATGGGAGAGGCTCTGCTGGCTAAATATATGGGGAAAAAGAAACTGATTGCAGAAACCGGCGCAGGACAACACGGCGTTGCATTGGCAACCGCAGCCGCCTACTTCGGCCTTGAATGCGAAATTCATATGGGCGAAGTCGATATCATAAAAGAAGCGCCGAACGTTATCCGCATGAAGCTGCTTGGCGCCACATTAATTCCTGTTTCTTTCGGACTCAGGACACTCAAAGAGGCCGTTGATTCGGCATTTCAATCCTACCTGAAGGATCCGGTAAATTCGATCTACTGCATCGGTTCGGTAGTTGGCCCTCACCCCTTCCCCATGATGGTACGAGATTTCCAAGCCATTGTCGGCAGCGAATCCCGAGAGCAATTCCTGGAAATGACCGGCAATTTACCGGATGTGGTATGTGCCTGTGTGGGTGGCGGCAGTAATGCCATGGGAATTTTCTCCGGCTTCATCAACGATCCCGTAAAGCTTATCGGTGTCGAACCCGGTGGCCGCTCGCTTACTCTTGGCGACCACGCGGCCACTGCAGCCTTCGGAAAGCCGGGACTCATCCATGGCTTCAAATGCTACCTGCTCCAGGACGAGAATGGCGATCCGGCTCCGGTATATTCCATCGCCAGCGGACTCGATTACCCTGGCGTAGGACCGGAGCACTGCTTTCTCAAGGACGATGGACGCATCAGCTATGAAATTGCCAATGACATTGAATCTCTTGATGCGTTTTATACGTTGAGCCGCGTCGAAGGTATTATTCCGGCGCTTGAAAGTGCACATGCCGTCGCCTATGCCATGAAACTCGCCAAAGAGATGAAACACGGGAGTATTCTCATCAACCTTAGCGGACGAGGTGATAAAGATCTCAACTTTGTTACGGAAACCTATGGTTTCAATATTGATGAGGCGAAAAAGATATTATTGTAAAAAATTAATATGTGGCCTCAGCGGATAATGCACATGGCTGGCAAAACGAAAAAAGGAGCCTTAAGGGGTCGGGTTAAACTTTTTGACCTTCGTCAGATAAAAGTCAAAGAGTCTAACCTGGACCCCAAAGGTTCCAAAGGGTACAGTTTCTTTCGCTATTCCGGTGTCAGCCGTTGCTGTACCAGTAAGGCTTCCCCTTAGTCACTTCCACGCGGCCGGATCGAACCAAAGCGAAGCGTCGTCCAATGGTGTCTCCTTTGGAAGGGTGGGATTCATGATCCTGATGATGCGCCGGTTCTTGAGATTAGCCTTTAGTATTGAAGCTCTGTTGTATTTCATGAAAAGCGCGTCGAAAGAACCGTCCTTTATCATTTTCCGTAAACCGGTCTCGACGCGTTTCGCAAGAGCATTGTCGGATTTATTGAAGAAGAAATAGTAGGGCCACGGATAGTAAATAAGCAGATTTTTTTCGACGGCAAGATTGGGGAGGGCATCATGGCGGGCGGCATACTCGGGGAAAACCTCGTTGATGCCGCGCGGGAATACATCGATGCGGTTTGCGGCGACCATCTTGAACAAATTCTCGTAGCCCGCCGTGTGGACCTTGATGCCATTGGCCTCATAGATGGCGACATCGCCCCAGCCGATTCCCTGGCCGGCTCGTACTTTTCTCAGATCGTCCAGATTTCGGATCTTGTCGATATCCGCCTGCCTTTTCCTGGCGATCAAGGCCACGCGGTAGCCGAGAATTCCTTTTCGCAGCGGTATTCGCACGGCACGGTAGTCTTTCTCCTTCTGTACCGATGTACCACACCAAGCGACATTGACCATCCCGGCCGGATTTAGCAGCTCGGCAAGGGATCGAGCCTCGTTCATGCGGGAGTTGCTTGGTTGGAGCGTATACGGCCCATATTCCGCTACGGTCTTTTCGAGGGCCGTCTTCAGGATTTCGACCAGATCATTGTACCGCGAATCGGCACCCGACTCAAACGCGGGATAGACGACCTTGGTTTGGCCTGCTGCCATCGTGGCAGTCAGTATGATGAACAGTACCGACATCGCAAGCGAACGCTTCATTTGCTGCTCCTCGCGTCGATTTTATTCCAGGCTCGTTTCGCCTCCATTTCGGGCTCAAACCTGTGATGCACCGACAGAATTATAGACCTCACCCGACCACGACCTGTTCACGCTCTGCAGCACACTGCAATACCCGCGTCAGATCATCCAGAGTATACGGCTTGACGATTGACCCACAGAAGCCGAAGTCGTAGAAGTTGGCTATGACCGGATCGTTGGAGTAGCCGCTTGAAGCGATCAACCGTGCACCAGGGTCAACCGCCAGGATATCTGCCGCGCTTTCCCTGCCGCCCATCCCGCCCGGTATCGTAAGGTCCATAATAACGAAGGAAAATGGCTTGTTTTCTTCCTTGGCGATACGGTACTTCAGTACCGCATCTTCACCGGTTGCGCAGGTCGTGACCTCATAGCCAAGGTGTCCAAGCATTTCGGCGGCAAGGTCACGGATCATCTCTTCATCGTCCATGACCAGGACCGAGCCTCCTGGGAGCGCTTCACTCCGGGTGATGCTGTCGCAGATCTCCGAGCCGGTTGCTGACTTGCCGGTAGACGGCAAAAACAGGGTAAAGGTTGTTCCTTTGCCGATCTTGGAGCGAGCTTCGATATGTCCTCCATGCCGGTTGATGATGGAGTGGACAGAGGCGAGTCCAAGGCCCATGCCGCCTGACTTTGTGGTGAAGTAGGGATCGAATATCTTCTTCCGCACATCTTCCTGCATTCCACACCCTTCATCGGAGAACGAGAGCCTGACGTAGCAACCGGGGGGCAACAGGAGATTGTTTTCTTCCTCTAGAGTGAGATTCTTACCTTCGATTGTAATCTTCCCGCCTCCCGGCATCGCTTGTACGGCATTGATGACGATGTTGTTGAACACCTGGCTGACCTGGCCTTCATCTCCCTCGATGTCATCGAGGTGATCGGGAATTTCAATGACCCCCTTGACGTTTGTGCCCCGTAAAGCCAGGGACAACGATTCGTTCACGATTTTCCGGATCGATACCGTTTTCTTTATCGGAGCTCCACCTTTGGCGAACGTCAGCAGCTGGGTGGCAAGCTCGGTTGCACGGACTGTTGCCATTTCGGCATTCTCCAAAAGCTTGGCTGATTTTTCCGGCGTGTCCAGAACCAGGCGCGCTATCGAGATGTTTCCTATTATGGCGGTAAGGATATTGTTGAAGTCATGGGCAATCCCTCCGGCAAGCACCCCCAAGGATTCGAGGCGTTGGGCATTGAGCAACCTGTTCTGCAGGGATTCGCGTTCCGTGATGTCGGTGAAAATGTCGAGTCGCAGATTCCGGGCAAGATGGGTATTGACAATGACATGTCGCTCAGAGCCGTCTTTGCAGGAAATTATCGACTCTGACGGTTGGATTATCGTACCTTCGCTATGGGCTGTATCGAGAGCAGCCTTCCATTGGGAGAGGTGTTTTTCGCGATTGACCGGATCGGGATAGGCACGGAGAAACCATGCATCGAGCGTGGGAATATCATTGGTATCGTAACCAAACCACTCGGTAAAGGAGCTGTTGACATGCTTTATGGCTCCGTCGCTGTCGGTCCATGCGACACCCACCGGCATAACGTCAATGAATGCCTTGAGGGTCTTCTCGCTCTCGTGCTGTGCCTGTTCCGCGGTCTTGCGTACCTGAGCCTTCCGTGCTTCGGCGAGAGAGCGGGTCATTCCGACGATGGAGCGTTTGAGACTTTTCAATTCACCGAAAAAATCTCCTTCGGGGACATAGGCAGCGTCTGCCTCTCCCGAACTGACCTTCAGGGCATACGATTCAATCGCCTGCAGCGGTTTGATCACTTTTCTGCGGAGGAGCTGAAAGGGAATGAAAATCAGGAAGGCGTTGAGGGTAACTATTGCCAGAATGTTAATAGTGGCGAAACTATGCAATGACTTTGCCAGGAACCTGGGGGACATGAAGACATGCACTCTGCCCACATGTTTGCCGTAGATGTTGATTTTTTCCGAGTGGGTCAATAACCCCTTATCCTGAATCGCGCCCTTTGCGGGAACGATCCGCCACTGCCTGTCTCTGGCAAAGCCGAAAACTTTTCCACTATCGTCGGTTCCGGTGACTGTCACGGCGAAAACGTCCGCGTGCCGCATGGTGCTTTTGATGACCGCGTCAACCTGCTCGGTATCAAAGTTCCACAGCGGGAGAGCAAGGCTGTTTGCCAGCTGTGCGGTTATGACAGTAAGATGATATTCCTGGTCACTGGTCCTCTGGCTCCGTTCCCAACAATAATTCGCAATACCGAAGGCGGACAAGACCACGGTTGTGACCGCTAACAGCGTAAGAATAATGACTTTTGTAACCGACATATCGAGTCTTTCCATGAGGTTCGGTCTTGTTCGAATGATTTCACTCGCTGGCAACGGTTTCCTTTCCTGTCAAGTTCAACGAACCAAATCGCGGGAACTAACCTTTTCGCATCACATGAGACATAATTTGGCTGCAAAATATAAGCGATCTTGTGCTGGATTCGCAATCCAATCAATGCCCTGTTTCTTCCAGTTCTGAGGCGGTAGAGGTATATCTCTTTATCGGCACGATACAGAAGTTCTTGAGCATGATTTATTGATGGCGAAGTTGAGGAAAAGCAGGGAGGAAATCATCCTTTTCGACATCAGCAGTCATGATGGTGTGTACCGAAGAACATTTTTTTCTTCTCACTATCCGGCCATAATGAGATGAGCGCGTCGATACTTTTTTCTCTCTGCTTGTTGTAGAGCAGTGCATATTCTCCGCGGCTGCATTTTCTAAACGCAGAAAAATCATACGAAAATATCCCGCCGCTCGCCGATATCGTAGACAGGGTATTTCCCGTCTTCATGCTCCTCCATGGTAAATATCTCCGTGTTCAGTGCGACCACAAGCGGCATCATCGCTGCCAACTCCCCTTTGTACTGTATTGCCCCCGGACTTCTCGATGAATTGCCTTCCGCCCAGGTGTCACGATTCCTGGCAAAGGCCTGAAATGCCGGTGAATCAAGTTTTACCAGAGCTTTTTCGATGACCGGCTTGACAGCTCCTTTGCGCTCCTCTCCATGAATGAGTGCCGCAAGCGGTATCCCGATTGGCTCTGAGCCCCCGCTCAGGTTGATTATCGACGCCATATAGCCGGTTTGACCTCCCAGCACCAGAGAGCCGGCAGTGAGTCCCAGGTTCATGGAGTAATCGGCGTCAAAGCGCGTAGGTGCTCCGCAGCGCCCTTCATATCCCAGAAAACCGGTCTGCACGTTAAACACGAATTTCAGGAAGTTATTCCGCTCGGTTTCATTGGAAAAGTGCAGGTCTCCCGCTTGCTCATAGTGATCAGGGTTATGCTGCATGTCCCGAATCCGGTCCTTCATCATTCTGACCAGAAGGTTCTCGGACGGTATCTGAGAAACCTTCAGGTTGCCGTGGTCGTCACGATCCAGAAGCATCGCCTCCACGATATCGTCGGGGAGCGCCATGAACAGTTCTTTCGACGCATCAGACAACTCCTGAGCGCTTACGATGAAGTCCTTTTTCACCCTGGTGGAGAGCTCCATCTCCTTTACGACATAGTCTGTTTCGCTGAGCTTGTAGTCGAGCCCGAGTATATGCAGATGCTTCAGGATGCTGTCCACACCGTACTGGCTTTCTAGTTCCTTCACGTTCTGCTCGGCAAGAAAACCATTTTCAGCGAGGATGCCCGTTTCTTTCAGAGCTTCTTTTATCGTCATGAGTCTTGCCGACAGCTTGTTAAGCTCTTGTATCAGTACTTTTATCTCGGGAATGAATTCAATGATGCCTTCCGGAATTACCCCGACCCCAGAATATTTCCCCTGTTTGGCGCGATTGACAACCACTCTGGTCATGTAGGTGACAACGTCATTCAGTGATTGCTTCTTCTCGGCGACTTCCTCGGAAATGAGGGTGAGATGAGGGCGTGTCTGAAGGGCGATTTCGAGGGCGATATGACTGGCGGAGCGACCCATTACCTTGTAGAAAAACCAGCTTTTGCCCTGTGATGCCGCATCGGTAAGGAGGTTTCCGATGGTCTTGCTGTAAACCCTTGCAGCGGTATAGAATCCGAACGATATGGGGAGCAGGGTTTTTCCCGCCACATTTATCTGCAGGTCGCCATCAATCGTTTTCGGTACGCCAACTACGGTGCACTGCTTGGCCAGAATGCCGGCAGTGTGCTGTTCGCTAAGAAACTCAGCCAGTTCGATAGCGTTTGTGTTCGAATCGTCGCCACCAACAATGATTATGCCGTCAAGACTGTATTTCTGAACGGTAGCAAGAACCGCTGCAAACTTTTCGGGAGAATCTATCTTGGTCCGTCCGGTGCCCAGGTAGTCAAAACCGCCGGTATTAATGAGATGCTTCATCTTTTTGCTGTTTACCAGCAAACCCTCACCCTTGAGCAGGCCATCGGGACCTTTTTCAAAGCCTATGAGTGTATTCTGCCGTCCCAACGCTTTCAGTATGCCGGAGAGGACATTGTTCCCACCTGAAGCAGGCCCGCCGGAAAAGATCACGCCGATCTGCTTGCCTGAGATATCCTGGATCTTATCAGAGGATTCCTCGGCAGCCACAACCAGCAGCTGCGTTTTCATATGCGGGAACTGCCTTTGCAAAAGAGACTCATCTTTGACCGGAAGCGATTCCGCCGAAACGCTGAAGGCCACCGGTCGAATCTTCCCATCAAAAAGAAAAGCTTTTGCCACCTGAACCGGCAATTCGGCTAGAAAGCGCTCGGTTGGAGATGTCCGCTTGATATTGACTTCCTTATCTTTAACCTGGAACTCTACAGAGTCACCGTGCATTGAAACCTCCAGAATTTTTTCGTAGATACTTCTGTGCAACTTTACAAACAACCACCGGTAAAAGTCAAATGCGAACTGTTTATCCCGGTACTTTAGGGGAGGTAGGGATCATGGGTGACAGGTAAATGGTTTGATTAAAATTGAATTGGGCCAGGAGTCTCCTGGGGAAATCCTGGGACGTTTCCCGATGGGCAGAGCAGGGAATTTGTATCTGGCAATTTTTCCGCTATACTTTCTGGAAAACCAAAGGGTACAGAAAAGCGGATCGGCTGGCATGCAGAGGGTTGCGGAGTTGCTTCCCCTTACCAAGCAGGACGTGCGGCCCCATCCACGCAAAAGGAGGACAACGTGCTGAAATTTCGTTACGTAATTGCAGTGTTGTGCATGGTGTTGTGTCTAACGGTTGCCGCCGAAGCCCAGGTAAGCATCGGTATCGGGCTGCCCGGCGTGAGCATTGGCATTAACTTGCCAGTCTTTCCGGAGCTCGTGCGGATACCTGCCTACCCGGTCTATTACGCTCCGCGGATTAATGCCAACTATTTCTTTTATGATGGCATGTACTGGGTTTTTCAGGAAAATAACTGGTACGCCAGTTCCTGGTATAACGGTCCGTGGCGAGTTGTCGCGCCGGAATATCTGCCGTTCTACATCTTACGGATCCCCGTCCGTTACTACCGGCAGCCCCCGCTGTACTTCCGTGGCTGGCAACCAAAAGCTCCGCCACGCTGGGGTGATCACTGGGGCCGTGACTGGGCGCAAAAGCGCAGTGGCTGGGATAACTGGAACCGCCGTGCTGTACCGCGGCCAGCGCCATTGCCTGTCTACCAGCGGAAGTATTCAGGGGATCGCTATCCTCACATGGAACGGCAGAACAAGCTGCAAAGAGAACGGTACCGCTATCAGCCGCGCAGTTCGATAGTCCGCAAGCACTATCAAGAACATAGAGCTTCTGCCCCTGGGCAGCGGCGCAGGTAAACTCCGGGGGGCGGAAGTCCGGGACAGTTCTACTCTTCTCGCCCCCAGCTCTTACTTCGCCCAGCTTGATCAGGGTGTAATTCATCCCCGCTATGTCTTCCAGTTTCCAGTCAAACAGCCTGGAATAATAATCCTTGGCCTTGCGTCAATGGTCAACAATCCCACCTGCACGAACGGATTTGCCATGATATGCTCCCCTTTTCATCCATAATGGTGTACCTTGGAATTATTATAGGAAGATAGTGGGAAAATGCTTGCGATGGAGCTCCGAAGTCACCAGGGACCGAACAATTCACGCTAAAGTGATTGGCGGTGGTTTGCTGGTGCATAATGTGTCAGGTCCTCGCCGAAAAGCAGCCACAAAAAGAGAAGCGCACATTATTTCTGTAGGAGTAAACCACATGAACGTAGACTTGAGGTTGTTGAAAAACCTGATCAGTAAACGAGGTGATGAGATTGAAATGAGTGTTGCCGGGACCGGCTATCTGGCAAAAACGGTCATCGGCGTCGGCACCTTTTTGCTCGATAACGAAGGGGATTTTGAGCTGCTGACCGCCAAGCAGAAGGTAGTTTTTGAAAAGTTTCTCAAGCCGCTGCTGGATCAGCCTCGCCGGTAGGCTTGATTTCGTTTTTTTCACAACCCGCGCAAGCTCGTACTAGTGCTGCTTTCCCATGAGCAGGAAGAAAAGAGTGGGGTGTCCGATATCAGGGCCGGCGGCTACGGGCACTGAGTCCGCAAGGACGTCACCACACCGTAGCAGTTGATCGCTTTCCTGTTGCTAGTTAGTTTGCATCCGGAAACGGTCCTTTTTCGCCCTGACAGCGTCAATCAGCGGTCTTGTTTGTGCGACGTACAAGTAGTACGTCTCCGTACAATCCCTTGATTTCCTTGCCAGGACAAAAAAATCCTCGTTTCCAAATTGGAAACTGCTAGTTTCACATCCGGAAACTCCGGATGAAAACTAGTTCAAAAGCTTGATCCCGCCGATAAGCGGCAACGGCTTTGCCTCGCCCTTTGCGGCATTAACAATGCCGAGAATCGCCAGGACGATAACAAGCAGGTTGCCAAGCGGCAGAATAACAAACCAGCCGAGAAACGGGATAATTCCGCCGACAACATTCACCGCAAGGGCCAACAGAAACAGGACCAGCCCCTGGTTTGCGTGATACATGGCGAATTTTGATTCCTTGGCTGCCAGGAGCGGAATCAGAAAAATGATATACGCCAGAATCGCCATCGCCTTATTCTTCTCGATATCCTCTTGTTCAGACATCTGATTTGGAACCTGCTCGATCTTCTGCTCTTCCATTATAATTCCTCCCCCGTTGATGTAATTCACTTGCGTAGCGGAACACCGTAGTCTATGGCAGAAATCCCTGATGAAACATACAATACAGCAATTATCACGACAGTCAATTCTGATAGTATCGTTAGCAGTAAAAAATGTATCCCAGTTAAGAATCCGTATTGATCCTTGGTACCCGGCCCCTCAGCCAGATCCTGACCATCTCGAAGCGCGATATTGATTGTACCGATAAATCCTGTATACTTGCGGCTGTGAGCGTTGATGGGGGTGGTTTTCAGCGAACAGAAAAGCGTATGGGCAGGCTATGCGCATACTGGATTGAAAGGAGAGATCACATGCGGAAAATCAGCAGGAGTGTTGTTGCAGCATTGATGTTGGGTGCACTGGTTGCAGGACTGTCCGGATGCCAGAAAAAAGAAGGCCCGGCGGAACGCGCCGGCAAGGCAATCGACAGTGCGGTGGATAAAACGGAAAAGCAGATTGACAAGTCGATGGAAAAAGTCGGGGAGAAGATGGAAGAGGCCGGTGAAAAAATCAAGGATGCGGCAGATAAGTAAATGAATTGAAACCCAGGCCCGCTTCGCGCGGGCCTGGGTAATTTGACGGGCCACGTTGAGGAAAACGCCAAGACGTGGCCCGTACTCGTTCCGAAAGCCGGGCACTCAAAAACTCATTGCCATTCGACAGTGCCTGCGGTTTACCTGGACTCACTTTGCCATCTCCTGTTGCCGTTATCAGGCCTTTTCTGTGAGCGGTTGTTGACGCCATTTCCTTCACTTCTTTGGACAGTGGCGTTCTTCCAGCCAGGCCCAGTTCTGCCATTGTCTGCCCGGGAGTATGCGGGCCTGCCGCTGTAGCTTTGGCCGATACCGTTCGGCCGGTTAAGCGTCGGTCTGGCGGTGTATTCCTGTCCGTTGATGTTCGGCCTGGTATAAACGCGGCTGTCGCGATAGTTCCGGTCGCGATTAATCTGGCTGTTAGAGACGAATCCGCTCCTGCTGCCCTGCCGACTGCTGTCCGGACGTCTGACATCGGGTCTGTTCCGGTAGGTTTGGTTCGGGATATGCGGCCTTACATAGGTACGACTGTCGCGGCCAGATACAGCCCGGTAATCGTTGCGGTGGCCTGGCCTGAAATGAGAGTATCCCTCCCAGGCACCATGTCTCTGGTAACGTCCATAATACGAATCCCGGTAGTGACGGATTCTCTCAAAGGGATATCTGTTAAACAGATAGGGTACGTTGCTGTAGTAAACCTGTGACCAGGGGCCATTGTAGTAGGAAGAATTGTACCAGATATTCCCCCTGTTAACGTAGTAGCTGTTGTTATAGTAGAAAAGATCGTAGGGCACGCTTACCGCCACGTAAAAGCCCAATTCCGGGGGCAGAACGAATTCCGGCGCCATCTCTGTCACCACCGGTTCGTAGGTGTTGTCAGGGTAGGCGTATACAGGTTCCGGCGCAACCGCCCAGGGAAGGCCGATGTTGAGTCCGACGCCGCCATGGCCGACGCTTAATCCGAAACCCGGTAAATTGATCGAGAGTCCGGAATTGGCCTGGGCCGGAGCGGCATACGCTACCATCAATGGAGCCAAAAGCACTGCTATCAGCCACACGATTCGTTTTTTCATTTTGCTAACCTCCCAGCCAACGCTGTCATGGGGATAATCCCCGGATTACTGCCTAGTGAAAATACCTGTTGTGCTTAGAAAAACGCACGGGAAGCAGGTCGGTTGACAAGGCACCTCGTTTGGGGAAGGAATAGCGCCGGGCTGAAACGTTCAGTCCTTCAGCAGCTCGCGGAAAAAGCTGAACCAGTTGCCACCGAGAATGTCGCGGATGGTGCTGTCTGAATACCCGGCATTGGCGAGCAATTCGGCCAGTGCCGGCAGGTGTGAGTGGTCTTCGAACCCTTTGCAGACGCTGTCGTAGCCACCGAAATCCGTGCCCAGGCCGATACCGGCAGGGCCGAATTTCTGCACGAACCAATCGATCTGGCGGAAGAGGAGGGCCAGATCGGCTTGGCCATCCACGGACAGCATGCCGGGATAGGCGGCGATACCGATCATGCCGCCGCGGGAGAGGATGATCCGCACCTGCTCGTCCGAGAGGTTGCGGGGCGTAGCGCAGTGGCTCCGGAAGCCGCTGTGGGTGGATATAAGCCTGCCGGGAAACAGCTCGTCTACTTCCCTGAAACAGGGCTCCGAGAGGTGGGCCGTGTCGATGGCAAATCCGAGGCGATCCAGTTCCGCGACCAGGCTGCGGCCCGCCTTGGTCAGACCTTCGGGGTGAAGGACCGCATTCCCGTCCCCGAGGCGGTTTTTTCCCACATGGGTTAAGCCGACCAGCCTGAATCCCCGTTGTGCAAGCTCCTTGGGAGAGAAGTCGAGCAAGGCGTCGGCGTTTTCCAGGAGGAGCAGCGCTCCCGGCGATCCCGTGCCGTGGTAACAGTTTTCAAGCTCCTTCACGGTTGTGACGGCAGCAAGGTTCCGGATATTCCGTTCGGCGTAGCCCAAGAGGTCGCGAAGATTGTCCGCTGCTTTTTCCGGCCCGTTAAAGTCGTCCCTGCAGTAGTAGGCCGAGACGATGACCCTGACCCCGCCGCCGGCAAGTTTCGGCAGGCTGATCCAGGCATCCTGCGTTTCCTCGAAGGGTGTCTCCGGGTGGTGGCGGAGCAGGTCGAAGAGTAGATCAACATGGCTGTCTATTGCTGCAAACATGGTTGGGTTCCTCATCAGGTTGTTCTGAAACATATCCGTGCCGATAAAATATCGACTTCATTGAGGTGGCGATGGCTGCCGCACTCAGGCGAAAAAAACACTGAAGATCGTGAGAAAGGTGAGTTGGCAGGTGGCGACAATCCAGCCGTTTCTCAGCATGGAGCGCATGTCATTCGATTCGGCGAAGCCGAGCGAGCTGAGCATGTTCGCGCCAGGGAAGACGAAATTGTGCACCCTGGTGGCCACAACCAGCGCCAGCGACCAGGCCAGCATCGACACCGCATAGCTTGTCAGCAAGGGGTTGAACATTTCGTGCAGCAGCTTGAGGGTGGCGACCGTGGCGCCGCTGATGCCGAAGGCGCCGAGAAAGCCGCCGGTGATGACGACCCCCGCTTTGCCGCCAAGTTCCATCATCGGTGTGAGGAGCGTGGTCAGGGCCTTGAAGCCCCCGGCCTTTTCCACGAACAGGATGAACGGGTCAAGCAGCAGAAACAGCAGGAACAGGCTGACATTGCCCGCCATGCCTTTGACCACGAGTCTCAGGATCTCGTCGGCTTTCAGGCCGCCCACCAGGCCGGTGATGAAGGAAAGACCGAGCATGATGACGACCACGAACGAGGTGGGAGCCTTGACGATGATACCGTAGATCACCGCTGCCAGGAAGGTGCAGGCGAATACCGTGGTGGCGCGGCGGCTCCTGGGTGTCGGCTCGAACTGCACTGTTTCTTCCGGCTTTTCGTAGGGGGTCAGGTCCCTGGTTTTCCGCTGGATTCGCTGGATTACGCACCAGGTGACCAGCAGGGTAATGGCGGCGACCGGACCGGAGACGAACAGCAGCATTTCGCCGTAACTGATTTTCGTCAGGCCGAGCAGGGTGATGACCGGGGGCGTGAACGGCCCGAGGATCAACGCCTCTTCGCCTACCGCCTGGAAAATGACCCCCACCGTGCTGCGCGACAGTCCGACTGCGGCGGCAACCGGCAAAACAATCGGCGCGATGACGGCATTGCCCCCGGCCATGGTACCGAGCAAGCCGACCACTACCAGGCAGGACAGCATGATGCCGAACATGGCCTTCTTTTCCGTGTCCACGCCGATAGTATGGATGATCCGGTAGACGATGACCCGGGAGACCCCGGTGGAGTTCAGCACTTCGCCCAACCCGCGCCCCAGCATGATGATCAACCCGACCAGGGCGAGAAAGGAGCCCATGGCGTCCGTCAGTGCGGCCCCGAAGGAGATGAGGGTCTGGTGGCTGAGCAGTGCGCCCGCTACGACACAGATTGCCGTAGCCGTGAGAATATCGACATTGCGGAAGACCAGGACGACGTAGAGGACGAGAGGCAACAGCCCCAGCAGCCCCAGCCAGAGTTCTGGATTCAAGTTCATAGACATTTGGGCACCTTTCCGGAAACGGGATTCGCCATGCGGAATACTTGTGAAGCCCGAAAAAGGCCGGCTGACAGGTACCTTCGACGTGCCCTGGTACCATGACTGCCGCAGGGATTGTTTCGGCTACGCCGCAAAGTAAACCCGGGGGGTGGGCAAGTCAAGAACTTAGGCCGTAAGGGGATTGGAGCATCCCAAATAAATCTTTCGGAAGGGGTTCTGCGCATGTTCTGAGGTGAAAAAATGGCTCAGTCTGAACATGCACGGAATTTCATGATACAATACCTGAAAACAGGAGGTTCGACATGACCCAAGATAGGAAAGATTCAGAGAAAAAACCCGATACCGCTGAAAGTACCGTGCATCACCCTGAACTGGTCGCCAAAAAATCCTTTATCGTTAGCCACTGGCGGCTCCTAGGAATTGCGCTACTATTTCTTGCCATTGCAGGGATGTATCTCTGGAAAAACATTGCTGTCAGCAGAGCCAAGGCACAACTGACGGAGAGGGCCGGTCAGATCATCAAAGAGCAGCACAGCTCGTTTCTCCGGCTTGCTGTCGTGCCGCTGGTCTGGGCTGTGCGCACCGAGATGATCAGCGGCAATTACCAACAGGTCAACCAGTATCTTGGCCAGTTTGTTAAAGAGAAGAATATGAAGGAAATTGTTGTGGCAAAATCTGATGGCACGGTAGTGGCAGCAACAGACAAGAAACGTGAAGGCACCCAGGTTGCCAGCGATTTTCCTCCGTCGGTGCTTCAAGAGGACAAGACGATTGTCAGCACCCAGGAAAACGGGGATATCATGGTTGTGTCTCCGGTCATGGGGTTGAGCGAAAAACTGGGGGTTTTGATTCTGCTTTATACTCCGCCCGGCTACTCTCTGCAAGCTCCATAATCTTGGACCATGAGTAAAAAGGCTGGCAGGAAAGAGTACCGCAACGCAATCGCTGACAATTCTGCATGAATCAAATCTGCTCCACTCAAAACCATGGATCAGAACGTCAGTGAAACAATTCTGTGACAAAACGAAGCACTTTATCCCCAGCCTAAACTGATCCTAAATGAAACTGATTATCAATAGACACGCCAGTCGTTATAACCTGCTGTAATTACGCTTATTCTTGTATGTAGCTGATATTGCAGCAGTTATGGTTTCTGATTATCTATCGGGCAATTCGCAACTCGTCCAGTAAAATACACTACTTTACCTGGATCCCAACAGACTTGTCCACAAGGTTTCCACAGCTGAATGTGGAGATACGGTTACATACTTCTTGGTAGTCTGACCTTTCACGATTCTTCGGTGATTGAGACCTATCCTGTCGCACAAAGCGGGTATCCTTGCTCCCAAACAGAGGAGTACGGATATGCTATCCCTATGCTGCACACAACCTGAGCCGGACTATCAAGACCTCAGCCATGAGGAAAGAAAGTTATTCTGCAAGCTGGTCTATCTCCACAGGAAAAGAGGTTATTCGATTGCGGATGCTCAGGCTATTTCGTATCGGAGGGTTTTGGCGGACAGTATCGCAGGTGCCTTTGACAATGAAACGTGAAGGAAAAGCCAGGTGAAATGGGGGATGCTGCTTTTTTCGGCACATAACGGTATCCCGGAAGTTTGAAAATAGAGTAGCTTTCGCACCGCTCTTGATTCCAACTGTGTTATTATCCCTCAAGCCAGAAGAAATCAGCCCGAGAGTCAGGACCAGCTGCTGCCCCGGCAACGGTAGAATTGGCTAGAGTGAAGAACCTGCAGGCCTGTATGGCTGCGCCAGGAAAATTTGTTACGAGCAGGAAGTTACGGGAGACAGTTACCATGTATCACGAAGTTGACGACTATGAAATTATCAGTGAGCATAATGTAAATGATTTGAAAATGAAGGTAAAAGAACTTTTAGCACAGGGATGGAAGCTTTGCGGTGACCTGCAAATTGTTGCGGCGGTACAATCTGACATGGTTGCGCCCTTGTTCACGCAGGTGATGGTACAAGCTAAGCGGTAACCTCATTCACCGCACCTCTTTGAACCCCTGCATTTTGCTGCCATGGTATCCTGCAATGATGAAATTTACCCTTTTGACCCACTGCAAGGAATTTGACAAACGCTCCAACACCGGCCGATTGGTGCTGGAAATCTTGGGGGATGCGGCTGAGCAGGCCCGTTGGGACCGACTCAATCCACCTGCCAAACTTGTGGAAGAGATTGAGGCAGGGGGGGCGGCGCTGGTTTACCCCGGTCTGTCCGATGAGAAGAACGACGACCTGTCCGGCATCTCGCACTTCATCCTGATCGACGGCACCTGGCATGAAGCCCGCAAGATCTACCAGCGTAGTCCGTACCTGCAAAAGGCCCGCCGGGTCTGTCTCAAGCCGGCCGGTTCATCGCGGTATAACCTGAGAAGGAATCAGAAAGAGTCTTGCCTGTGTACGGCCGAGTGCGTGATCGAAATTCTGCGCTGCACGGGATGGATCGACCACGCCGAGCGTTTGCAGGAGCGTTTTTTGGCCTTCATCAGGCCGCCGGGCGCTATGCGTGGGGCGGCGATGGGGCGCTGAGGAAAAACAGTCATCAGCTCTACTAATAAAGGATTTTTACAATGACCAACAACGATTTGCTCCGTCGGCTCCGGTATGCCCTGGACCTGAACGGTGTCATTATGACGGAAATATTCGCGCTGGCCGGATATGAAATTGGACCAGCTGATGTTTTGAAGTTTTTAAAGAAAGAGGAAGAGCAGGGTTTCTCTGCCTGTGACGATACGGTAATGAGTTTATTTCTGGATGGATTGATTGTCTACCGGCGTGGCAGACAAAACCAGTCAGCCGATGCCGTCCAGCCGGCGGAAGGAGCACTGACCAATAATCTCGTTTTGCGGAAGCTCAGAATTGCCTTGGAATTGAATGATGAAACGATGCTCGATATCCTGAAAGAGGCTGGTGTGTCTATTTCGAAATCTCAATTGTCCGCGATGTTTCGTTCCGTTGAACATCGAAATTATAAGCAATGTGGCGACCAGTTCTTGCGGAACTTTATCCGCGGCCTTACGCTGGGCCGCAAAAATACGGCAAAGAAAAATAACAATCCTTAACTTTTGACACGTCTGGTTTTGAGGTATGCTGCATGAACGAGCAACAGCCCAACGATATCCTGCACGGCATAACCCTGAAGATGATTATGACCCAACTGGTGGAGGAGTTTGGCTGGGAGGAGCTGGGCAAGCGTATCGATATCCGCTGTTTTACCCATAACCCGAGTGTTGCTTCCAGCTTGAAGTTTTTGCGGAGAAACCCTTGGGCCAGGGATAAGGTCGAAGAGCTGTACCTGCGTTGGAAGCTGGAGAGTTACTCGTAAAGCGTAGCGGCTACGAGAGTTCTCCTTGTGTGGTCAAACACTATCCGACCGACGGGACCACCCCGGAGGTTTTTTCACAGACAAGGCTGCAATGCGTATAACCAGACAGTCAGCCCCGAAACATCAGCCCAAAGGCGTTTCGCTGCTGTATGAGGATGCTGAAATACTTGTGGTGGATAAGCCAAGCGGCCTCTTGACCATGGGTACCGATAGGGATAAATCCCGGACGGTGCACTCGATACTTAACGACTACGTTCGGAAGGGCAACCCCAAATCACGCAACCGGGTGTATATCGTGCATCGACTGGACCGTGACACGTCCGGCATTTTGTTGTTTGCCAAAAGTGAACAGGCTAAAATATTCCTGCAGTCTGATTGGGAAAACACCACCAAAATCTATCTGGCAGCGGTGTTTGGCCACATCAGCCCCCCCGAGGGGACCATCAGCAGCTATTTGACGGAGAATGCTGCTTTTACGGTCTATTCCACCCCTGACCCAGCCAAGGGAAAGCTGTCGCAAACGGCCTATACGCTGGTAAAAGAGCTGAAAGGGATCAGCCTGCTGCGCATTCATCTGCTCACCGGCAGAAAGCATCAAATTCGGGTGCACCTGGCGGACAAGGGGCATCCGGTTGTCGGTGACCGGAAGTACGGCAGCGGCCATGCTTCGTATGCCAATCTGGCGCTGCATGCCTGCTCGATTTCCTTCACCCACCCGGTCAGCGGCGCACAGCTTCGTTTTGAGACGCAGATTCCGCCCCTTTTTACCCGCTTGGTCGGCACCTTCCAGCTTTCAGAGGGGAAATAGGGACGTGCCCCGAGGTATTCATTCTTGAAACGTGGAACGGTTTAGTTATGAACAGTTTAGCTCTTTTTACCGATGTCAGTTCGAATCCACAGCGAAAGTACGGGGTCGGCGCCTACTTGCTCCTTCCCGCGTCATACCTTGAAAACGAACCACACGAGATTGACCGGGCTGAAATCTCCTCAAAAATCCGCTTCAAGAGGTTTGCCGATACATCGTCGACAAAGCTCGAAGTGCAGACGGTTTTGTGGGCTTTGGAAAATTATCAGACAGACGCTAGTTTTGATCCGGGAAGTCTGCGGGTGTTTACCGATTCCCAGTGCGTAGCAGGGCTGCCGGGAAGAAGGGCAGCCCTGGAGGCCAACCGGTTTCTTTCCCGGCGTTCAGGGCAATTGTTGACAAACGCTTCCCTGTATCGGGCATTTTACGCGGAGATTGACAAACTTGGATTCGAGCTGGTCAAGGTAGCAGGGCACTCCCGTGCCTGCTCACGCGACACCGTGCAGCAGATTTTCTCGTGTGTCGATCAGGAAGTACGGAGAGCTTTAACCATCTGGATGGCTGAACCTGTCGAATGAAGGCTGATCTGTCCTGCTTCTTTGAACATTCCGAAGGGCTGGCCATGACGCAGCTGGTACCGGGCCAGCCAACCGGCAGGAGGGCCAATCTTTTCCCATGAACTGGCAGGTATATATCATTCATTGTTCTGACAACTCACTGTATACCGGGATTACCACTGATCTGGGCAGGCGCCTGTGCCAGCACGCAGCAGGTCGGGGCGCAAAGTACTTTCGTGGCCGCCGGCCGGAGAAGGTGCTGTATCTGGAAACCGGCCACACCAAGAGTACCGCAAGCAGGAGAGAGGCCGAAATCAATGGGCTGTCGCATGCCGCTAAATGCCTGTTGGCCGGTGCGGAGCAAAATGAAGTGGTCAATGCATAGGAAATCCCAGCAGGATTATTGAAAATGCCGTTTTTCGGGGTATGCTGAAAAGCGTGGTATGTGTGGTTCAGATACTATCGCGAGGTGTTCACTACTATGAGCGAAGAAAAACATCTGAAAGAACAGGCAGAAAAGGCACCCGAAAAAACTGAAAATGAGCAGGCTAGCCGGAAATCTCTCGATCCGACAATTTTTCTCGTGGTGCTCCTTGCAATTCTCGTGCTTTCAATTTCGTACTTTTTTGTCTTTGCCTTGCCGGCGATGAAGCGCGATCAACTTGGGTTGGAAAAAGCGAAGTATGTTCAGGAGAAGGAACTTCAGCAATCATATGTACAGTGTGTCGAGGATGCTGAAGAAGAGTATGAGAGCTACATCAAGCTCAATGGGCGCCCTGTGGAAAAACAACCGGGAGCCTATTCAGCTCCCGAGTATATCTGGCAGACAGCAGACAAAAAAAGAAATGCAGCTCTGGATCAATGTTCTCGGCAGTATAACCACTGAGCGTCCATCGTCCCGTTGAAAGTCAATCCGGCAGTCAGATGCTTCCCTTCCCGTGGCTGCCTTTCCTGAGCAAGTAGTGCCGCCAGGCAACTGCTTCGCCGGTTATCGGTTCCGCAACATCCCGCCCAGAATTCTCATTCTCCGTTCCCTGTGCATTTCGGCAAAATTTCCGGGTTTTCCTCTTTTGTCCCTGCGCTGTCAGGTGCGAAAGAAAGGGCTACTTTCCGCAGCACTTCTTATACTTGAGACTGCTTCCGCAGGGGCAGGGATCGTTTCGTCCGACTTTTTCGACGATGATCGGCTTTGGCTTCACCACGCTACCGTCGGTGAAGTACCAGCGTCCCTTCTCACGCATGAAATGACCGCATTCATGATGCGTGCGCGGGACGCCGTTCTCGCGGAAGCGGGCGATGAATTCCACCTCGCCGACCGTGTCGTCCGGACCGCCCTGCCGGGTGCCGATGATCTCGAGCCCCAACCATTCAGATTTTTCCGCCCATACTTTTGTCCCTTCGTGATCATATCCCTTCCGATGATCCGGGTGGGTGCTTTCAAAGATGAAATCGGTTGCAACTTTTGTATAGGCCGAATAGCGTGCCCGCATGAGTTGTTCCGCTGTTTCGGCGTTTTGCGCTCCGGTTACGACCGGTTCGCAGCAATCCGGATAGGAAGCACCGCTTCCGCAAGGACAGCTGTTCATATGTTATTTCCTCCATGGGTATGTTTTTGGTTGTGGGATCAGACAAATCTGTTTATGTCTTGGTGAGAGACGATAGCACATCTGAACATTTCCGGCAATCGTGTCTGCCACTTCTCGGGTAAGGAAGATCATGAGGCAACCCTGTTTCAGACCCCCTGATAGTTCAGGGCAATCAGGCTGATGATTCCGTAGCGAGCCAGTTTACCGGCCAGAACGAGAACGACGAATAGCTCGAATCTGACCCGCAGTACCCCTGCCACGAAACAAAGGGGGTCACCCACAACCGGCACCCAGGAGAAAAGGAGCGACCAAAACCCGAATTTTCCGAAGAGCTTTTCCGCCTTGTACCGTGACTCGTCACTGATGCGGAGGACCCGGGTGATGAGGAAAGGACCTCCGTAGAGGCCTATTCCGAAGGTAGTACATGCGCCCAGGGTATTTCCGGCCGTAGCAACCGCTACCGACAGCCCCGGGTCCATGCCTTTCACCACCAATGCCGCGAGAAGCCATTCTGAACCAAGGGGGAGAATGGTCGAGGCGAGAAAGCTCATCTGGATGAGTGCCGGGTAGCCGTGACTGCTGATAAATTCTTCCATTGTTGCTCTTGTCTGTCTCGGGTAAGGTCGTATCGCGTTGCCCGGACATCATACCGGTTG
>Ga0105099_10000321_pt1 | contig 32982 bp, 29 predicted proteins | sample PPLLak3cmMay2015_2_FD_79138 | JGI IMG/M metagenome (GOLD analysis project Ga0105099, IMG submission 79138) | Freshwater sediment microbial communities from Prairie Pothole Lake near Jamestown, North Dakota, USA - PPLs Lake P8 Core (1) Depth... | ecosystem: Environmental > Aquatic > Freshwater >... | reverse complement strand
CTTTCTATCGCTTTGGGGCTTTATCCCAATTTGTTCTTCGATTTGTTTGACATGGCCAAAATGATTGCCTTGTCCATCAGCGGAGGTTTTATCTCATGAAAATATGGCATTGGCTGTTGGTTGCGGCGATATTTATTTTCTCTGCAGGTGCTGAATTGTTTTTTTCCCATCATGAGGCCCACCACTGGTGGAGTGGAATACCATTCTTCTTTACCCTTTTCGGTGCTTTAGGTAGTCTGGCGCTGATATTCCTCTGTAAATTTATTCTGATTCATTTCATCGCCAAACATGAGGATTACTACGATGCTCTTTAATACCCTTCATCCTGCCCTGATAATGGTTCTTGCTGCCCTTTTACTGCCACTTTTCCCCAGAAAAGGGCGGGCATTCTTTTTTGTGGGTGTCAGCTTACTCACCTTGGCCCTGATAGCCGGTCTTCGTGATGGGTCTCACGGTCTGCTGGAGGCGTTTGGTTATTCTCTGACTTTGTGTAAAGTGGATGCCCTGTCCCGTGTGTTTGGGCTTATTTTTGCTTTTGTTGCTGCGGCTGGTGGCATTTATGCCCTGCACCTGAAAGAAACCGGTCAGCAGGTATCGGCCCTTCTCTACGGTGCCGGAGCAATTGGGGTGACCTTTGCAGGTGATCTGTTTACTTTGTTTGTCTTTTGGGAATTGATGGCCGTTACCTCAACGTATCTGATCTGGGCCCGGGGTAGTGAGCTCTCTTATAAAGCGGGTATTCGTTATCTGCTCTATCATGCCTTTGGCGGAGGGTTATTATTGACTGGAATTCTTGTTCTCCTGCGCCAGGGGGGGGATGTGTCTATTATCCGGCTGAGTCCGGAACAGGGGCTCGGTGCCTGGTTGATGCTGGCAGGTGTGGCAGTCAATGCGGCCATTACCCCGCTTCACGCCTGGTTGGCTGATGCCTATCCCAAGGCCACGGTTACTGGCACGCTCTTCATGAGTGCTTTCACTACCAAGTCGGCTGTGTATGTATTGGCCAGAATCTTTCCCGGTTGGGAGATTCTCATTACCCTTGGGGTAGTGATGGCGCTTTATGGTGTTATATACGCTGTATTGGCTGATGATATGCGTGAAATTCTGTCTTATCATATTATCTGTCAGGTGGGTTATATGGTTGCTGCAGTGGGTATCGGCAGCACTATGGCCATTGATGGGGCCGTCGGCCATGCCATTAATAACGTGTTGTTCAAAACACTGATGTTTATGGCAGTCGGGTCAGTTATGCTAGTTACCGGACAAAGTCGTCTCAGTAAATTGGGTGGCCTTTTTTCACGAATGCCCTGGGTTTTTTATCTCTATATGGTGGGTGCTTTTTCAATCTCTGGATTTCCCCTCTTTAATGGATTTATCAGCAAGTCAACCATCATCGGCGCAGCTACTGCTGCGCACATGGATTGGGTGGTGTTGGCTCTCCTGCTGGCCTCTATCGGGACTTTTGTCAGTGTTGGTTTAAAGCTGCCCTACTATTGCTGGCTCTATGGTAAAAAAGATGAGAAGACTCCGTCGGTGCCTCTGGCTCAGCATTTGGGGATGCTTCTTCTGGCCATACCCTGTGTACTTATAGGCCTGTATCCTTCATTTTTGGTCAATTTAATGCCAGGCAGAGTCGATCCCCATGCCTATGGTATTGCTCATGTCAGTGAGATGGGGCAGATGCTCAGTCTGGCTTTTGTCGTCTTCTGGCTAATGCGCAAGAAGTTGAAGCCCAAGGCCTCCATTCTTCTGGACCTGGATTGGTTTTATCGTCGACACGGCAATGTGGTCAGATTTGCTTTCATTGAAATCCCCAACAATTTTTTCGATGCCTGTGAACGGGGAGTGGATACTCTTGCCAGGAAACTGTCGGATTTTGCGAGAAATCCGATGGTAATCTTTTCAGGAATACCGGATGCAGAGTATACACCGGATCGGTATCGCCCCAAAACACAATTTTTGGTGCTGGTGTTTATCCTGATCATTATTATGACTGTGGCTGCTGTCTGGATCGCAAATATTTAGATCGGTATTCAATGCGGTTTGATTAAGCACTCATGCATTACCCAGTGAGAAATCACCGACAATCTTGAAGTGATTTCCCTCTGCAAATACTTCCAGGTGGCGCTCCGGGAAATACCGGGGTAACAGGTGGTGAAGTTGTTTGACTACATCCTCCATAATCATCCAACGATTTTCATCGGAAACTGTCTCTAATGTTGACATGTGAACATCAAGGATGTAACCTCGACCCAGTTTGGATCCGTAACCCGGGGTGAAATCGGCTCCAATGGTAAACAGACCGTCAGCTTGGGGATTGCTGGTGGTGTCATGCTCCGGGCGGTTGGGGTGAAGAGGGTAGAGCTGTCCGTATTGCTGCTCTACTTGTTCATCAATCTGATCGAACATGGCTTTGAAACGGGCCAAAAAGTCATTCATTTTAGGGTGATACATAGCCCACACAGTCTACCAGATGTGGTACTGGGCGCGCAAGTCGTCAGGGACTCATTGTATTCAAAGTGATGCAGTGTTAAAATCTGGTGAATTGGAATAGAGGTGAAAAGTCATGAACCCGTTGGCGAGCCCCCAAAAATTGAAAGTGATTCAAAGCAGGATTACGTTTATCCCTCCCAGTGCCGCCATTTTTGCGTACATATTGTTTCTGAGTTTATACGGGAATGATTCCTTTTACCAGGCAATGGCACTGGTTTGCGGTTGTACCGCTTTGGGCTGGACGACAGCGGTGGTCCATCCTATCGGCTGCCACCATCCCTTGCTCTATATCTGGTACACCATAAGCATCGTTCTTCCCATACCTCTGGCAGAGCTTTTGATTATTCCGGTAGGTGGCCGATGGTATGGTCGTACTATAGCGATGATCTCTTTGTTCGGTATAGGCGCTATCAGGGGGCATTTTATACTCTTTGATCCTGACTCTGATTTGGCCAAAAACTAAGAAAGGAGTTTAGCTGAAACCTCATGCAGAAAGGGCAATTCAATATTCCAGATAAAGCCCAGTTCAGACCTGAGGAAGTGGTCCGCCTGACTCGCCTCGACACCCGGGTTCTGACCTTTTGGGCAAAAGAGTTTGAGGGGATCAATCCCATCCGCTTAGATACCGGCCAGATGGTTTATACTAAGGTGGCCGTTGAACGGATATTGACTATTAAACATCTGCTGGTTGAAGAGCGACTCGATAAGGAGAATGTTCGCAACAAATTAAAGGAATCACTCACCGCAGATAAGACTGTCGTAACAAAACAAGTTCTGAAATCCCCATCAGAAAAGCAAAAAACGTTGAATCAAATAAAGCAGGGTCTGAAGGAAATATTGACAATACTGGACAGGGATGCTAAAATCTGAGGGTTCGGGACGTAGCGCAGTCTGGTAGCGTACACGCTTGGGGTGCGTGTGGTCGGTGGTTCGAATCCACTCGTCCCGACCATCTTACCCTTGTTAGCAGATCCAACCATGAAAAAAAGATTGTTGCTCACTAACGACGATGGATATTTCTCTCCTGGTTTAACGGCATTGGTGAACATTTTGAACGAAAAGTATCAGGTTTTTGTTGTTGCACCGGACCGTGAACGTAGTGCAGTCAGTATGGGGCTGACACTGCACCAACCGTTGCGGGTGAATTTACATGGGGATTGTCTCTGGTCTGTTAACGGTACCCCCTCGGATTGTGTCAATCTGGCAGTTCGACAACTCTTGGATGCACCACCGGACTGGGTGGTGTCAGGCATGAATCTGGGTGAAAATCTTTCAGAAGATCTTTTCTACTCAGGAACTGTGGCGGCCTCTTTTACGGCCTATCTTTATGGGATTCCAACCCTGGCGGTATCACTGGTTTCCGACAGACAACGCTATGATTGTGGGCAATATGATACATTTAGCGGTGCCAGCATCGCTGGTCGGGTGTTGAATACCCTGATAGATGTCGGTCAAAGTGGTGTCATCTATAATCTCAATATCCCTTACCACAACGATGGTCAGATCCATGTGACCCGCATTGGTCAAAAGCGTTATCTCCCCGATGTGGAAAAACGGGTTGATCCCCGAGGTCGCGAGTATTATTGGATGGGTACAGGCAGCCCTCAATACGAGGAAGTGAGCGGAACAGATGTTTGGGCTGTACGGAACAACAAAATTTCTCTTTCACCATTTACCTTTTCATTGAATAGTGGGCATCACATTGATTTTTTGACGGAGCTTTTTCATGAACAACCCCATTAAAGGATTATACGCCTGGGTGCTGGATTGGGCGGAACGGCCGACAGCTCTTTGGGCCTTGGCAATTATTTCCTTTGCTGAGAGCAGCTTTTTCCCGGTACCTCCCGATGTTCTGCTCATTCCGCTGGTTCTGGGTAACCGCAACAAGTGGATTAAACTGGCTCTGGTGACAACCATTGCTTCAGTTGCCGGAGCGCTTTTGGGTTATTGGATGGGATGGCAACTCTGGTGGTCTGCTGAGGGCGTTTTCAGCCCCTTGGCCCATTTTTTCTTCAGGATCGTTCCCGGATTTTCACCCGAAACCTTTGCCCTGATGCGGCAGAAGTATGAACTATATAACTTCGGTATTGTTTTTACAGCTGGATTTACACCCATTCCCTATAAAATAATTACCATTTCCAGCGGCGCTTTTTTGATTAATTTCCCCATGTTTCTTATCGCTTCCATTATTTCACGGGGAGGGCGGTTTTTTCTGGTGGCCTTTCTTATTCATTGGTTTGGAGAACCCATCAAAACGTTTATAGATAAATATTTTAATTGGCTGGCCCTGCTGTTTACCGCCCTCCTGATCATCGGTTTTGTATTGTTGAAAGGAATTTTATAACTATTGAGCCAGTTTCAAAATTCAGAAAAGTTTATTCTATGAGAATTTGGATCTAAAGTTATATTTCTTTTTTACGACCGATATCTCAAGGTTTTTGTGGGGACATACCCGAGAGATCGCAGTAATGCAGAAACCAATTAGCACTATTCTTTCGCTGATTTAATGCGAGCTGTCTTTTATGGGGGGATGGGGGCACAGCCCCCATCCCCCCAAGAATTCTTGAGAGATCGTATTAATTTGAATAGACCTTAACCGTAAGGTTTTATTGTTCTTGCCGTTTGCGGAAGATTCATACTAATCAGCAAGCAGAATATTGAAACTGACTCTATTCTTTTTCAATTCTGTTGTTGTCGTTGTGGGTAAAAAGGGTGATCAGTTCAAAACGGCTTTTTACATTGGCTTTTTTATAAATGTTGTAAATATGTGATTTAACCGTTTTGATAGAAATAAATAACGCTTCTTCAATATCCTTGTTGCTTTTACCGGCTAAAACCAGATTGATGATTTCAATTTCCCGTTCAGACATGTTATGTTTACTGGCCCATTGATTCATATTGGTTGGGGATACCGGGTGGATTTTCTGTTCCAGTGGTTGGCTGGTGAGGCGTAGCCTTCGGAACAACCAGAAAAAAAGGAAGATGCCAAGGAGAGCTGCCAATGCGGTTAACACCCAAAACAGGGGCCGCTTGAGTAAAGGGATATAGAAATTAAAATAAAAAATCAAACCATTGCTGCCACGTTGTCTGTGGCTGTTAAGGCCATTGACGTACAGGGTGTAGGAGCCTGGTGCAAGCCTTTGATAGCGGATTTTGTTTACACCTTCCGCTGTCAGACGCCAGTCAAGATCCCGACCAAAGAGTCGGTGACTGACCCGGATTTTTTCGGGCGAGTAATAGTCATGAACTCTAAAGCTTAATTCCAAAGTGTTAAAATTCGCTGGAACCTGGATCGGAGTGGTTTCATTGCTTATCAGGGTGATTTGACGGTTTTGCTTTTGATCTATGGCCAATATGTTAATCAAAGTCGTTTGACTGGGATTGGGGTATATGATGTCTTTGAGGTTGATTTGAAGAAGGCCTTGTGCTGACGTCAGATAAAATTGACCATGTGGAGAGTCGATGAAACCAGCGCCGGTAAGGGGCAAGGGGATTTGTTTATGTTCTCCGAAAAAAGTCCACTCATCGTATGCTTTGGCTGTGGAAGACAGCATATATAACCCTTCGTGGGTACATATCCAGAGTTGGAGAAGGTCGTCCTCAAAAATTCCGCTTATTGGAGCACTTGGTGGCTGAATTGGAAGTGGAATGTGAATGGGTTCAATTTTATCATTATTTATTTTAAGCAATCCGCCATGATGACTTCCCAGAACAACATCACCGTTGTTACGACAAATAATGGAACTGATCCCAGTCAGCAGATCATCTGATGATTGGTTCTGAGGGGCCGAGTCAGAGGGCTTTGGTATGTAAGAAAGTTTAATGGGTTTGTTTTGGGGATCAAGGCTGGTCAGATGGAACATGCCCTGATCTGTGACCAGATAGTAACCACCTTGGGTGTCGTTTTGCGTGAGTGTAACGCAAAGACCGCTGCAGTTAGGGAACGATTCAATGTCGGTTTGAGGCTTTATTTCAGGATAGTATAGGTATAAACCGTCAGTGCCCCCTATGATGATTGCCCCAGAGTAGGGGGCATTGGATATACAATTGGGAAGGGCGCTTAGGCCTTGAGGTTTGAGAGGAATAATTGTGTCGGTTCCAGCCGTATACAACCAAAGGCGTTGATCTTTTGTTAATATGACGATTTTTTCGGAGTCTTCCTGGAGTTGAACCAATTGAATAATTCCAGAAGGCAAGGCTTTATTGACCGGGCGAAAGGAGAGCTGGTTGTCTGAATTAATGTTTGCGATTGTGAGTGTGCCGTCATCGCCACCTAGTAGTAGCTGTAAGGGATTTTGGCTGATTCGGCATATGGACAATAAATGGTTTTGACTTAAAGAGCTGGTAGCTGGGATGGCTTTATGGATTTTGAAGAACTGAGTCAGCAAATCCACCCGGTCAAATTTCCCCGAAGCTATGCCTAGCCAAAGGATGCCACCTGTATCTTCCATGAGTGAGAGAATTCGATTTCCATTAAGAGAATCTGTGTGATGCGAATGGAAGGCGTGTTGCGTTTGTCCTGTATCCCGGTCAAAAAGGAACAATCCGTTATTTGATCCGATCCATATTTGGTTCGGAGTTAAAGGCGATTCGTGCAGGGCGTTAATTTCCCATCTGAATCCAGAAGGTTGGAAATATTGTGCCGTGAGTGGAATAAATTTTATCTGTTTATCAGGGCTCCAAGGTCCACCAAGTTGGTACAGACCCCTCTCTCTGGTTCCAATCCATAGTGTATCCCGTGTATCTACAAAAAGGGAACTGACAGATAAAATTTTGATGAGTGAGTCATTGTTTGTTGGCAGGGTCACAAATTCCTGTTTGTTTACGGGCAGGCAATAAACACCCTGGCTCTGACTGCCAACAAACAGATTTCCGTTTTTATCAGCAACTATGGGGCCAGTTTTCAGGGTTGGTAGCCGACGGGATGGAGGGGATTGAGGGGTGTATCGCAGAAATTTACCTGTCTGGAAATGAAATTGACACAGACCTGCATCCATGGTGCTGATCCAAAGGCGGTGATTGGGGTCTAAATAAATATGACTGATACGGTTACTTGAAATACTTTCCTCATCAGTCTGGTCAAATTGAAAACAAGTATAGGTTCTGGATGTGGGGTCAAGCCGGTACAAACCCGAGCCGGGTGTCCCGATCCAGATGTTTTGGTCATCATCCTGGCATAAGGCGGTGATGGACGTATCGGAGCATTTCCCCGGAATTGAAAAAATGTGGTTATATATCTGCCCATCCAATCTGTACAGACCTTTTTCGCTGCCGATCCAAATATGCCCCTGATGGTCCTCAAGTAGGCAGGTAGTGCTTACAGCCGGTAAAGAACCTGAATTGATGGGGTGCTTAAAGGAATAGGGGAAATCAGCAGGAGTGAGGTAGGTGCAGGTAAGCAATAAAAAAAACAGGATGGGGCCTATGGCAGGTCTGTCGGACCTTAAGCATTGCCTACTCCGTTTCGCATTATCTGTTTTTTTCAGGAGCAACTTCCATTTATAGTATTTGTCAGGTAATAAAAATAAAACCTGAGTTAATTCTATCCAATTGGCTTAAAAGGTTCAATAGCGCCTGAAATTGTGTGGTCTGCTGACTTATAGGGATCGTTTTTCAGCGTTGATGATTTTTCCCTTCACTTCTGCGTTATTGCCGATATAGACGATGACTGGTCGGTTATCATTTTTAACGATGATATCACCCCAAACGATTGAATGGTCGCGAACGGTGACTTCGATGATTTTCTGATGACGTTTGCTTCTGCGAAAAAGACCAAAGAAGCTGAATGATGAACTGGATGAGGGCGTGATAATAATGTTCCCTTTGATACTGCTTCTGCTGGCGATTCGGATTGCACCGTTGCTGATATAGATGTCCTCCTCCAATTCAACGCCCTGTAAATCAATGTCACCATTGATTGTTCTCAGCTCACCCTTGACGGAAGTTCCGTTTTCCAAGGTTAATCGGCCATTGGTCGTACGGATATTGCCGGAAATCTCACAATTTTTACCGATTTCGATGCGTCCGTTGGTGGTGCGAACCTCATCCATACGGCAGCCATCCCCGATACGGATTGAACCGTTGACTGTCTGGCAGATTCCTTCGATGTGGACATGATTATTCAATGTGATAGATCCGTTTACAGTTCGGCAGTCGCCATTTATTTCCACATCATCCGCAATGTGTATTGATCCGTTGACGGATTTCAGGCTTTGTTTGATTTTTTCTCCTCTGTCAACCCGGATCGAGCGGTTAACACTGCTGGCGTTCAGAAGAGACAGAGACAAGAGCAGAGCCAAAAAAGTACAAACAGATGTTTTTTTCATAAGAATACCTCCATTCAGTGCACAATGATTACTTAGAATAAGACGTAGTTTTTAAGAAATAGTTCCACTAAAAAAAGGAATTGATTTGCCTGGGTCTTGTCCAAGTATGTTTACAGCGATCTCTCGGTTTTTTTGGATGTGGGGCTCTGGCCCCACACCCCGCCATCCTCAAGAGATCGTAGTAAAGCAGAATTATGCAGCTGGCACTAAAAACTAATTTTATTTAGAGATCGTTTCTTTGGCCCCCATTTCCTGGTGGGAAAGGTGGGAAATGGGGGGAACTATGGTGTCATGAATAGAAAGCGTGTATGATTGGTTTTATGGAGAACATCAGCGACAGTATAAAAAACAGGGTTTTGGTGATTGCAGAGATCGGCATTAATCATGATGGCGATGTGGACCAAGCCTACACGCTTTTGGAGAAGGCGGCTGAGTGTGGGGCGGATGCGGTAAAATGGCAACTTTTTGATGCAGGAGAAATGGTATCTGATCGGGCGCCCGGTATCAGTCATGCTGATTCGCAGGGAATGCGGGAGCTATTTCGTTCGTTGCAGCTTCCGACGGATTGTTGGCAGGGACTGCGGCGCCGGGCCAGGGAGTTGGGGGTTTGGTTCGGCTGTTCTTTGTTTGACTTCAAGGCACTGGGCTGGGCTGAAAAGCTGGAACTTGACTTTCTGAAAATTGCTTCTGGCGAATTGACCAACCGTCCACTATTGCAGGCTTCATTCAGCCTGAGCGATACCTGGATCGTTTCAACCGGGGCTTCAACAGCCGCAGAGATTGCCAGTTTGTTGGAATGGCTTCAAGCCTTGGACCGTCCGCAACCTATATTGCTGGAATGCACCTCAGCTTATCCAGCCGGGGCTCATCAGATTCACTTGGGAAATATAGCCTGGCTGCGTGATACTTTTGCGGTTTTGGCCGGATTTTCAGACCATAGCCGGGGTATGCATATCCCACTGGCAGCAGTAGCCGCAGGGGCCCGGGTGATTGAAAAACATTTCACCTTGGATTGTTCGCTCAAGGGCCCGGATCATAACCTGTCTATGGATCCGGAGGGATTCTCTCGCATGGTTTCATCGATTCGGGAGGTTGAAGTGGCCATGTCTGTGACCCGAAAGCAATCTGTCCCTGTTTGGGAGATGGAGTCTCGCCAGAAGGGGCGAAAAAGTGTTGTGTCCTCCAGGGGATTGTCTGCCGGTACGCAGTTGCAGCTTTCTGATCTGAATATGAAACGTCCTGGATCTGGCATTTCTCCCTTGTCTTTTCACGAATTGGTGGGGAGAGTCCTGCGGGTCGATGTGGAGAAAGATCAACTATTAAACTGGGACATGTTGGTGTAGTCATGCCTAAAACCTGGCTGGAAATTTCAGCAAATCACCTTTTGCATAATCTGAGATCCATTCATTCTCTTCGTGGTCGTCCTTTGATGGTGGTGGTTAAGGGCAATGCCTATGGACATGGGTTAAAAGAGATTGTCGGTATTATCAAGGACTGTTCGTTTATTATGGTCTTGGCAGTAGATGCAATTGAGGAGGCCGATCTGCTGCGCCAGAACGGGTGGCTGGGGGAAATTCTGATTATCGGATGGCTGGATGATGATGGGGTCAGGCAGGCAGCAATGCAGAATTATGTGCTTGTGTTGCCCTCTCTTGATGATTTGAAACGCTTCAGCAAACTGGCTGAAGAAATGAAACGGACACTGCGGGTTCACATAAAGGTGGAAACCGGAACCGCTCGTCTGGGCATGCCCGTCAGTGATGCGCTTTCCTTAATTAAAGTTGGTACCGAATCTAGTCCTTTGGTCCGGATTACCGGCATTTATTCTCATTTTGCCAATATTGAAGACACAACGGATCACCGCTTCGCCTGTGAGCAATTGACCCGTTTTCAAGAGGTTTTGGGTCAGGTTGATTCAGATTTACGTGCCCGGTTACTGGTTCACTTTTCTTGTTCCGCCTCTGCCCTCGTTTTCCCGGACAGTGTATTCGACCTGGTTCGTTTGGGGATATCAGCATATGGATACTGGCCTTCAAAGCCGGTCATTGTTTCTTTTCGTCAGCATCCTGATCAGCTTGATTTTTCACTTAAACCAGTTCTCAGCTGGTACAGTCGTGTCGCTCAGGTAAAAAATTTACCTTCAGGGACTTCGGTGGGATATGGCCTCAGCTATCGCACTCTGACCCGTACCCGATTGGCCGTTATTCCTGTTGGATATTATGATGGCTATGATCGACAGCTGTCAAATCAGGGGCTGGTCGTCATACGTGGGCAAGCGGCGCCAATCAGGGGCCGGATATGCATGAATATGTTTATGGTGGATGTGGGTCATATCAGAGGGATTCAGACTGGTGACCGGGTGACGCTGCTGGGCGAAGAAGGGGATATCTGTATCGATGCAGGAACCCTGGCTGATTGGGCCGGGACGATTCACTATGAAATTCTGTCCAGAATCAACCCCGGATTGCCCCGGGTGATTGTATAATTAAGATAACCCGTCTACTCGATCTCGAAAAGGAGATGTTTGGCCAGGATATTATCGCCTTCTTCTACGCCCAGGTGTTTAATGGACCCTTTCTTGGGTGATCGGATTTCATTTTCCATCTTCATGGCTTCATGAATGAGGATGATATCTCCTTCTTCGACAGTTTCCCCTTCTCTGAAAAAGATTTTTTTGATGTTTCCCGGGATGAAGCTTTTGACGATGCCCGATTTTGATGAGGGGACCAGCTTTTCCTTGTAATAAAACAACTTATCAATTTTCAGCAGATTGGCAGTAAAATATTCTCCATCTACATAGATGCCTTTGGGGTAACCATCATCGTCTTTAATGATTTCTACCTGGTAGAATTTATTGTTGAGCATCATCGAGTGAACGATGCCATTTTGAATTTCGCCCAGTGAAAGGCGATAATGGTTCTTTCCCACCCGTATTTCGCTTTCGGTATGAAAGGTCACACTGCTGGGGATCTCTACCTCATGTGGATTACTTTCCACCTGGAATTTATATTTCATCTTCTTGTCGCCTCCTAGAGACCTGAAAAGAGCCGCTTGAAAAAGCCGGGTTGTTTCATACGTTCAAGTTGTGCTTTGTAGTTTTTCTGGCGGTTTTCCAGATGAAAGTCTGCAGCCAGTAGTGCTGCTGCGATCTCCTGAGCGGATTCTTGGTGCTGCTTCCCGGCGAACTGGCAGTAACGGTTAAGAAAATCAATGCAGGTTTCACCTTTGACCAGCAAGGGGTTTTCAAGCAGATGTTTCAGGAAAACCAGGTTGGTATGGATGCCGCGCAGGGTGATATTGTCAAGAAAATGCCGCATGGTTTGCAACGATGTCTCCCGACGGGAAGAGAAGGTGGCGATTTTTCCGATGAAGGGGTCGTAAATTGGCGAGATGCGGCATCCGGTATAGATAGAGGTTTTGAACAAGGTTCGAAAACTTGCGTAATATGAGAATTCTTCAACAACTCCAGCCGATGGCTGGAAGTGGTCGTAGGGATTTTCTGCCATCAGTGAGACCAAAACCACATGGTGTTTGGGAGTGATAACCTTCAAGCCCTGAACCTGGTTGAGTGTCTCCCCGTTGGAAACGGCGAACTGCTTCTTTATGAAATTGGAGTTGGTGTGGATCTCCGAGATGAGGGTGTTGATCTGGACGGATGGGTTAAGCTCTGAAAAAACGACCTGACTGTCCCATACGAAAAATTCGGCGGACCCGAGTCCGATATAGTTCAGTGTTTCGGCAATTTTACGGGTATAGGCTATGATCTGTTCCCTCATGTCCTGTTTGATGTTTGGGGAGGGTGATTCCTGAAATATCTTTTGGAAACGCCGCTGGACGGAGGATTCAATTTCAGGCAAAATCAGGATATTCCCCTGCTTGTCCCGGATGAAGGGGATTTCGATGAGATGGGCATCACCCAGAAATGGTTCAAGAAAAAGACCCAATTGTTGGTACTCGTTCCGCTTTAACTGCTGGTTGATGATGCCGCTGGCTTCCCGTTCTGATTGAACCAGCCGAATGCCTTTTCCTCCACTACCCGCTACCGGTTTTATCAGTTGTGGAAACGGGATACTCCCACTTTGGTCACTGTAATCCAGGGGACTGGTGATGATTTTCGATGATTCCTGGACTGGAATCCCGGATTTGGCCACTACTTTCCGCAGGGAAAGTTTATTTTGGGTGGCGCGCAGGGTTTTGGAGTCCGGACCAACTGTCTTTATGCTGTTATCTTCACACATCTTGCAGAAATCAGGATCTTCACTGAAGAAGCCATAACCAGGGTGAATAAAGTCTGCATTCCGTTCCAGGGCTTTTTCAATAATGGCTTCCCGATCGAGGTAACTGTCTGATAATTTGGATGAATAGAATTTATGGTTTTCATCTGCCAGACGTACAGCCAGAGAAAAGGAGTCATCAGGAGAGTGATGCAGGATGGTGTTCAGTCCGATACTTTTTAGTGAATCGATGATATCCAGAGCTATGACCCCACGATTGGGGATCAAAACAGACTGTTTATGGGGCTTCATATTGGTTCCTTTTTTAAAGCGGAATGTTGCCGTGTTTGCGCCTCGGCCGGTCCATGGTTTTATTTTGCAGTGATTCCAGGGCTTTGATGAGGAGTGGTCTTGTCTCGGTGGGCAGAATGATGTCATCAACATAACCGAAGGCAGCTGGTTGCTTGGGGTTGGCGAATTTATCCTTATAGTCCTGTATCAGTTTTTCACGCAAGGACTCCGGCTCTTCGGCACTGGCAATGTCTTTACGGAAGATAACGTTTATGGCTCCCTGAGGTCCCATTACGGCGATTTCGGCAGTGGGCCAGGCGTAAACGATGTCTGCGCCCAGGTGTTTTGAGCTCATGACGATATAAGCCCCTCCATAGGATTTACGGGTGATGACGGTTAATTTGGGAACACTGGCTTCTGAATAGGCATAGAGCATTTTGGCACCGTGTTTGATGATGCCCAGTTGTTCCTGATCCCGTCCTGGCAGGAATCCCGGAACATCAACGAAGCTGACCAGGGGGATATTGAAGGCGTCGCAGAAACGGATGAATCGTGCACCCTTCAGCGATGCGTTTACATCGAGGGTTCCGGCATAGACATCGGGATTGTTGGCGACGATTCCCACGCTGCGGCCTCCCAAGCGGGCGAAGCCCACCACCAGATTCTGAGCGTAATTTTTATGAACTTCCAGGAATTTTTGATGGTCTACTACCAAGGTGATCAATTCTTTAATGTTGTAAGGCTTATTGGGATTGATGGGAACGATTTCATACAGCCGTTCATCCATGCGGTCATAGGGGTCGTCGGTGATTTCCAGCGGAGGGGGTTCCATGTTGGAAGCAGGCAGATAGCTGAGTAGCTCACGAACCATATCCAAAGTGTTTTTCTCATCACTGCCCACGAAGTGGGTGACACCGGAGATGGACGAATGACTGTTGGCCCCACCCAGTTCGTCAAAAGTGACCTCTTCTTTATTGACCGCTTTGATGACTTCAGGTCCGGTGACGAACATATGGGATGCGCCATTGACCATGAAAATGAAGTCGGTAATACCGGGGGAGTAAACCGCTCCACCGGCGCAGGGTCCCATGATGACAGAAATCTGGGGAATAACTCCTGACGAAAAAGTATTGCGGTAAAAGATATCGCCATACCCTGCCAGGCTGTTGATGCCTTCCTGAATGCGGGCACCACCAGAGTCGTTGATGCCAATGATGGGGGCGCCGGCTTTGATAGCCAGGTCTTGGACGTTGACGATTTTCTTGGCATGCATTTCGCCGAGAGAACCGCCCAAAACGGTGAAATCCTGGGAATAAATGTAAACCGTGCGGTCGTTGACTTTACCATAACCGGTGATGACTCCATCTCCGTAATAGTATTTTTTTTCGAGACCGAAATTGTTTGAACGGTGTATCATGTAACCCTGAAGTTCTACAAATGTGCCGGGATCAAAAAGGTATTCAATGCGTTCCAAAGCGGTCATCTTGCCTGATTCACGGCGTTTTTCCAGTTTGTCGATGCCGCCGGCTGCATTTTTTTCAGCCCGAAGATTCAAAAGGTTCTTCATAATATGCTTCATGTTTTGCCTCAAGATTTTGGTCATTTTACCCTGATTGTTTTCATTTTGCAAACAATGCGGCTTTTATTGCCTGCAGACACCACTGTGATATACTTCTCTGCTCAGACTGAAAACTCAGAGGGAAACAGGATGAATCAGGAATGGTCAACGGATTCCGATTGAAAAAGGTTAAATTTTTGTTTCTGACCATCATCCTCTCATGCCTCTGGCCCCGTGTTGATTCGGCACTTGCTCTGACCCTGGGCATTTTGTTCAGTCTGATTCTGGGCAACCCTTTTGCCGATCGCTGTTCCGCCTGGAGTAGAGTCAGCCTCAAAGTATCTGTCATGGGGATGGGATTTGGTATTGGTATCAGCTCGGTGCTTGCTGAAGGGCGTAAATCGATTCTTTATACCTTCATCGGTATCTCTTTGACTTTGCTGGTTGGGCATCTGATCGGCAGAATGCTGAAGGTAGATGGCAACACGTCCAGCCTGATTACTTTCGGAACAGCCATCTGTGGGGGTAGCGCTATAGCGGCTATGGCCCCGGTGATTAAAGCCAGGGATGAAGAAATTGCGATTTCTCTGGCAACTGTGTTCACCCTTAATGCCGCAGGGCTGGTGTTGTTTCCCTTAATCGGACGATTGCTGGGGATGCCTCAGGAAGTGTTTGGCGTCTGGGCAGCGTTGGCTATTCATGATACCAGCAGTGTGGTGGGTGCCGCTGCCAGCTATGGAACCATCGCCCTGGCTGTAGCCACCACGGTAAAATTAACCCGAGCTTTGTGGATTACCCCGGTGGCGCTGGCTTTTTCTCTGCATCGGAAAACGGGCGGGAAGATCAAAATCCCCTTTTTCATTCTGGGGTTCATTGCTGCGGCATTGCTGCGGTCTGTTTTTCCGGAAATGGAAGGCATATGGGGAAAATTTTTCTTCTTGTCGAGACGCCTGCTGGTGGCCACATTGTTTCTGATTGGTGCTGGATTGACTCGGGAGGTGCTTAAAAAAGTTGGGTCAAGACCTTTTTTTCAGGGGCTTATCCTTTGGGTGATGGCCAGCGGTGTGACTTTGTTTATCCTCTGTTTTTCGGTTTAAATCTTTCTTCTTTTTTGGCCATCTCTGGGTCTGCGCTCTGGATTCTCCCAGTGGGCAGGGGCTTGTCGTAAGGGGCGTTGCCTGCGCTGCAAATGGGTTTCAAGACGCTGCATCTGCTCGGGACTGAGTATCGATGCCAACTCATCTTTCAGGGCCTGGAATAAAAGTAACTGATTCTCGCGATTTTCCCGCTGATTTTCGAGTATCTTGCGCCCGTGTTTCTGCAGGATATCATGAAGGGGTTGCCGCTGCTTTGGAGTCGGTCCGATGACCCGTTCAACAAAGCGGAATATGTTCTGGGGAGAACGCATAGAAACGATTTGGTTTACTTTATAACGGTAGAAAAGATGGCTTCCCAAAGCACCGATGACCAGCCCCAGCAGGAAGATCGTTACGATGACCCACACTGTTTTCATTTTGGTATTCATGATCTGCCTCCTAGAACACCGACAGGCTTAGCAGCTCTTGTATTGAAAAGTCAGACAGGATCCAGGCGTTCTCCTGGGACAGGGTGTCAACTCCCAGAAGGTGTATCGTTATCAGAGCAGCAGCAGCCAGTCCTCCGGCCCAAGCCAGCTTACGGAAACCGCTAAGCAAAGACGCATAAAACAGCTCGGGGCTTAATGTCACGTTATGAGACAGGCTGAGTAGGCGGGCCAAAACCTGTTTTGTGAATTCAGGGCGAAAGGGTTCAAAAAGCAAGGCTGCGGCATTTTGACGAATATCTGTAATGGCATCTCGTTCATTGCGCAGGTTTTCATCCGTATCCAGGGCGGTGCCGAGGCGTTGACGATCAGTGTCACCTAAAGGAGTGTCGAATGATTGGTACAGTAAATTTTTCATTTTTTTATTCATGATTTCCTCCCACTTGGGGGATTTAACGACTCTTTTAATTTCTTCTGGGCCCGGGCCAGGCGTGATTGAACAGTACCCAGGGGCAGCTTCAGAATGGCGGCGGTCTCTTCGGTGCTATGTTCCTGAATCAGTCTTAGCACAATGACTGACCGGAACTTGGCCGGCAAAGAGGTGATGGCCTTGCGGATCATCTCTTTTCGTTGATGGGTCTCTGGACTTTCACCTGGAGCTGGGTACTTTTCGAGCTCTTCAATTGAAGATAAGTTGTTATGGTTAAGCCATCGTTTTTTTCGTTTGATTTCGTTCAGGCTATGGTTGATGGCGATTCGAGTCAGAAAGGTTGACAAAGACGAATCACCCCTGAAACGGTCAATAGAACGGAAAAAGCTGATGAACACTTCTTGGCCGATGTCTTCTGCTTCGGCGCAGTTTCCCAGCATCCCTTTGATCGTGGATGCGATTTTTCCCGAATAAGCATTGATGATCTGTGAAAAGGCGTGGGGGTCTCCCTGTCGGGCGGCTTTTAGCCAGATCATCTCCTCGCTTGCTGTCGGCATGGGTGATTTCTTAAGTCTCCATACTCTTTTGACAATTCGTATTATGCATTGGTTCCCACACGAATGAAAGTGTCCAAGTGGCTTAACGTAATACTGAAAAACATCAACTTCTTGACTTTATCAGCGGGATTGCTCTAATATTCTGTTTATCGCAAAAACATGGCCGAAAGTCAGCTTGTTATGACTCGGGTTCGATTTTTTCGGTTCAGGAGGAAAGAATGAGCGCTCAAGCGAGTGAAATGCTACGCAATGTTGCCGTTGTCGGACATGGGCAGACCGGCAAAACCAGTCTGGTGTCCGCCTTCCTGTACGATACAAAGATGGTCAACCGTCTGGGAAAGGTTGATCAGGGAAACACGGTTACCGATTATGAAGAGGATGAGATTGAGAAAAAAGTCTCCATTCAGGCCGCTTTGGCCCATGCGGTACATCGTAAACATCGGCTTAACCTCATTGATACCCCTGGTTTTGCCAATTTTATCTGGGAATCCCGGGTTGCGATGACCGCTGCTGATTTCGCCCTGATGGTGGTCTGTGGCCAGGAAGGTGTTGGCGTACAGACCGAAAAGGTGTTTGATTATGCAGATGAGCTGAAAAAACCCATCATATTCGTCGTCAATCGCTTGGGCAAGGAACTGGCTGATTTTGACAAAGCCCTGAATTCTATTGTCAGTGCGTTCGGGAAAAATGCGGTGCCACTTTTTCTGCCCATCGGTGTGGGTAGGGATTTCAAAGGGGTTGTGGATCTGCTCAAGCAGAAGGCGTTTCTGTATGGTGATGATGAAAAAGGCGAGTACAAGGAAGGGCCGGTCCTCGCAGAACTGCTTGATGATGTGGCCACGTATCGGGAAGAACTGATCGAAAAGATTGCCGAATGTGACGAAGTTTTAATGGAAAAGTATCTTGAAGAGGGATCCCTGAGTGAAGAAGAGCTGCAGAAGGGGCTTAAAATTGGTATCCTGGCAAGGGGTATTTACCCTGTTATTGTCGCTGATGCCCTCAGTAATAAAGCCGTACCTCAGGTTTTGGATTTTATCGTTGATTTTGGGCCCTCCCCCATGGACTATCCTGAAACAATGACTGTTGATGGGCAGATCAAGTGTGATCCCAACGGCCCGTTTGCCGGATTTATTTTCAAGACCATTTCCGATCCATATACCGGAAAAATCACCATCATCAGAGTGTATTCAGGCCTGCTGAAAGCCGACTCATCGTACTTCAATCCCAATAAAGACACTGAGGAACGGATTGGGTCTCTGTTTTTGTTGCAAGGCAAGCAGCAGGTCAGTCTGGCCGAGGGCATCTGTGGTGACATTGTCGCTGTGGCCAAGCTCAAAGAGACGCAGACTGGCGATACTCTTACTTTGAAAGGGCAGAAGGTTCAGTTTCCGGCTCTCAAATATCCCATCCCCTCCATTTCATTTGCCATTGAGCCCAAAGCCCGTGGTGATGAAGGGAAAATATCCAACGCATTTCAACGCATCATGGAAGAAGATCCCACTGTCCATACCAATCGGGATATCCGAACCCATGAACTGGTCATCTCCGGTAACGGACAGCTTCATGTCGAATTGGTAGTGGCCAAACTGAAGAAAAAATATGGTGTCGAAGTGGAGATGAAACCCCCCAAGATCCCATATCTTGAAACCATCAAAGGCAAGTCCGACATCAACTATAAGCATAAGAAGCAGAGCGGTGGTCGTGGTCAGTATGGACATGTGTTGATTAAATTTGAAGCTCTGCCTCGGGGTGAGGATTTTGTTTTTGAAGACACCATCTTCGGTGGGTCGATCCCCAAAAACTATGTCCCAGCCATCGAGAAGGGCATTCAGGAATCCCGTCACGCCGGTGTTATCGCCGGATACCCGATGGTGGACTTCAAGGCCAATGTCTATGACGGCAGTTACCATGATGTTGATTCCTCCGATATGGCATTCAAGATTGCTGCCACCATGGCATTTAAAAAGGGTATGAAAGCCGCCAGCCCCACCATCTTGGAGCCGGTGATGAAGGTTGATGTGGTTATTCCCGAGGAATTTATGGGAGATATCAATGGCAATCTCAGTGGCCGACGTGGTCGCATCCAGGGAATGGAATCAAAAGGTAAAAACCATGTGGTTAAGGCGACAGTGCCCATGTCAGAGATGCTCGATTTCGAACCAACGCTGACCTCCATAACGGGAGGTCGTGGATCCTATACCATGGAACTTTCCCATTATGAAGAGGTTCCGGCCCATCTGCAAAAGAAGATTATTGAAGAGTCCATTCGCGAAGGACGTATCCGCGACGAAGAAGAGTAGGGTCTTTGTCCTTGCCATCTGAATCGAAGCGGGACCTTCTGGTAGAGGCTGTGAAGATCTGTAAGGGGTTTTCGCAGCCTGACGGTTCTTCTTTGCTGGTGCTTGATCAACTGGATCTGGGTGTTTTCAAAGGGGAAATGTTGGCTGTAACCGGGGCATCCGGTTCTGGTAAAAGCACCTTGCTCCATATTCTGGGTGGCCTTGATTCAGTCGATAAAGGGCAGGTTCTTCTTGAGGGGCGGGACATCGGAATGCTGGAAGGTGATGATCTTAACCAATACCGCAACCGCCGTGTGGGTTTCGTTTATCAGTTTCATCATCTTCTGCCGGAATTAGTGGTTTGGGAAAATGTTGCCTTTCCTTTTCTTATCAGGCAGTTCAATAAAAGTGAGGCCAGAAAAAAGGCTCAGTTGCTGCTTGAACGAGTGGGCCTGCTGGACAAGGCCATGAATCTGCCCCGGGATCTTTCCGGGGGGGAGCGACAGCGGGTGGCCATTGCCCGAAGTCTGATCAATTCCCCCGATTTACTGCTGGCCGATGAACCCACCGGTAATCTGGATCTCGCCACTGGGCGCGCTGTGTTTGGATTATTCAGAGAATTGGTTCGCCAGGATGGATTGACGGCTGTAGTGGTAACCCACAATCTGGAGCTGGCCCAAGTGGCGGATAGGCATCTCGATCTGGTTGAGGGCAAACTGCTGGTTGGAGGCGTATTATGACAAAGTGGCTGGGGTATCTTGTTTTGTTTTGCGCCTTAATGACTTTGTGGACCTGCACCGTGGACAGCGAAGGGGCCGCCAATCTGCTGCTTAGTAATCTGAGTACCATGCGGGTTCTTTGCAAAGTGGATGATGGCTTAGGGGTGAGCACTTACTGGGTCGAGAGCCTTGAAGAGAAAAGTCTGCTGCTCGACATGGGTGAGTATCGTGTTAAAATTGAGTTGTATCGGGGCGGTCAGGCGGTATCGGCTCGGCTGTATACCCTCAGCCTCACTCAGGTGGCCCGTGTTCATCAGATAGTCATAGAAAACAATTGGGCGGACGGTGGAGGCGGATCATGAGAAAAGCAGGACTTATTCTCATTGTGGCGCTTTTGTGTCTGCCCTTATCAGCAGCTCAGAATAGTCGGTCTCTTTTTTCATACACCCAGATAAAATATGGACTTCAGCTGGCACCGAGTCACGGATCACTGGGGCAAAAGTGGCTGTTTGGAGTGGAAATTCACCGGCGGCTCAATCCGTATATGGCCATCTCTTTTGAGCTGATGCCTTTCTATCGTAATCTGAAAGCCCTGGAGTCCACGCTCCTGGGGGCATACGGTTTTGTCAATATCAAGCTGGGTTACAAACCGGTGGAAATGCTCGGATTTTATGGTGGTTTCGGTACCGGAGGGCGTTTGGGACAAAGCTGGATCGATGTGGAAGATCAGACCTTTACCCGATTGGCCCTGGACTGGGGCTGGCATGCCTTTGCGGGTCTGACGGCTCAGTTCAACTCCTTATCGGTGCTGGTGGAGTTCCACCGTCTGGTGGAAAGCCTGACCGGCCTCAATGAACCCAATGTGAGAAACTTTCTGATGATTGGCTTCGGTATCTGAGAAGATGCTTTGCCATCACTTACAGGCTCTTGAAAAAGAGCTCAAAGAGGCTGGTTTTGTTGAGACCTATCGAGGTTCCCCCTGGACAGAGAACTGCCGGGAATGGGTCTTTTTCGATGTGGTGCTGGACACCGCTGCTCTGGCAGTCAGATTCAGTTTGCCAACTTGTGTGAAAGTTCATGAAAATCTGGATGCCAGATCAGGAACCGAAAGGGGCTTTGTCTGTACTGAGTGCCATGATGCCGTTATGGGGGTATTGGCCGGTGATCAGCACTTTGGCTGAAGCGGGCAGTTTTTCAGAAAAAACCCTATCCCTGAAGCCTATTTGTATCCCAACTCCCTAAAATTGAAAAGAACGCTGTAATTCAGAATAATGAAACTGCCTAATTTGTTAAATTTTTATTGTTGAGCTATCATGTGATTGATAATACTGAAGGCAAAAAAGGAGGAATGGTTGAGTCTTTCAGATACTCATGATCATGCGATGGACGTTCTTATTGAAGGGTATCGTCATATGACACCTGCTCAGAAATTCCGACGGGTCAGTGAGTTAAACAGGAGCATTCAACAGTTGGCCTTGGCCCGCATCCGTGAACAGTATGGAAAGATTTCAGATCGTGAGCTGAAACTTCGCCTGGCTTCATTATGGTTGGACCGGGAAACCATGATCAAAGCATTCAGCTGGGATCCGGAAAAAGAGGGGTATTAATCGTTGATCTTAGGAGAACCGTTAGGGATTACCATTGAATTGGCGAAGGTATTCGATTTCATGAGTATTGATTATCTGGTAGGGGGATCATTGGCTAGTTCTCTTTACGGCATTCCCAGGGCCACTCAGGATGTGGATGTAGTGGCGGATATACAAGCGAATCAAGTGGAAACATTGGTCTCTTTTCTTAAGAATGATTTCTATGTAGATGCAGATTTGATTTACAAAGCCATTGAACATAAGAGATCTTTCAATATTATTCATCTGCAGACCATGTTTAAAATTGATGTTTTTGTGTTAAAAGGGGATGAACCATCGCTAGAAGAGATGCGAAGAAGAAGAGGCGTGATCGTCGATGAAAATTCCACAGATTCAATTTTTCTGGCCAGTGCAGAGGATGTCATTATCCATAAGTTGAAGTGGTACGAGTTGGGGAACCGGATCTCTGAGCGGCAATGGAATGATGTTCTTGGAGTATTTAGAATCCAAAAGAACCATTTGGATTATGATTATCTGAATCGTTCGGCCAGGGTCCATGGCGTTTTGGAGCTTCTCGATAAAGCATTGGCATCTGTTTGATCACAATCGCAGAGAAACCCCCATCCTTAAAGCCTGTTCAATAGCCTGATTCAATCTTGACACCCCATGTAAAGAATGATATTTTGTTACCGATTTTCCATGCGAAAGTGGCGGAATTGGCAGACGCGCCAGACTTAGGATCTGGTTGGGCAACCAGTGGGGGTTCGATTCCCCCCTTTCGCAGTTTTAGTTCAAATTCAGCAACAAATAAAATTTGCCTGGCACCTAAAGTCAGTCACCCATTTGCTTGCTTGGCACCTAAATGTTCATTTTCTGCAAAGTTACAAAGAGCTCTCATATTCTATAGGGGTATGGGGGTGCAGCCCCCATACCCCTATAATATCATTGAGAGATCGAAATAATCCGATTGGCCTGGGAGCTAAGGAACAACAGAAATTTTTCCTGGCACCTATAGTCCCAGTAAAAAATGTCAAATTGTGTAGCACCGTCACCCATATCCATACACCCATATCCATATCCACCTTGGCCTGGGAGATAAAACACCTACAGGATAAAATCTGTAGACAGGAAATTGGATTTATCGTCCTGGACAATCGAACGGATGATCTCCTTGTTTTGGTCGTTGCCTTTGGCGGCCACCAGGGTTCGGATAGAGAAAACCCGCAGGGCGTCAGAGACGGAGAGGGTTCCTTCGGCCGAATCTTTGCGGCCGGTGAAGGGGAAGGTGTCGGGACCACGCTGGCACTGACTGTTGATGTTTACCCGACAGACCTGGTTGACCAGTGGGTCTATGAGCTCGGACAGTTGCTGAGGATCCCTGCCAAACAGACTGACTTGTTGACCGTAGTCCGATTCTTCAATGTACTTCAGTGGTTCACTGATGTGATTGAAGGGTGCAATGGGTACCAGGGGGCCGAACTGCTCTTCGTGGTAAATGCTCATGCGTGAATTGACTGGGTAAAGTACAGCCGGGAAAAAGAGCGTTTCATAGTGTTCTCCTCCGCCTGGGTTTTGTATCCTGGCTCCGTTTTTGACTGCGTCATCAATGTAAGCCTGCATTCTTTGCACCTGGTTTTCTTCAGGAAGAGGAGTCAGTTTTACTCCGGTATCCCAAGGTAAGCCAATTTTCAGTTCACTGACTTTATCGCAGAATTTTTCCAGGAACAGAGAGATAATCTGCTGGTGTACAAAGATGATCTTTATGGCCGTGCATCGCTGGCCATTGAAGGAGAGGGAACCCAGCAGGCATTCGTTTACGGCCAGATCCAGATCAGAATCTTCCAGGACAATGGCGGCATTCTTGGCCCCTAATCCCAGTACTGAACGCAGACGATGGGGTTTGGGGTGTTGGCGCTTGATCTGATCGGCCACCCGATCAGAGCCGATAAAGGCCAGGGCGTCAATTTTTCCTGATGCCATCATCGGGCCAACCACCGTCTGCCCTTTACCAAAAACAGTATTGATTACCCCTTTGGGGAAAGCATCCCTGAAGGCTTCAAGCAATGGGTAGTGGAGCAGGACTCCCAGTTTTGGAGGCTTGAAGACGATGGTATTGCCCATGAGGAGGGCCGGGATGAGGGTGGTAAAGGTTTCGTTTAACGGATAGTTGTACGGTCCCATGCACAGCACCACGCCCAATGGGGCACGTCTGATCTGGGCGATGATATTCTGTTCAATCGAAAAACGGGAAGAAATGCGATCGAGTTCTTTCAGAGCATCCACGGTGTCACGGATATAATCAATGGTGCGGTCAAATTCTTTTTCAGCCTCTGGCAGGCTTTTACAAATTTCCCACATCAGGAGCCGTACCACTTCAGCTCTTTTTTCTATCATTTTTATGATAAACTGTTCAACATGGTGAATTCGTTTCTCCACGCCCATGGTCGGCCAGGGGCCTTTACCGTGATCATAGGCATTTTCTGCTGCATTCAGGGCCAGGAGCGCCTCATCTGCAGACATGAGGGGGTATGCTCCCAGTCGGGGATGTTCCAGAGAAGTACTCTTCTTAATAAAAACTGGTGAGTGAACTGCTTGCATCGCTCCGGTCCATTGTTTGATTTCACCGTCCAGCAGGTATTCATGGTGTTCAAGGGTTTTCGAAAACCGGACTGTTTCAGGTAGTTCATCCATTGCCCGGAATAAGCTGATCAATTCATTCCGTTTTTCCATAGAACCCTCCATTTCGATGGTCAATTTATACATCTATTATGGCGGCTGAATAAGGTCAAGGCAAGTGTTTATTTTCTTTGATGAATTTCTTTGTGGAATAAAACCTTGACTGCATCAATCTAATTAGCATGATTCCCAAAGCAAAGAAGCACGAGAATAAACATTTTTCTGAGATTTTACGTTTAAATAGTCATCGATAGAAAAATTGTTTTTTAGGAGAATATAAGATGCGACTGTTGAAATTGTTTGTGATGGTCATGGCGGTGCTGATGGTGGTTTATGGGTGTGGTCAGGGCAAAGAAGCGCAAAAGCCGGCTTCTGAAAATGATGCGGGGCCTCAAAAAGAAAAACGTATGGGGGCTGAAGGAAAGAAAGCGGGTGTTGAAGCACTGCCTGTTTCGGTGATTGCCACTGAGCGCGGTGATATAGATTCGGTAATGATTTTCAGCAGCAACGTGGATTCGGAGCGACAAGTAAAAATTTATCCGATGAGCGGTGGGATCCTTGAAGAAATCCTGAAAGATGAGGGAGATCGGGTTAAAAAAGGGGATGTACTGGCCCGCCTCGATGATCGGGAGGCGAAACTGAATGAGGAAAAGTCCCGACTGAATTATGAACAACTGTCAGAAGAGCTGAAACGTCAAAAAGAGTTGTTTGAAAAGAATATGATCAGTGAAGATGCCTTTACTAAAATAAAGTTCAGCACAGAGCAGGCACGTCTGGATTGGCAGACCAAAAAACTGCTTCTGTCATATACCCGTATCACCACACCCATCAATGGCATGGTGGGGCGGCGAGAGATTAAAATCGGTAACCGGATCAACGTGTCTGACATGGCCTTTACGGTGATTGATACGGAGGAAAAAATTGCCGTTGTTCATGTGCCGGAGCAGAATCGCAAAGACATTCATATTGGTCAGGACTCTGTTCTCAGTGCCTCTGATGTTGAGATCTCTGCCAAAGTCAAACGCTTTTCACCCGCTGTTGATCCTGAAAGTGGAACTGTCAAAGTGACGGTAGCCGCTCCGGATCCCCAGAATAAACTGGCCATTGGTCAATTCATTAACGTACGTCTCATCCGTAGTGTTCATAAAAATGCCCTGCTCCTCAGCAAAGAGGCCCTGGTTCATGAAGGGGGCAAAATGTTCGTTTTTAAAATGGATGAGGCCGATACCGTAGCCAAAGTGGAAATCAAGACGGATTTTGAGAGTGGTTTTATGATCGAAGTCGTATCCGGTCTCGCAGATGGTGATCGGGTGGTGACGGCTGGTAAGAGTTCCATCAAGCATGGAGATAAAGTCAGAGTTATTGTTCCTGCGAAATAGTCAATGAAAAAACAAGTATGAGGCGCCAATGAACAGCAGCCGTTATTCTTTTACAACCCAGAGGCCAGTGGCCATCACTATGGTCGTTTTGGCCATCGCATTGTTTGGCTTCATCAGTTATACCCAGATGAGTTGGGATCTCATGCCGGAGATCTCCTACCCCACATATACCATCCGCACCGAATATCCCGGTGCGGCTCCGGAGGAGGTTGAGAATGTCGTGTCCAGGCCTCTGGAGGCTCAGCTCAGTCTGATCAAGAATCTCAACTCGATCACCTCGGTATCCAGACCCGAGCAGTCCGATATCATTCTGGAGTTTATCTGGGGGACTGATCTTGATCGGGCCGCCCAGGAAATCAGGGAAAAACTGGACCAGGTCTTCCTGGAACAGGATGTTGAACGGCCGATGATATTAAGATACGACCCGTCTCTGGATCCGATTTTGCGCATCGCCATCAGTGACAAGACCATTCCGCTCATCGACTTGCGTCAGATTGTGGAAGATGAAATCGCCAGGGATCTGGAAGGTGTGCCCGGAGTGGCTGCCGCCAAGGTCAAGGGGGGGCTGGAAAAAGAAATTCTGATCAAGCTCGATGAAAAACAGCTGGCTCAGACCCGCATCCCCTATAATCTGGTGACCAGCCGGTTGATGCAGGAGAATGTCAACCTGGCGGGTGGCAACATTAAAGAGGGTGAAACGGAATATATTGTGCGCACTCTGAATGAACTCAGAACGGTGGAAGAAATCGGCGATGTGATCATCACTCAGAATGAAGCCGTCAAGGTCAGGCTGCGTGACATTGCCCAGATAGAGTACAGCCATAAGGAACGGACGGTCATCACCCGCATCAACGGGGTTGAAAACGTTGAGCTGGATATCTTCAAGGAGGCCGACGCCAATATCGTGGCTGTGGCCAAAGCGGTGCTCAGCAAGCTGCAGGGCAGTGCAGAGCAGCGAGCCTTTGCGGCCAAAGCACCTGAGAAGCCCAAGAAGCCTGACACAAGTCCTCCCCCCCAAGCGGGACCTTCAGGCCGGGGCCGTGGCGGTCCCGGCGGGGATTCCCAGGAACGGATCAGAGCGCAGCAGATGACTGATTTCATAGCCTTTCGCTTGCCCAAGAGTTTGCAAATTGAGGTTCTGTCCGATCAGTCCGTCTTCATTGAGAACTCTATCAACGAAGTGAAGAGTACCGCCATCATGGGCGGTTTTCTGGCTATACTGATTCTCTACCTTTTTCTGCGTCATTTGGGCACCACCATGATTGTGGCGGTAGCCATTCCCGTATCCATCGTGGCCACTTTTGCACCTCTCAAACTGTTCGGTGTCAGCATGAACATCATGTCCCTCGGGGGATTGGCTCTGGGGGTGGGCATGCTTGTGGACAGCTCGATTGTGGTGATGGAAAGCATTTTTCGCTGCCGGGAAGAGGGTGATGGATTCATTGAATCGGTTATCCGCGGAGTCGGCGAGGTGGGCAGCGCGGTGATCTCCTCGACCCTGACTACTGTGGCTGTGTTTTTCCCAATCGTTTTTGTAGAAGGGATCGCCGGACAGATTTTCGGAGATCTTTCCCTGGCGGTGGTTTTTTCTTTGCTGGCTTCACTGCTGGTTTCACTGTTTTTCATCCCTATGCTCGCTTCAAGAAAGTTTGAATTAAAAACACCCGACATTCCACAATCTTTTGTGTTTTCCTTCGAGAAGCGGCACAACCTAAAAACTTTATTGTCACTCTTTCTTGAACTGCCCTGGATGCTGGCGCGAATCCTGCTGGCTTTGGGACTGTTGCTGATCAGTGGATTTTTATCACTGATTTTCGTCTTGATATGGCTTATCCTTCGTCCTCTGAGGCTGCATAAAGCCATCATTTCCTGGCTCGGGAGTCTGGGTCAGCTGATTCAAAAGCTGGCACCTTTGTGGGAGGACTTTGGTAAGGCCGCCCCCATTGATGTTTTTGCTGCCAGCTTTGAAAAGAAGCGCTTTTTTCTGATGTATATTCCTGTTTACATCTTTGCTTTGGTGCGCTATCTGATGCAGACAATCATGGCTTTGTTTGTGCGTTTTCTGATGGGCTTTCTGGTGGTTTTTATTCTCATCTGTAAGTTTTTTCTGGCCCTGTTTGCCGCTTTCCTGTTCCCCATTATCAGTTGGATTACCAAGATGTTCAACCGCATGATTGATGCCGTCAATGTCGGATATCCCCGCTTGTTGGATTTCTGCCTGAAGTATGAATGGCGGGTAATGGGCATTACCCTTCTTCTTTTTGCGGTATCGATTTTCATCATCTATCCCTCCTTAGGCAGTGAGTTGATTCCTCAGGTTCATCAGGGCAGTCTTTATCTGAACGTGAACTTCCCTGTCGGTACACCGGTTGAATCAAATGATCAACGCATGCAGGTGATATCGGAGCAAGTGCGGAAAATTCCTCTGGTCCGGAGTGTGGGCTATTCATCGGGCACCACCAAAGAGGAACTTTCTGAAAACGAAGTAGGTGAACACATCGCCCGCCTGACTGTCAATGTGGAAAAGGGCAAAGATATTTTGGGTAATGAGGAGAAGGTCATTGCGGCCATGCGGGATCTGATGTCGGAAAAAACGGACATGGATTACACCATCGCCCGCCCTGTTCTTTTCTCATTGAAGGCACCCATCGAACTGGTGGTTAAAGGGTATAATCTGGAATCTCTGCGTGGGGTATCTCAGCAGATCTATCAGAGTTTATTGGAGATTGAAGGATTAAAGGACGTACAGTCCACCATCCGGCCAGGTTTTCCAGAGTTGGTCGTTCAATTTGATCGCACACGCCTTTCTCACTATGGTATGAATGCCTTTACTGTGGCCAATTTGATCAAAAATAAAATTGAGGGCAATGTGCCCACCAAGTTCAAAGAGCAGGACCGCCGGATTGATATCCGGGTTTATCTCAAGGATGATCAGCGAAAAAAGGCTGAAGACATTAGCAATTTGATCATCAATCCTGGTGCTGATATTCCGATCCGACTCAGCAGTGTGGCGGATGTGCTGGTATTGAATGGCCCCAATGAAATTCGTCGTGTCGGTCAGGAACGGTCAGCCATCATTAGCGCCAATGTGGATGGAATTGATTTGAATGTCGCCGTGGATCAGATTTATCGCCGGCTGGACAATATGACCATGCCCCAAGGCATCCGTTATGATTTAAGTGGTCAGAACGAAGAGATGAAGTCGTCAATGAACAGCCTGATTATGGCCATGCTGCTGGCCATCTTTCTGGTTTATATCGTCATGGCCTCACAGTTTGAATCCTTTTTACATCCCTTTCTGATTATTTTTACCATCCCCATGGCTCTGATTGGTGTTATTCTGACTTTATGGGCTATTGAAATGCCTTTGGGAGTGACCGTCTATATCGGTATCATCACCCTGGTTGGCGTGGTGGTTAACAATGCCATCATATTGATTGACTACATCAATACCTTGCGCAAAAGGGGTGAAGAAAAACTCGATGCCATACGCAAAGCAGGCCTGATTCGTCTGCGGCCCATCCTGATCACCACGTTGACCACCGTGCTCGGTTTGCTGCCCATGGCGCTTGGCCTCGGTGAAGGAGCTGAAATCCGGACACCGATGGCCATTACCGTCATCGCAGGTCTGAGCAGTTCCACGTTTTTGACTTTGATATTGATCCCGGTGCTTTATAAGCGTTTCGGCCGCTGAAATGGGAATGGAGAATAAGCATGGAAGAACATAAACTGCCGGAGCGGTTGATCCCCAGATTTTCAGTGCGTCGTCCGGTGACGGTGGTCATGATTATACTGGCCATCATGGTGATCGGCATCATTGCCTATACCCGTATTAACCTGGATCTGATGCCCGAGGGAATGAACAATCCCATGCTGATGGTCATTGTTCCTTATCGGAATGCCAGCCCCAAGGAGGTTGAGGAACAGATCGCCAGGAATATGGAGGGTGAGCTCAAGACAGTCAAAAACCTCAAGCGACTCTTCAGCCGGTCATCAAGCAGCAGCTGTTTCTTTTTTCTGGAATTTGCACAAGACACCAATATGGACCTGGCCTATTCACAGGTGGCCGATCGCATTGAGCGCGCCAGGGTGCTGCTGCCGGATGATGTGGAGATTATCCGTATCAATCGTCGAAGAGAAAATGACATTCCCATGCTGTATCTGGCCGTTTCCTACCCTGAAACTATTGATGATCCATACTATCTGATCGACCGATATGTTAAACGGGCTCTGGAAGGTGAAGCCGGAGTGGCCACGGTGGAGCTGGATGGACTGCGGGAAAAGAACATCCAGATTATTGTCGATTCTGACAAGATACGGGCCTACCGTATTAATCTGAGTCGGGTCATCCAGGAGCTGATGACTGAAAATTTTGCCATTTCCAGCGGATTTGCCTTGATGAATGAGAAGAAATTTATGTTACGGGTGTCCAATCGTTTTCGCACCCTTGAAGATGTTCAGAATATTGAGATCCGCAAAGGACTCAAATTGGCCGATGTGGCCGAAGTGGTTTTTGATTTTGATGAGGAAGTTCAGACCATTTCCCGCTTCGATGGTAAACTGGCAGCCACCCTGGTGGTGTACAAAGAAAGCACGGCCAATACGGTTGAAGTGGCCAGAAGTATCAACGAACGCTTACGGGAACAATTTCAAAAAGAACCCATGTTGAAAGATCTGGGGTATTTTGTCTTCTTTGATCAAGGCAAGATGATCATGGAATCGATCGACAATGTCAAGGAGACCGCCATGTGGGGGGGGCTGTTTGCATTTTTGGTTCTGTTCCTTTTTCTGCGACGCTTGCGTGTCACCCTGATGATAACCCTGGCCATTCCCCTTTGTCTTCTGATAACCGTGTTGACTTTGTATTTCATGGGCTGGACACTCAACACCATCACCATGATGGGTATGATGCTGTCCATCGGCCTGGTGGTGGATAATGCCATCGTTATTTCTGAAAACATATACCGCCACCGTCTGGGCGGAATGAATGCCCGACTGGCCGCCATTGGGGGTGCTTCCGAAGTGGGCTTGGCCATCACCTTGTCCACCTTGACCACCATCGTTGTCTTTCTGCCTCTGATGCTGATGGGGGGGGATTCAAATATGTCCTTCATCATGACCCGGCTGGGGGCCCCAGTCATTTTTGCGCTGGTGGCCAGTCTGCTGATCGCCCTGATGTTTATTCCCCTGGCTTCGGTGAAGTTGCTGGACAAGAAAGAGACCGCCAACCTGCGTTACGCCACTCACAACCCTCTGGTGCAATTTTATCAGTCTGCTTTGGTAAAGGTGTTCAAGCATCGCCTCAATTCACTGACCATTGTCACCTTGCTGATCTTCAGTATGTTTATTGCCATTGGCATGATGAAGACCGGAGATACAGCGGATGGCAGTTTTCAGGATGCCAGTTTGCGGATACGGTTCCCGTCCACCATGTCGGTTCAGAAAAGGGACGACGTGTTAACGACAATGGCGAACAGTATCTGGAAAAACGCTGACCATTATGAATTGGATCATGTATATACCAATATGCGTCATTTTGGCGGGCGAATTGAACTTTACCTCAAACCGATACGGGATCGCCTTTGGTATCAGGTTTTGTGGCGCAAGTTTGCCAACGGGTTGGGGATCAGTGATTACCATCGGCTCAGCCGCGAGGAGCTGACCGATGAACTGAAAAAAATCTTGCCCGTGATTCCCGGAGTATCCGTGCACACATCGTGGCAGGATCGGGAGGGTCAGGATAATATGGCCCTGACCTATACCCTGAGGGGGTACGACACCGATGTGCTGATGAGCCTGGCCGCGGAACTGGAAAAGCAATTTGTTTTGATGCCAGATGTCCTCAGTGTAGAGGATGCCACAGAAACAGGAAATGATGAAATTCATGTGGTAATAGACCGCGAGCGGGCTTTCAACATCGGAGTTGATGCCGCCTACATTTCCCGCTACCTGGCCAACACCCTGCGCCCCCGTAAAGTCAGCACCTATCAGACTGATGAGAAAGAGATTCCTGTCTATGTGAAATTCCGTCCCGAGCAGAGACAGGAAGTGGCTCAGCTGAGGAATACGTTCTTTCAGGCGGAAAATGGCAATGAAACCACCCTGGATGCGTTGGCTGATCTCTCTTTTGAGAAGAGCCTGGGGAGTATCGGAAGAGAAAATGGCAAGTCCTTTTATGAGGTGACTGTCTATGTCAGTGGCGAGAAAATGCAGCAGGTTGAAATTGAAGTTGAAAAAATGCTCAAGAACTTCTCCTTCCCCACCGGATATTCATACGAAAAAGGCTCCCGTCAGCGCCGTTTCAGGGAACAGAATCAGGATCTGACCAGTGGTCTGATCTTCTCGGTGATATTTATATTGTTGATTATGGGGGTTCTTTTTGAATCCTTTGTGTTGCCCTTATCCATTCTGGTGGCTATACCGGCGGCCTTTGTGGGGGCCTTCTGGTTGATGGTGATTACCGGAACTACTTTTGAAGTCATGGCAGGTATCGGGCTGGTGATCCTGATCGGAGTCGTGGTTAACAATGGCATTGTCTTGATCGATCTCATCAATCAGTATCGCCAGCAGGGGTTGAACCGTGAGCAGGCCATTATCACTGCAGGGGTCAATCGTTTCAGGCCCATTTTAATGACTGCGCTGACCACCATTTGCGGTCTCTTGCCCATGGCCATCGGCAACACCTCTCTGCTGGGTATTCCCTATACCCCTATGGGGGTGACCATGATCGGAGGTATGATCAGTTCGACATTTCTCACTTTATTTGCCGTGCCGCTTTTCTACACCTACTTCGATGACATGCGTCAATTTTTCCCCCGGCTGATGGGCAGCCTCTTTGTGAAGAGATCAGTCAATAACAAAGATTCAGAGTAAACGCAAGTTTTGGGGGACAGGCACATTTTGTCTTGCATTTTCATTTTTGCCATGTCATAATAGGCGCAAGTTTTGGGGG
>Ga0105099_10000320_pt1 | contig 33000 bp, 29 predicted proteins | sample PPLLak3cmMay2015_2_FD_79138 | JGI IMG/M metagenome (GOLD analysis project Ga0105099, IMG submission 79138) | Freshwater sediment microbial communities from Prairie Pothole Lake near Jamestown, North Dakota, USA - PPLs Lake P8 Core (1) Depth... | ecosystem: Environmental > Aquatic > Freshwater >... | reverse complement strand
CAGAAAACCAGGGAATTGGAGGCGGTTAGTGACAGCAAGCGTTACGGTCGCCTGCTCAGCGGCAAAGCGGCACCGCAGCAGCTCGAGGTGCGCGAAAACGGCCTCAACTTTCTTGTCAGCCTGGAGCAGGGGCTGAACACCGGGTTGTTTCTTGACCAGCGCCGCAACCGCCGCGATCTGATGATACGCGTGGTGGGGAAACGGCTACTGAACCTGTTTGCCTACACCGGGGCTTTTTCCGTGGCTGCCGCTGCCGCCGGGGCAAGCCAGGTGACCACGGTGGATGTCTCGTCCGGCTATACGGACTGGGCCCGGGCCAATTTCGGCATCAACCAGCTCAATCCCAAGCGCTACGAGTTCCTCGTGGGTGATTGCCTGGCGGTGTTGGCTGATCTGGCGGTAAAAAAGAAAGAATATGATATCATCCTGATGGACCCCCCGTCCTTTTCCACCACTGGCAAGAGCCGTTTCACTACCCGTGGCGGCACCTCCGAACTGGTTGCCGCGGCGCTGCCGCTTCTGTGTGACGGCGGAATGCTGATCAGCTCATCCAACCACCAGAAACTGGATCTTGCCGACTACCTCAAGGAGTTGCGACGCGGTGCTCTTAAATCGGGTTGCGATCTGCGGGTAATCAGTCTGGCCGGTCAGCCGGAGGATTTTCCCTACCCGGTCACCTTTCCGGAGGGGCGGTATCTGAAATATGTCATCAGTGTCAAAGCCGGGAAGTAGTCAATGCAAGCGGCTGCATGTTGCCTCCGATGTTCTGCGTTGACTATTCACTGAATTATTCGGGAATCTGCTCCGGTTAGATCCCCTTTTCACGTAGTAATTGACGGGTTGAAACTCGGAGCTGACAGAAAAGGGGCCTGATGGCTGGAACTGTTTCTGCATTCCATCATCAGGCCCCTTGTGCTTTCAGGCATGTTGCGTGAGGATTGGGCTTTACTTGACTTCGCCGACCGGATAATCAGACTCTTTCCAGGCCTTGACGCCGCCGGGCAGGCGATAGACGTTTTTGTAGCCGAGTTTGACTGCCCACATCGCGGCGTTGTGGCTGCGCGTGCACTTGGTAAATCCGCAATAAAAAACGATGAGTCTGTTTTTGTCCGTTCCAAGCAGTTTCACCAGTTCGGCTTTTTTCTTGTCGTCAATGGATTTCATCTCCGGGATGGGGAATTCCATTTGTTTTGCTCCGGAGATGTGATTCTTTTTGTAGCTGTCTTCATAGGGCATGGTATCGATAATGAGCATGTCCTTTTTCTCATCCATCCACTTTTTCAGTTCCGGCGTGGACACGACTTTATACCCGCCTCGTTCCACTTCCGCGGAGAAGGTCATGGCGCCTTTCTCGTTTTCAAGCTCCTTAGCTCCCCAGGCAAAAGCGTTTGTTGCCAGGAGTGTCAGGGCAAGAAGGGTGAGTGTTGCGGGGATGATGCGTTTCATTGTTACGGCCATAGGTACTTCCTCCTAAATGATTTTTATGAATTTTACCGGTACATCGGCCCCACGTTCACGCCGGATGCGGAGGAACCGGTACAGGTAGAGATAACAACAGCCGGCAATCATGACGAAATCGCGATAGAGGGCCTGCCTGAGGCTGTCCTGTCCCTTTAGTTCCGCAGTGGAAAAACATCCGCAATCTATGTCGAGATCCTTCAGGATACCGTACCAGAGAATGGAACAGAACATGAGGAGCATGGCAAAGATCGCGGAAAGTGCTCCGGGAATTTCGAACAGTATGCCGATCCCGGCCAGCAGTTCCAGTCCCGGCAGGCCAATGGCAACAGGTGCCAGTAACTGTTCTGGAACGAGATCGTACAAAGAGATCATTCGGGCAAACCCTTTGACGTCCAGCAGTTTCACGGCTCCCGAATAGATGAATATACCGCCTATGAGGACTCTGAGAAGGTTATAGGACCAGAAGGTAGTGGTGTTCAAGCCGGATGGCACGGTTGCCTCAATCATGAATTGTTTCGTGAGATATGCTGCCGAGGGACGATAGTAATGGAATCATTTCATAAGTCAAATTGATAATATCGAAGCATATTCATTGATGTATCGGTTTCGTCGATAGATACCGCTGTCTTGTTGCAGCGATTCGAAGGGGACGTTTTCCTTTCAGGAAATGCTTGAGTTGCAGGCTGCTGCCATTCTCTCCAGGGCCGTTCGGAGCAGGGGGCGCGGGCAGCCGAAGTTGAGCCGGACGAATCCGGGATCGCCGAAATCGGCGCCTCGCGAGAGCCCAACTCCGGCTTGTTCGAAGAATGAGGGCGGATCCTTGATAGCGCTTTTTCTCGTATCGATCCAAGCCAGATAGGTCGCTTCCAGATTGTGCATGGAGAGCCCTTTCATTCCGTTGATGGCTTGGCGAACCAGGTCACGGTTTCCTCTCAAATATTCGAGGAGCTCGCGGTGCCAGACTGAGCAGTCTCGGTAGGCGGCAAGCGCCGCGGTAAAACCGAGGGTGTTTACTGACGGTACGATACCGGCCATGGCCTGGAGGAATCGCCCGCGAAGTCCCGGATCGGGGATTACGGCAAGGGCGCAGCCGAGCCCGGGAATGTTGAAGGTCTTGCTCGGGGCAAGGAGGGTGATGGTGCGGGAAGCGATTTCCGTGGAGAGGCTGGCGATCGGGATGTGTTTTTTGTCACTGTCCAGGATCAGACCGGAGTGGATCTCGTCGGAGCAGATGAAGAGCCGGTGACGCAGGCATATCTCTGCGACCGCGCAGAGCTCCTCCCGGCTGAAGGCGCGTCCTACCGGGTTATGGGGATTGCAGAGGAGGAATAGCCGGGTTCTGCCGGTGATTGCCCGCTCCATGCCGTTAAAGTCGAAAACCCAGCGGTCTCCGTCCTCCACCAGATGCGTGGTAACCAGATTGCGGAGGGAATTGCGCGGTGCGCTGAGGAAGGGAGGGTAGACCGGCACGGCGCTGAGAACCTCATCTCCATCGTCCCCGACAGCCCGGCAGGCCAGATTGAGGCCCGTTACAAGGCCTGGCAGCCAGACAATCCACTCTTCCTCAATGCTCCAGTCGTATTCATTTTCCAGGTGTCTGATGACAGCTGCCGACAGCCCTTCCAGTGGGCGGGTGTAACCAAAAATACCATGGTCAACCCTGTTCAGCAGGGCATCGATAATCGGTTGGGGCGATCGAAAGTCCATGTCGGCAACCCAGAGAGGGATAATGTCTTTATCCCGATACCGATCCCACTTCTCGCTGGAGGTGCCCCTCCGCTCGATGATTTGATCAAAATTGCTGACGATACAGGTTTCCCTTTTCATTGCGCCCCGATATACAAAAGGCCAGGAGTGTCCTACTCCCAGCCTTTCGTCATTTCTTTCGTAACTGTTCCCCCGGTCTGGGGGCAATTCAGGAAGGATTTTCATCCCGCCCGACATCTGCACTTCTTATAGGATGTGAGACAACGGTCGTGAATCATCGCCTCCTTTCTTGCTTTTAAGCGTATCATGCCGAATGCGTGCTGGCAAGGGCTGACGGAAATTTTTCTTAGAGTTTCTTCGTTTGGCTGAAAAATACGCAAGAGGGTCTCGGTGCCTGCAGGAAGTACGGCAACGGGACTACCCGGCGATAGTGTATTTTGTCCCCTTTCTAACGATAAATCCCTCTTTTCCCAGACTTTCCAGGATCATTTCCAGCCGTTGCGGGTCTGCTGGCAGAACTTGGAATATTTCTTTTTTTCGGGAGAGCGGTTTTTGAAGAAGGAATTTCAGGATTTTCCCCCGTAGTTGCCGGTCTGAGCCCTCGAAGCGGCTTTGACGGGTATGGTGCGCGCTTTTTCTCGAGGGGTTGCTGTGGGTTCGTTTCAGCATGACGCCGTAATCCATGAGGGCGTAGTACCATTCTCTGGGATTTGTTGTGTCGAGAGTGGCCCTGACAAGCGGCATGATTTCACTGTCTTTCACATCGTGTCTGTCCTGGAAAAAACAGTGGATAAATACCGCCCTGATATTGGTTTCAATGAAAAGTACCGGTTGCTGAAAGGCGAAAGCCGCGATTGCTCCGGCCGTGTAGCTGCCGATACCGGGGAGGGTTCGCAGTTGTTTCGGCGTGTCGGGAAGGATGCCGTTGTAGTCAAGGACCACCTTTTTTGCCGTTTCCTGCAAGGCTATCGCCCTGCGGTTGTAGCCGAGACCCTGCCAAACCTGCAGAACCTCGCGCAGGGGTGCCTGCGCCAGGGCGGAGACATCAGGAAATGCGGCGAGAAACTCGCGGTACTTGCCAATGGCCCGCTCAACCCTTGTCTGCTGGAGCATGATCTCGGAAACCAAGATATGGTAGGGGTCTTTGGTTTCGCGCCACGGAAGGGTGCGGGGGTGAGCATGGTAATGGGTGTAGACCTCGGAACAAAAGCGTTGGAGAAACTCCGTGCATAGTTGTGGTTGATGAGCTTTCCGCTGCGTTATGTCAGTTCTGGTCATGGTTGGCTGAATTCTTTCTTGTGGTTTTCTGCCGGAATCGAGGTGTCCTCGTTTTTTTCTGCGCGGTGTGTCTGCAGGTACCTCATGGTGATGGGAAGCCTGTGTTCTGTTGAATCCACGGTAAAGTGTGCTTCCTTAAACTTTGGCGGGCCGAACCTGATCCTGGGGTTCCTGGAAGCCCCTATGCCCTCTTTCGGTATGCCAATAAAATTCTGTTTCAACTTTCCGTCAGCGTTTTCGTCGTGGAACACGCTTACCGCATACGTTCCGTACGGAATATTCTCCAGGGTGATCTGGCACGTTTTTCGGTGAATCCCGGCAAAAATCTTTTTGACTGCCTGTTTATGGTCCATGGGAAAGCCCTCTTCCCGTGAAAAGAGCAGTACCCCTACCTGGCCATCGGAATTTTTTAATCCTGTTATCTCAACAACGATAGCGCCCTTAGTGCTCTGCGCAAAGAGAGAGAAGGGCGAGAGCAGAGCCACTATCACGATAACTCTAACCACAGACACGAAATGCGGGAACGAGTTCATTTCTTACCACCCGCGTACTTTGATAGAATCATTTCTGCCGATATCCTGCCCGACTCGTAAATAGTCGGCAGTCCGCTCCCGGGATGGGTTCCTCCGCCGACGAGATAACAGTTCCTGAAACCCTCGAATTCATTGTGTGGGCGAAAATACAACATTTGCCGGAGCGTGTGTGCAAGATTAAAAGTTGCCCCCTTGTACACATGGTAGCTGTGCTGCCAATCGTCAGGAGTCATGATTTTTTGGACCTTGATATGTGAACGCAGACCGGTAAGTCCGGCCCGCGACTCGAGCGCATCCAACACCTTTTCTGCATACCGCTCCTTTTCTTCTTCCCATGAAATGGGGAACGACATGTTCGGAACAGGAACCAGGACATAGATGGTCGAATGACCGACTGGCGCAAGCGTCGGATCTGTTACCGAGGCATTCTGTACGTAAAAAGAAATATCGTCGGATAGGCGGCCGTTGTGGAAGATATTCTCAATATTTTCGCGATATTTTTCCGCAAAAAACACATTATGATGCGGAATATCATAGCGGTGGTCAATCCCGAGATACAACATGAACGTGGAGCAGGAGTATTCCATGGCATCAAGCTTTTCCGGGGAATACTTCGCAACAGCATTGCCGGTCAGATGCGCCATGGCATAAGCGAAGTCAGCATTAATGATAACCTCATCCGCAGATACTTTTTCGCCGCCGACAAGAACAACACCTTTGGCTGTTTTATTCTGGATCAGGATGCGTTCAACCGGCGTATTGAGCCGCAATTTCCCGCCATGCTCTGCAAAAACTTTGCTCATCGCCTGTGAAATCATGTTGAGACCGCCGATAACATGAAAGATGCCAAACGAATGTTCTATAAAGGGAATAATCGAGAAGGCCGCGGGGCATTCCCAGGCGGACATTCCCAGATATTTCGATTGGAAGGTGAAAGAAAGCTTCAGCTTCTCAGGCGTAAAATATTCCCCGAGATTTTCAAAAATAGATTTTCCCAATGATAAATGCGGTAACGCTTTCAGCAGGTTGGCCGAAAATAGTGAACTGAACGAGGAATAATCAACTTTCAGGCAGGGATACATGGCATCGAACCGGACTTTTTCCTTTTTCAGAAATTTCCGGTAGCCCGGTTCACTGCCCGGGAAAACCCTGGCAAGCTCCTGTTCCATCTTCTGCTGATCGCTGGAAGGGGACAGCTCAACATCTGAGAACACAAGCCGGTACATCGGATCAAGCTTGACCTGTTCCAGGTACTTTGTTACATCCCTGCCTGCCAGGCTGAATACTTCCTCCAAAACAAAGTTCATCATCAGGAATGTCGGTCCGGTATCGAAAGTATAGCCATCCAGTTTGAGAGGCGCATTCCTGCCGCCGACATAACCTTCTTTCTCAAAAATTTCAACATCATACCCATGACGTGCCAGGATCATACCGGCAGTCAATCCACCCGGGCCCGCGCCAATTATCGCAATTTTCTTTGACATGTCACACCTCTCTTTATATTGCAGTTGAGGTTGACCAGCGGCATTGCGGCCGGTCCCGCAACTTTATTGCTCGATGGCTTTCCATCTATTCATGATACTATCGGAAGATTCAATAGCAATCTTACCATAGAGGTCTTTCCATCTCTTCACGTGGACAGTAAAATAACAATGATTCATACGCATGGTGCCAGTAAGATCGTCCTCTGGGCCAATGAGTAATTGTATTTTGTACCCAGGTACCTTGCACGGCGCCGTGCAGTAAAATCGTGATGCGTCATTGATGTAATGTGCTTTTATGCGTCACGCGACAAGCCGTGCAACAACCATATGTTGCGGTTTTGTCTGTCGATAACAACGGCCGCCAAAAGCCACACCTCAAACACGTATTACGGATTTTATCCATTTTATAACAGAAATCACCATGGATAAAACATTCTTTAGTGTGCCTTGCCCGGCATCGGTCCCAGATGAATGCCATTGCAGGACTCCGGCAAGTCTTTCGGCAATTTTTGATCTTGTTGGTTCGACTGAATTTCAATTGCAGTCTACCAAATGGGCTTTGCCATGGTATTCTCACTATACGATAGAATGCTGAGGAGGTCTTTGAATGATAAGCGGAATTGACAAGCGGTTGGACCTGGTTCTAGCCGCCATTTGTGCATGGTGCCCCCTTTGCAGACATGCACGCCGAAAGCCAGATGGGATGGCGAACCGGATTGTGCGGCGAGTCGAAGATCGTTTTTGCCCTTTTTGCCGCGCGCACGCCCGAGTTGCCGGAAAAGTCGGCGATGAGGAGTCTCCGTCCCGGTAAAGAACTTGGCGCAATCAAGGCAATGTTTTCGTGCGCCATGGAGAGAACGACACCATGGTAGTGAAAAAAATCATCTCGGGAGGGCAAACCGGCGTGGACCGGGCGGCTCTGGATGCCGGCCTCCGGTATGGAATCGCGGTTGGAGGATGGTGTCCGGCCGGCAGGCGTGCGGAGGACGGGCAGGTCCCCGAACACTATCCTCTGGATGAACTTGACTCTCCGGATTACGCTGCAAGAACGGAGCAGAATGTTGTCGATTCCGACGCTACGCTGGTCCTGAATCTCGGCGCCCTTACCGATGGCAGCGAGTTGACCGTTCAGTTGGCGCGGAAACACCGGAAACCGCATCTCGTTATCCAGTTGGACAGGGCTGCCGACCCGACTGCGGTAACTCGATGGCTCCGCGAGTTGAGTGTGCAGGTTCTTAACATTGCCGGTCCTCGCGAGTCGAAACGTCCCGGAGTTTATGAACGTGCGCTGCGGTTCGTGCAGCGGCTGCTGGAAGAATAGCCGGCAACGGATCTGCACTTTGCTGAGGAGGTCCTTATGGAAAACAATGCCAGGTCTGCGAATGAACTGCTGAATCTTTCGAATAGCTACTGGAGCGCCTGCGCTTTACACGCGGGCGTCAAGCTAGATCTCTTCACACCTCTTTCCGCCTGTCCCTTCACGGCTTCAAAACTGGCCGAACTGGTAGAGTGCGATGTCCGCGGACTTACAATGCTGCTCAATGCTCTGACGGCCATGGGTCTGCTGGTAAGGCATGATGATTCCTTTTCGGTTGCAGACATTTCTGCCGAATTTCTTTCGCGCACCTCTCCCCGCTACCTTGGCCATATCCTGCTCCACCACCACTTCCTGATGGCTTCCTGGTCCCATCTGGATGAGGCTGTCCGGAGTGGAGGACCGATCCGGGAGCGATACTCCCATGGGGATGAGAAAGAACTGCGGGAAAGCTTTGCGATGGGAATGTTCGATCTCGCCATGCAGAATGCACCGCGAATCGTGTCTCATATCGATCTGGGCAGCCGCCGGCGGCTCCTGGACCTTGGCGGTGGCCCTGGAACCTATGCCATCCATTTCTGCCAGCACAATCCCGGCCTTTCCGCTGTTGTTTTTGATCGTCCTTCGATCCGTCCCTTTGCCGAGAAAACGATTGAACGTTTCGGACTTTCCGACAGGATTGCCTTCGCTCAGGGTGACTTTCTTGCTGACCCTTTGGACGGGCCGTTTGATGTTGCCTGGCTTTCCCATATCCTTCATGGGGAAAGTGCAGAAAGCTGCGTGGTGGTGGTGGAAAAGGTGCAGGAGGCGCTTGCGCCGGGAGGGATGATCCTGATTCAGGATTTCATTCTGGAAGATACCTTGGATGGGCCGATTTTTCCGGCACTTTTTTCCTTGAATATGCTGCTAGGTACCGAGAGAGGCCAGACCTATTCCTGGGGACAGCTGGAGGAAATCTTGACAGCAGCGGGATTTCAGGGCCTGCGACGCCTGCCGCTGCAGTTGCCCAACGGGGCCGGGATTATGGCTGCCGTGAGGCCCTGACGGCACAACTGTTCTAAGTCCCCTGCCATCCTCACCTTTCTTTCACGACGGGTGATCGCGGTTAAACGTCCAGCGCGCCCCCGCACTGGTCATGCCGGGACGCGGAAAGAACCTCTTGCATTGTCTTGCTGATCTCTCTGATAGCATAGGGCTTCAGCACGACGCCGCAGAAGCCGTATTCACCGTAATTGGAGAGAATAGGGTCGTTGGAATAGCCGCTGGAAACAATCCCCTTTGCGTCGGGGTCTATCTCCAGGAGGTGTTTCATTGTTTCCTTACCGCCCATCCCGCCTGGAATGGTCAGGTCCAACAGGACCGCGTCAAAGGGTTCCCCGATTTTACCCGCGACTTTGTACTTGGCAATAGCTTCGGATCCCTCCCGGCAGGATTCCACCTTGTAACCCAGGTGAACAAGGATCTCTCCTGCGACTTCCAGGATTATCTCCTCATCATCCATGATAAGAATTTTACCCTTTCCCGAAGTCGGCGGCAGGTTCTCCAGTTCCTTTTCGTCCGCACCCGGTTTCGCTGCAGGAAGGAAGAAAGAGAAGGTTGTGCCGACCCCAACCTGCGACTCAACGGTTATCAGTCCTCCGTGTTTGCTGATGATTGAGTAGACGGTGGCCAGACCAAGACCGTTTCCCTTGGCCTTGGTGGTGAAGTATGGGTCGAAAATTTTGCCGAGATTTGCTTCGGGGATACCGCTGCCTTGGTCCAGGACAGAAACCTTCACGTATCGCCCCTCGGTAAGGATCGGCAATTTTTCCTGCCCGATCACCGTATTTTCCGCCAGGACTCTGATAATTCCGCCTTCAGGCATGGCCTGGTCGGCATTAATGATCAGGTTGTTGAAGACCTGATGCATCTGCCCGGTGTCTACCTCCACCGGCCATAGATCGTCAGGGAGGGAAAAATCACATCTGACATTTGAACCACGCAAGACAAACGAAACCGAGTCCATTGCCAACTCTTTGATGTAAGCAGATTTTTTTACCGGTTCGCCTCCTCGGGAGAAAGTGAGGAGCTGCTGTGTCAGGTCTCCTGCCCGCTGAGTCGCTTTCTCCGCCTCTTCAAGTCTCTTGGCCAGCTTGCGGTCAGATTGCGCCATCATTCTGGCCAGGGAGATATTCCCCAGTACTCCGGTCAGAATGTTGTTGAAATCATGGGCAATGCCGCCCGCAAGAACCCCGAGCGATAGCAATTTCTGGGAGTTGATTCTTTCCTCTTCCAGCTTTTTTCGCTCGGTAATATCCCTGATATGCTCGAGGGCCAAGATAACCTGACCCGATTCGTCGAAAATTGGATAGGCGCGTACCTCCACCTGCCCGATCCGGGGATTTTGCTTTTCCTCGTACACCGGCTTGCCCGTGGTGAAGGCCTTGTAAACGTGACAGGGTTCGCACTTTTTGCCCTGCCCCGGGTAAAAGGCGTCAAAGCAATGGAGATTCTTTTCCCGCTGCTCGACGGGGACATAGTCGTATCCGCCACCCCAGTTGGAGTGGATGATGCGGAAGTCCCGATCTATTACTGTGAGCATGTCGGGTATCGCTTCGAACATAATGCGCTGGATGTTTTCTGCTTTGCGGAGTGCCTCCTCAACCCGTTTCCGCTCCTCGATGTCACGGTGCAATTGCTCGTTGGCGGCGGAGAGCTCGTCGGTCCGGGCAAGCTTGCGGTAGAGGAATACCCCTGCGCAAGCCGCAAGCAGGAAGATTCCCATAATCCATGTCATGAAATAGAGGACCGCCTTTTTCCCCGTGATATAGACCGTCCTCGGCAGCTCAAGCTGAAGCAGCAGGGCCGGTTTACCGTAGATGTCTTTGATCAATCCGTACCCTTCAGACCGGGATCCGTCGACGGTTCTGACCAGTGCCGCTGGGACGTCAGGCGGGAGCTGTGCAAATTTACTCATCTGTGCTGACGGGACTTCGGCTACAGGTTTTATGGAAACGCTGGAATGGGAAATTCTTGAGAATTCGGCAGTTTCAGCCGTACCGAGCCGGCGTCCCATGAGGAGCAGGCCGCGGCTCGGGCCCTTTACTCTGGAATCAACGACGTGTCTGGCTGATATGAAAAAAGGGCCTTCGGGTAATAGCAGCACTCCGGTGAGACTTTTTTTATACTCAGAGACCGGAAGAATATCAAGGATGGAAAGGATTTGTCGGGGCAGGCTCGCAGGAAGCGGGATCAGCGCGTTGCTGTTCCGGTTGAGTTGTCTGCCAAAGAGAATTCGACCGTCTGCCGCAGTGTACACAATTACATCAGTTTTCAGGTAGGCGAATGTTTCGGGCGTCAGATTCCTCTGCACGAAAAACGGGTTTTTCCCGCCAAGGAAGGCATAGGGTTCATCCCACGCCGACCAGTCCGTTGCGGTTCGCTCCATGACAACAAGCTCATTGTGGAAGATATCGAGTACTCGTTCGACATTGCGAAGTCCCTGCTGTTTCTCTACGTTCTCAAATCCGCGTAAAATAAATACTTTTGACGTTGCCAAAAGCAGAAGAAAAACTGTAGAAACGGCGACTGCCGCGAAAATATGAATTGATCTTTTCATAGTTGTCCCCGGACTTGCGTGGAACCGGAAAATGTCCCCATTTGAACCTTTTCGGTGAAGCTCAAGAAAACTTGATAGGGATTGGTTGCCGATATCGTGCGCGCGTTCGCAGAGGGTGTGCGCTTTTGGAAAGAAGCGTGGTTAATGCACCGGTGGTACCTGGCGGCAGCCAATGGGTATATTTTAGACACCAAAGCCCCGGAGGGTCTTCTCCGGGGCTTTGGTGTCATCTAGGCAGTGAGTCGTTCCATGGCGTCCTGATACTTCTCGGCGGTTTTTCGGATGATCTCCTCAGGAAGAGGGGGTGCTGGGGCGGTCTTGTCCCAGTCCAGGGTTTCCAGGTAGTCGCGCAGGTACTGTTTGTCGAAGCTGGGCTGTGAGCCTCCCGGGCGGTAGTCGTCCTTTGGCCAGAAGCGACTGGAGTCGGGGGTGAGGCATTCATCGATGATAATCAACTCCCCGTCACAGATGCCGAATTCGAATTTGGTGTCAGCGATGATGATGCCGCGACCGGCGGCAATCTCTCGGGCCTTGCAGTAGATGTCAATGGTTGCCTTGCGGGCCTTTTCGGCAATGTCCTTCCCGCACAGTTCGACCATTTTTTCGAAGGGGATGTTTTCGTCATGGTCGCCGAGTTCCGCCTTGGTGGATGGTGTAAAAATAGGTTCATCCAAGCGTGAAGATTCGGATAGACCTTCGGGGAGGGTGATGCCGCAGACGGCGCCGGTTTCCCGGTACTCCTTCCAGCCGGAACCGGCCAGATAGCCGCGGACGATGCACTCCACTGGCAGGGGGCGGGCCTTTTTCACCAGCATGGAGCGGCCTTCCAGGATGTCTGCATATTTGGCGCATTCAGCGGGGAATTTGCTGACATCGGTTGTAATGAGGTGGTTGGGAATGATGTCTTCCATCAGGCGGAACCAGTGGGCGGAAATCTGGGTAAGAACCTCTCCCTTGCCCGGGATTCCCTCGTTCATAATCACGTCGAAGGCGGAGATCCTGTCGGTGGTTACGATGAGGAGTGCCTCGCCAAGGTCATAGATATCGCGGACTTTGCCGCGTGCTGCCAGCGGAAGGTCGGGGAAGTCGGTTGATAGAACGAGTTTTGTCAAGGGATCCTCCTGTTAGTCGCTAGAAATAGAGCGGGGATGCCAATCGGCATCCCCTTGAGAAGTATCTATTGGTTGATGCATGGAAACAATGGTGGATTACTCAGTCAGCAGTGCGGGATTGATATCGATCTTTGCTTTATCCCGAAGGCCTTTCAGCCATGCTTCCTGGGCCTCTTGCTGCTTTTTCGGGAGCAGAATCTCCCGGATCTTTTCCTTTACGGTCAGGAATCCACCACGGTCTGCCTCGATTCTTTGTTTCAGGCGAATGGCATACCAACGTCCATTGATGTTAAATGGCAACGCGTCGACGGGATTTGCCGTAGTCAACTGAAATGCTGACTCCACGGCATCCTTAGAGGTGCCGATCTGAGGGATTTTCCCCTCGCTTGAATAGGTGAAGCTCTCTGTTGCCTGGAGTGTCCCCGAGAATTGGTTGCTCCGCATTTTCTGCAAAGCTTCTACGGCCTTGTTCCGAGCCAGTTCGCCGGATTTCTGGTCGATAACCCTTTTCTCAACTTCATCCCTGACTTTGACCAGAGGGGGGACAACAGAAGGGTTCCTCACCGTAACCTTGAAGAGGTAGACACCTTTTGCGGTTTCGACCGGTCCGCCCAATTCGCCCTGTTTCGAGGCAAAGGCCTTTTTGACCATTTCAGACTCTCCTGCCAGCGCTGCCGGAGGGTTCTGAAGGGTGAAGAGGTCAGTGCCGGCAATCGTTACACCAAGCATACGGGCGGCTGCGGTAAGGTCATTGGCTGCCAGGTTTTTGTTGAGGGCGAGGGCTACCGTTTCATAGGCTTGTTTTGCTGCCTTGAACTTGAGGGCGTCCTCTTTTGCCCGCTCTTTCACTTCTTCGAGGGGGAGTATCCCGCTTTTGCCTTGATACCGGTCGATATTTTTCTGATAGTACGTCTGGATTTCCTCGTCGCTTATGGTGAGCGAAGCCAAGAGCTTGGCCGGATTCAACAGGAGGTAGTCGAGTTTGATTTCTTCCTGAGTCTTGAATTCCTTTTGATGCTGTTGGAGGTATGAGGTCAGTTCCTGGTCGGTTACTGATACGCTCTTCCGTACCTCGGTTGGTGAAAAAGAAACATATTGCAGTTCAATCTTGTCGTTTGTTTTCTTGAAGTATTCGAGGAGATCCTGGTCAGAGAGAGTTGCTTTCGCAGCGATTGTTTTACCGGCCTTGGAAATGGCGAGGTCTTCCCGAATTCCGTTCTCGAAGTTCCTGGTTGTGATGTGATTCATTTTCAGAACTTGATCGTAGAGATTTTTATCGAAAACACCGTCCTTCTGGAAGTAAGGTATCTTTGAGATAGCATCTACCAGTTCGTCATTGGAGACCTTGATTCCCATCTTTTTTGCTTCCTGTCTGATAAGTGCCGAGTTGATCAGGTTTTCAAGAGTGCTTTTGCGCAGGTTCAGCAGTTTCTCGATTTCGGGAGTGACGGGTTGGCCGTAAATCTGCTGGAGTGAGTCTTTTGCACGCTCATAGTTTTTGAGATATTCATCATAGGGGATCGATTCGCCATTCACTTTCACTGCGTAGCTGGACCCTTGGAGACCTTCCTCTCCTGTTCCCCAAATCAGAAAAATTGTTCCGACAAAAGAGAGAACGATGACGCTGAATACAACCTTTATGATGACTGACTGTTTATACTTTCTCATGATTCCGAGCATTGACTGAGGACTCCTTATAGGGAATTTATCGAGAAAAATTACTGTTTAACGGGACGGCATAGTAATATATTAAAGGATCAAAAGCAACTGGAGATTGTTTCGATTTCTTTCTTGCCAGGTGTTGCGGTTTTTGTTAGGATTCACCATTCAGCTGTTCCAGTCAACAAACATTAAAATTTCGATGAAGGGAGCATGAATGCTCAAAATTTTTGATTATATATTCGGCATGTTTTCTAGCGATCTGGCAATAGACCTGGGGACGGCAAACACCCTCGTCTATCTGAAAGGAAAGGGCGTTGTTGTCCGGGAGCCCTCTGTGGTTGCTGTTCAGAGGACGTATGGTGGTCAGCAAAAGGTTCTTGCGGTCGGGATGGAAGCAAAAAAGATGCTCGGACGTACGCCGGGCAGCATTACTGCCATCCGCCCCATGAAGGACGGGGTTATTGCCGATTTCGACATTACTGAGGAAATGCTTCGGTACTTTATTCACAAGGTCCACAATCGCAAGACCCTTGTTCGTCCCCGCATTATCATCTGTGTTCCGTCAGGCATTACCCAAGTGGAAAAGCGGGCGGTCAAGGAGTCTGCCGAATCAGCGGGCGCTCGCGAGGTGTACCTCATTGAAGAGCCGATGGCGGCAGCAATCGGAGCCGGGCTTCCGATTACCGAAGCAAGCGGCAACATGATCGTAGACATCGGCGGCGGTACCACCGAAGTAGCGGTTATCTCGCTGGCCGGTATTGTTTATACGAAATCTGTCCGCGTTGGTGGCGACAGGATGGACGAGGCGATTGTTCAGTACATCAAGCGCAAGTATAACCTTTTGATCGGTGAGCGGATGGCCGAGCATATTAAAATAGAGATCGGTGAGGCCTATCCGGGAGAAACGTTACTGACCATGGAGGTCAAGGGCCGCGATCTTGTTTCCGGGATTCCCAAGACAACGGAAATTGATTCCAACGAGATCCGGGAGGCGCTTTCCGAGCCGGTGAACGCCATAGTTGAAGCGGTACGCATCTGTCTGGAACGGACTCCTCCTGAACTGGCTGCCGACATTGTTGACAAAGGGATTGTACTCGCAGGTGGCGGGGCACTGCTTCGCAACCTCGACCTCTTGCTTCGTGAAGAGACCGGCTTGCCGGTGGTAATTGCCGAAGACCCTCTTTCCTGTGTTGTGCTCGGGTCCGGCAAAGTGCTTGATGAATTGAACCTGCTGCGTCGGGTGGCAATCGATTCCTGATTCCGTAGTGATGGCGATCGCTCCGTGTTTCCGGGCGATCGTTACATCATCGCTGGCCCCCTTGTTGTGTCAGGCACGAAAAAAATTCCTTCCTTTCTGCCGAATTTTCTTTCAGACTATCATCGGAGTGCATGCCTCCGCTTGCGGAGTCAGCTGTCCCGCAATGCCCGGAACACGTGAATGAGCAGTGCTGGAACCGATATCATCATACCTGTATGGAATAACCCGACGGAAACTCGCGAGTGTCTTGCTGCTCTCGTGGAACATTCCGGTGATTTCCGCCTGATCCTCCTGGATATCGGCAGTGATCAGCCAACCGAGCAGCTTCTCCATGAGTTTGCCGAGTACCTGGACAGTCGAGCACTTCTGTTACGCAGTGAAAGTGCCCGCAGCTTTGTTTCCACGGTCAATCGCGGACTGTCAAAGGCCGAGGCGCCTTTTGCTGTTGTGATGCGTTCGACCTCTCGCGTCACGGCAGGCTGGCTTGAACCCTTCCAGGAAGCAGCGCTCCGGCCGGACGCGGGGATTCTTGTTCCCAGACTCTATTCCAGTGGGGCTACCCTGTCTCCAAAAAAAATGCGTGAACGTCCAGCAGGTGAGGCGCTCTATGGCTCCTTTTCCGCCCTTGGAATAACAAGAGGTCTCTATGCTGCCATCGGCGATTTTGATGAGGGTCTTGACGGTGATGTCTGGTGCCTGAAGGATTACTCCCGACGTGCCGATCAGGCAGGTTTCAGAACGCTCCGACTTGCGGGACCTCCTATCCAATATCGGGAGGTAACTCCGTATGGGTCAGTTGCGCGGCGGGAGAAAATTGTTAATGAAAGCATTGCCACCTACACGGAACGTTGGGGCACGGAACAGATGTTTTGTTCTTTTTTCGCACCTGGCACCGATCAGGAAACGCTCAGGAAGGCTTTCGACTCCATGCTGACAGCCGCCCGTCGAGGGCATCATTTTTTTGTCTTTGCGCCTCAACCCGTCTTCCGCATGATCCTATCCTCTTCCCTTCATCTGCTTCATGACGCTATTCTGGTGGAAAAGCTTCCATCGATCTTCCCTCTCCGTGCCTGTCGTGCTGCATTTGCTCGGCTTCGTGGCAGCTATCGTGATATTCGCATACTGATCGGATTGGATGGGTTTCTCGATCTCGAAGGTGAAAAAGGTGTTACGTTTGCAGAGTTTGAAAAGAGTATTGCCACAACGGAGGTTTGAATGAAGGATAGAATTTCAGCTGCTTTCCTCTCACATCGTGAGGTCCTGGAGGCCCTTGAGCGCGAGCTTACTCCGAAGATAATTCGTGTCGCAGATCTGCTTGTGGATACCTTTCGGAATGGCAATAAACTGCTCGTCATGGGGAACGGGGGGTCTGCTGCCGATGCCCAGCACCTGGCCGGAGAGATTGTCGGACGTTTTCTCCTCGAGCGGCGAGGCTTGCCGGCCATTGCCCTGAGCACCGACACCTCGATTCTGACTGCATTGGGTAACGACTATGGCTTTGACGCGATATTCCGCCGTCAGGTGGAAGCCCATGCCCGGGAAGGGGATGTGGTGATCGGCATTTCCACCAGCGGTTCGTCTCCGAATGTGCGTTCTGCCCTTTGTCTCGCTCGTGAAATGGGCTGCCGGACCGTGGGGCTTCTTGGTAAAGATGGCGGAAGCATCCGAGACCTGGTGGATATTGATCTGACGGTTCCGGGACACGATACGCCGCGAATTCAGGAAGGCCATATCACCATAATTCATATTCTCTGCGAGTTGGTGGAGCAGACGCTTTTCGGGGAGAAAAACCATGAACTATAAACCGCTTGATCTGGCAGGGGTGAAGACCTATCCACTTGCGGAGCGTTCCAACAAGATGGTGATGACACGGGATGCTGCTGCCGGGGTTCGGGCGGGGATGTCGGTGGATGAACTTCTTCGTTCCATGCCGCAGCAACTCGGCGCCCAAAACCTCCTTGCGGTAATAGATGCCGTGGTCGGAGCCCGTGCCGCGGGAAAGCCGGTGGTGGTGGCCATGGGCGGACATGTAATTAAATGCGGGCTCCAACCGGTGCTGAAAAACCTGGTCGAGGCCGGTGCGATTACCGCCTTTGCCGTCAACGGTTCGGTCGCCATCCACGACTATGAGCTCTCTCTGATTGGTGAAACGAGCGAAGATGTTGGCAAGGTGCTGCACTGCGGTCTGTTCGGCATGGCCGAAGAAACCGGGCGGGACATCAATCGCGCTCTCCGTGAGGGTGTTGCCCGCGGGATCGGTTTCGGTGAAGCCGTCGGCCAGTTTATCCTCGATAACGGCAATCCCCACAAGGATTGGAGTCTCTTGGCGATCTGCCGGGAACACGATATCCCTGTTACCGTTCATGTGGCTATCGGTACCGATATCGTCCATCAGCATCCCACGGCAGACGGTGCGGTCATCGGTCAGGCGTCCTATACCGATTTCCGGATCTTCGCTTCGGTGATTTCCGAGTTGGGTGACGGTGGCGTCTATCTCAATGTCGGCAGTGCGGTTCTCCTCCCCGAGGTGTTTCTCAAGGCCCTCTCCATTGTCCAGAACCTGGGATACCATGTGGATAATTTCACCACGGCGAATTTCGACATGCAGCAGCATTACCGGCCGCTGCAGAACGTGGTAAAAAGGCCCACGTCCGGCAAGGGGCAGGGCTATACCCTTACCGGTCACCATGAAATAATGATTCCCCTTCTGGCCGCCGGCATCCTGGACCGAATGGGGACCATGCCATCTTCTACAGGAGGGTAAGAGAAATGCCCATGGATCGCAAAGATGCTGAATCGATATTCATGCGGGCAAAAGGCCTCCGCGCCTTGGTGGTTGGAGACCTGATGCTTGACGAGTATCTTTGGGGAAAAGCCGAGCGCATCTCTCCCGAGGCCCCGGTACAGGTGGTGGATGTGCGTCGTGAGGATATGCGACTCGGCGGAGCCGGAAATGTGGTGAACAATCTTGTGGCGTTTGGCGTGGACGTTTCCGTTTGCAGCGTAATTGGCGGCGATGATAACGGCGCTGTTCTTCGCCATGCCTTTACCGGCAAGGGCGTTGATGTGACGGGAGTCTTCGAGGATCCGATGCGCATGACCAGCAAGAAGACTCGCGTGCTTGCCTCCAATCAGCAGATTGTCCGGATCGACAGGGAAACACGGGAAGAAATTTCTCTGGAGTTTGAGGAGAAGATCCTGGCCCTTGTCAATGATCGTCGAAATGCCTGGGATCTGGTTCTGATTTCCGATTACGGTAAAGGTCTCCTTACTCCCCGGGTACTTTCCGGAGTGATTGAGTCTGCCAGGGAGCGGGGCATTCCGGTCGTCGTCGACCCGAAGGGGAGCGATTACCTCAAGTATCAGGGTGCCACCATTATTACGCCGAACCGCAAAGAGGCTGAGGTCGCTTCGCGCATTGCGATAACGGACGCTGAGAGTCTGCGCCGGGCTGCGGACATTCTCCTTGCTGAAGGCGAGTACCAGGCATTATTGGTAACGCGAAGTTCCGAGGGGATGTCACTCTTCCTGCACGGTGGCGAAGAGGTTCACATTCCGACTGTTGCCCGGGAAGTGTACGATGTTACCGGTGCCGGCGATACGGTTGTGGCCACCTTCGGGGTTGGTCTGGCCTGTGGGCTTTCATTCGAACGGGCGGCGCACCTTGCCAATGTGGCGGCAGGCATCGTTGTCGGCAAGGTGGGGACCTCGACGGTTTCTCCCGAAGAAATCATCGGTTCCATCAGTCACGAGCATCAGGACAGTGACATCAAGATCAAAAATCTGGACGCCCTTGCCTCCTGTGTCGAGGAAGAAAAAAGGAAAGGGAAGCGGATTGCCTTCACCAATGGCTGCTTTGACCTGCTGCACGTGGGGCATGTGAAGTATCTGCAGAAGGCGAGAGCCTGCGGCGACCTTCTGATTCTCGGCCTGAACAGCGATGCTTCGATTCGCCGTCTGAAAGGGGAAAAACGGCCCCTGATCGGGCAGAATGAGAGGGCGCACATTCTTGCTGCCCTCGACTGCATCGATTATGTGGTCATCTTCGATGAGGATACCCCCATCAAACTTCTCGAAACCCTTCGTCCCGATGTGCTGGTCAAGGGTGGAGATTATACTCCTGATCGCGTTGTGGGAAAGGATCTGGTGGAGTCGTATGGCGGCAGGGTCGAACTGGTGGAGTTTGTCGATGGGAAGTCCACGACGAATATCATTGAGAAGATTCTCCAGAATTACAGTTGACGACAGGTACGACGTAGGGGCGCTGCTAGCCGCGCCCTGTTGTGAAATTACTGGGCGCTGCTAGCAGCGCCCCTGCAGGAGCATCTTGTCAGCCATGATTGAGGTCAATGCGCTAAAACCCTTTCAACGGGCCGTTTTCCTTGACCGGGACGGGGTTATCAATGTTGAGAAGTGCTACCTCCACCGGATCGAGGATTTCGAGTTCCTGCCCGGAGCTCCCGAGGCCCTGCGTCTCCTGAAAGAGGCCGGTTTCCTGCTGGTTGTGGTTACCAACCAGTCCGGCGTGGCGCGGGGCTATTACACCCTGGAGGCCGTTCACGAGCTGCATCGTCATCTGCAAAATGAGCTGAAGCCGTATGCTGCGGCGATCGATGGCTTTTATATCTGCCCCCATCATCCCGAGCACGGATCAGGAAAGTTTGCAGCGGACTGTTCCTGCCGCAAACCGCTGCCCGGCATGCTGGAGCAGGCTGTGGCCGATTTCCGGATTGATCCTGCCCAATCCTACCTGGTCGGTGACAAACTGAGCGACATCGAGGCCGGTCACGCTGTCGGATGCCGCTGCCTGCTGGTGAAAACGGGGTACGGTGACATCTCTGCTGAGGCTGCCCCAAAGGATGTAACGATCGTTGACGACCTCCTGGCTGCTGCCAGGTCCATCATCGGAGAGGAAACGCCCGGGATATGACCCACGTTGATTCCCGGTCTGAAGGGCCTGCACCGCCAGTGCGCAAAGATAATAATTTGACGGGTTTTCTTTCCCTGTGATAATAAAGCAGGGAGAGTTGTTTATTTATAGATAAATATTAACACACTGAAGGTGTCCTCGATCATGGCGATAAAAAAAGGAATTATCCTCGCGGGAGGTGCCGGCAGTCGGCTCTACCCATTAACCCTTGTTGCAAGCAAGCAGCTGCAGCCGGTCTATGACAAGCCGATGATTTACTACCCCTTGGCAACGCTCATGATGGCGGGTCTTCAGGACATCCTGATCATTTCGACGCCCCATGACACTCCCCGCTTCCAGGCACTGCTCGGAGACGGTGCCCGCTGGGGAATCCGCATCAGCTACAAGGTTCAGCCCGAGCCGAAAGGGATTGCCCAGGCATTCCTTGTCGGAGAAGATTTTATCGGAGATGATTCTGTCTGTCTTATCCTTGGCGACAACATTTTCTATGGCAAGATGGATCTTGACAAGGCGGTGGCGGAGTTCGACAGCGGGGCGAAGATTTTCGGCTACTATGTCAATGATCCTGAACGCTACGGGGTTGTAGAATTTGACGAGAGCGGGCAGGTAATCGGCATTGAAGAGAAGCCGGCGAACCCCAAGACCCACTATGCCGTGCCGGGTCTCTACTTGTACGACAACAGGGTGGTTGAAATTACGAAGACAATGCGCCCTTCAGCCCGGGGTGAGCTGGAGATTACCGACCTGAATCTCGAATATCTGCGATGCGGAGAACTGCGGGTCGAAAGGTTGGGGAGAGGAATCGCCTGGCTTGATACTGGCACGCACCAGAGTCTTCTGGAGGCCAGCCATTTTATCGGGACCCTCGAGGCACGACAGGGCCTGAAGATAGCCTGCCTGGAAGAAATATCCTTCCGGCTCGGATTTATTGATGTTGCCGGAATGGAAAAGGCGATTGCGGAGACACCGAAATCAGGGTATCGTGACTATCTTGCCCGTGTTTTAGCGGAAATTTCTCACAAGGAGTTATAGGTGACGGAAACGGCGATCAGGTATACACCGGGAAAGATTCATGACGTTGTTGTGCGACCCCTTACGAAGTTCCTCGACGACAGGGGCTGGCTTTCGGAGCTGTTTCGGATTGACGAGCTGGAGGGCCTGATGGTCCCGGTAATGTCTTATCTTTCCATGACCAAGCCGGGAGTTGCCCGCGGCCCTCATGAGCACTTGGAGCAGACGGATTACTTCTGCTTTCTCGGTCCGTCGAATTTCAGGATTTATCTCTGGGATGCCCGGCCCGATTCGCCGACCTTCGCCGTCAGCCAGTGTTTTTATGCCGGGCTCGATGCTCCCCGGATGGTGATCGTTCCTCCGGGGGTTGTGCATGCCTACAAGAATGTCGGCATTGAAAATGGTTTGGTGTTCAACGCCCCTGACAGACTTTATGCAGGGGAAGGGAAAAGGAGCCTGGTTGATGAAATCCGTCATGAAGAAGCCGCAGGTTCGCCCTTTTCCCTTGACTGATTCGACGCGTTTCAGAAGGGATCAACGATATGTGGGGGAGGGGAAGATTCGCCTCCCTTCGCTGTTTTGGAACAATGCTCAATTTTATTAGAAACCACTACGTCCGGATCATCGCCGGTATTGCTCTTCTGGCAACACTCCTTTTCTATTCGCTTCACCTGCGCCAGAAGGAGCACACGAACGCCTTCGAAAGGACTGTTCTTGCGATTTCAGCCCCAGTCGGCGGACTGGTTTTTCGGGTCAACGATTTTTTCGCGGGTATCTGGGATAACTACATTTTTCTTGTCAATGTTCGCAAGGAAAACGATCAATTGCGGGAACTGGTAAAGAAGTTGAATGCCAGGGTAATCCAGAATCGCGAAGCAGCGCTGTCAAACGAACGTCTGCAGCAGTTGCTGAAGCTGCGGAATGCCCTGCATATTCCCACCATTGCCGCCCGGGTCATTGGCGAGGATGTCTCGCCTTGGTTCAGAACTGTTATTATTGATCGAGGTTCCGTTGACGGGGTGCGGGAAGGGTTGCCGGTAGTCGCTTCGGGCGGCGTCGTTGGACGCGTTGTCCGAGTTGCTTCCACAAGCTCCCGTCTGCTTCTGTTAACGGATAATGCCAGTGCCATTGCCGCCACAGTACAACGATCCCGTGCCCGAGGTGTCGTGAAGGGAAAAAGTGGCCAGCTCTGTACCCTGGAATTCTCCCAGAGAGGGGAAGATGTGAAGGCGGGAGATGTTATTGTCACTTCCGGAATAGGAGGGGTGTTTCCGAATGCTCTTCCGGTAGGAGAGGTTACCATGGTAAAAAAAGGAGAATACGGAATCTTTCAAACCGTGGAATTGAGGCCTTTCGTTTCCATGTCACATCTCGAAGAAGTTCTGGTTCTGCTTCAGTAGTCGGTGACTTTGATGCCTCCTGAAATGCAGGGTCATGACAACTTCCGTCCAGTCGCTGCATTCGGATTCGCGGTTCTGGTTGCTGCCATTCCGGTTGCCTTGCAGATATTTGTTTGAACGGGTCTTTTACCTAACAATATGCTCAAGTATCTCAATATTATCGTCCTTGTCATCATAGGGGTCATTTTTCAGGTAAACATCTTCCCCGCTTACCTTGCTGATCCCTTCAAGCCAAACGTACTCCTGGTTTTTGTCGTGTACTTCGGTTTCCGCGTCAGCCCCCGCTTCGGGGCGCCTGGTTCCTTTCTGCTCGGTTGTATCCAGGATTCATTCAGCGGCATGTATTTCGGCCTGAATGCGTTTTCCTTCCTGCTGATTTTTACCCTGTACCACGAGGTGGCGGCCCGACTGTACACCGGTAGTCGAACCCTGCTGGTTCTTGGCACTGCACTGGCAATTGTCATAAACGCCAGTATCCAATTTCTTCTCCTGCTGCTATTTTCGTCTTCTGACGGAGCATTTGCCTCGATTTTCGGGTCGATTCTTCCCCAAGGGCTGGCAACAACTCTTATTTCAGCATGTGTTGTTTTCCTTTTTTCACCTGCCGGCAGGGAGGAGTTTTCATGAGGGGGCAACGCTTTATCCGAGATGTTCGCGACCCTTCCCGGCGCATTCTCCTTCTGACCATCGGTGTTTCGGTGCTGTTCTTCATTTTGCTGATGCGCCTCTGGTATTTACAGATCGTAAAGGCTGAGGATTTTCAGCATCTTTCTGAAAACAACCGCTTGCGCCTTGTTCCTGTCGCGGCCTCACGGGGGACGATTCTCGACCGGAACGGGGAAATCCTGGTGGATAATCTGCCCTCATTCAGTATTGCCGTCATTCCCCAAGAGGTCACTGACAAAGAGGGCCTACTGAAAAATCTGTCCAGGCTTGTGGGGATGGATGTGGCCGACTTGTCCGAGAAATGGGAAAAGGCGAGGAAAAGGAATCGTTACCAGCCAATTATTCTCGCCTCGAATATTAGCCGTGATCAGCTGGAAATTCTGGAGGAAAACCGTCTGTTCCTTCCCGGACTTGATGTCGAAATGCACCCTATTCGGGCATATTCCCATGGTCTCCTTGGTGCTCATCTGTTCGGGCATCTGGGTGAGATCTCAGAACAGGAGATGGGGAACGATCGCTTCGCGGAATACAACCCTGGCGATTATGTGGGTAAGAGCGGCATTGAAAGGTATTGGGAAAAGGAACTGCACGGAGCCGACGGCGGACGCCAGATCGAGGTGGATGCCATGGGCAGATTTCTGCGAACCGTCAGTGAACGGAGCCCGACAACGGGCAACAGTCTGGTACTCACCATTGACCTTGCCTTGCAGAAAGCGGCCGAGTCTGCCTTTGGAGAACAGGCCGGTGCTGCCGTTGCGTTGGATGTGAATAGCGGAGAGGTTCTTGCCTTTGTCAGCAATCCATCCTTTGACCCGGCTCTTTTTGCCGGAAGACTTCCTGCCGAGACATGGAACGAATACCTGAACGATAAGCGGCATCCACTTGAAAACAAGGCCCTGAAAGGGCAATATCCTCCCGGCTCGACCTTCAAGATCATTACGGCAATTGCCGGCCTGGAAGAAGGCCTGATCGACGAGAATACGAGCGTTACCTGTACAGGCTCCTATAAGTTTGGTAACAGGTCCTTTGGCTGCTGGAAAAGGACAGGTCATGGGACGGTAAGCCTGAGAAAGGCGCTTCGCGAGTCGTGTGATGTGTACTTCTATCGCCTTGGTGAGCAGCTCGGCGTGGACAAGATTGCATTCTATGCCAAAAAATTCGGCCTTGGCGAACCCCTCGGCATAGGTCTCGAGAATGAAAAGGCGGGGCTTATTCCCACGAAGGCCTGGAAAGAGAAGCGATACGGGAAAAAGTGGCTTAGTGGTGAGACGCTTTCCGTGGCCATCGGGCAAGGGTATGTTCTGACAACGCCCCTTCAGCTCGCCGCCATGACTGCCGAGGTTGCCAATGAGGGAACGGTTTACGCACCCCACCTGGTGAAAAAAGTCGTCAGTCCCGAGGGTAAAGTTTTGCGGGAATTTCACCCTGAGGTCGTCAGGAGGGTATCACTCAAGGCAGGAACCTGGCAAGCTGTCAAGAGGGGACTCTTTGCCGTTGTCAACGAGCCCGGTGGGACCGGCGCGGTTGCCCGGCTTTACGAAGTAAATGTGGCTGGAAAAACAGGTACTTCCCAGGTTGTTAAGCTCCGGGACCGACGAGGAGGAATCCCCTATCAGTATCGTGATCACGCCCTTTTTGTGGCTTTTGCGCCCTATGATAAACCAGAAATTGCCGTAGCCGTTGTCGTGGAGCACGGCGAGCATGGCGGTTCTGCGGCGGCATCCGTTGCGAGCAGGATTTTACGAACCTACTTCGAGGGAAAAGGGCTCATAAAAAAGCCGGTGACGCAGAAAACCTATTCTTCCGCAACCTCGCAGGGTGAGCCCCCGATGGCGGAATCCGTTGAGCCGGTTCCCGCGGTTCCTGAGGAGCAGCACGGAAATGATTGATCGCAGACTCTTTATCAATTTTGATTGGGGATTTTTCCTCCTGTTTCTCCTAATTGCCGGGATCGGGGTGATGAATATTTCCAGCGCAACCGCATCCTATACCCTGCAGGATACCTCCTATGCCCTGAAACAGGTGTACTGGATTCTTATCGGTTTGTTCGTTGTCATTCAGGTCTGCAGTATCGATTACCATCTTTTTGAAGATGTCGCCTACTGGGGTTTCGGTATACTGGTCTTCCTTCTGCTTGTGGTACTGCTGGTGGGGAAAACCTCCATGGGGGCAACCCGCTGGCTGCATCTCGGCTTTATCAGTTTTCAGCCGTCGGAATTGATGAAGATTGTTATTATCATGGTCTTTTCCAGCTATTTGGCGAATTTTTCCGGATCGGGAGGTTTATCTCTCAAGGATCTGGTTAAGCCCTTTATCCTCTTGGGCGTTCCGACGATTCTTATTATGAAACAGCCTGACCTTGGTACTGCAACGCTCGTGGTTCTGATTGCTTTTTCGATGATAATCTATACAGGGGTTCGCTTTAAGGCCATTGTAACTCTTTTGCTTGCGGCTCTTCCCACAGTGTTTCTTGGCTGGCGCTACTACCTGCGAGACTACCAGAAAGAGCGGGTATTGAATTTTCTCTCCCCGGAGAGAAACCCACTCGGAAGCGGCTATCACATTATCCAGAGTAAAATTGCCGTTGGTTCAGGGGGGTTGACCGGAAAGGGCTTCACGCAGGGAACGCAGACACAACTTCGCTTTCTCCCAGAACAGCACACGGATTTCGCTTTTTCCGTGTTTTCCGAGGAGTGGGGTTTCATCGGGTGTCTGGTTGTGCTGCTGCTCTACTTTTTCCTTATCCTCTGGGGCCTCAATATTGCTCGCAGGTGCAATGATAACTTTGGCAGACTCATGGCAGTGGGGGTGTCGGCGATGCTTTTCTGGCACATTGTTATCAATATCGGCATGGTGATCGGTCTTTTCCCGGTTGTCGGTGTGCCGCTCCCGTTGTTTTCCTATGGAGGAACATCCATGATTACCTCCATGATAGGACTCGGAATACTGTTAAATATCCGGATGCGAAGATTCATGTTCTGATGAGGGACAGAATGCTTAGCTCTACATCTTGGGATAGAATCGGTGGCGTTGATTGGTGAACCGCCACTCATCGACGGGGCACCAGAATATCTTGCGTCCCGCAGTATCATTGAAGGAACCCACTACGAGCGACTCTGGCAGAAGCCTCTGCGCCCGATGCTGGAGACCTCCCTGGTCAATCGTTATCTGGGCGAAATTTTCGAGGATAGCACCTTCCGTTACCTGACGCGCAAGGTGAGTGTCGGTAACCCTGCGCCTTTCTTCGACGCCACTGCAATTATTCCGTCACTTGATCCTTCCCCAGGCGACAAGGCCCTTGAAAGGCCGCTTTTACCTGGGTCGGGTGATGGTGCGGGATTGCGGTATGAAAGTTATAAAACCTGCGTTTGTAATCTCTGCCATTGCCATTTTTGCCACTTCAAACATCCTCTCTGTCGCTGATAGTATTCACCGCTTCCTTTCTTTCCTGCCGCCACAATTTTGATGGTTTCGTAAATTCTCCAAACAGTTCCCTCCACGACTTGCGGGGGAGTGCCTTTTTGCGAAGCTATCAATTTTTACAGTTTGGTTCGCTTTCGTGCGAGTGCCTGGGAAGAAAGTGGGCACTCAAAGTTGAAGATCTGTATTTTGGTTTTCGTCCTGAACAAATGCCAGCCCTGAATCGGATTGTTAATGTGGATATTTTTTCCCCAGGCGGTAAATTTTCTTTAAGAAATTCTGTTGGACACCGAAAAGATTCAATAGCATTCTCGTATTCGATTCAGCATATTCATCCAGGGGGTTCGCATGAAGATCCGAACAAAAATCATTGTTGTAAATATGGTAATTATGGTTGCAACAATCGCTGCGGTAACTGGAATTTGTCTGCATGAATTCCGCAAGGAGTTGCAGGCCCAAGCGATGATCTCTCAGGAGAACCGGCTTAAAACCTTCTGGGAACTTCTGCGCTATAAAGGTAGTGAGCTCAGGATTGTCGACGGCAAACTGCTGGTCGGAGATTTCGTCGTCAATGGAGATACTACCTTGCCGGACCGTGTCAAGGATTTGTGCGGAGGAACTGCAACAATTTTCATGGGCGATGAAAGGGTTTCCACCAACGTGCTGAAGGCGGATGGCAACCGTGCCGTCGGCACCAGGCTTCAGGGGCCGGCCTATGATGCGGTGATAACGAAGGGTATCCCCTATCGGGGGGAGGCGAAGATTCTCGATGTTCCCTATTTCACTGCCTATGATCCGATAAAAGACTCGCAGGGCAAGATAATTGGCGTCTTGTACGTCGGAATCCAGAAAAAGGAATTTTTCACTGAATATGACAAACTCAAAATCCTGATAATCGGGCTGGCGGTCGCTCTGCTTGCTGCCGCGGTGCTGGTTACCCGCTTCTTTATTCACCGGCTGTTTGCCCCGGTTATCAGGATGAGTGAGGTGCTGGTTACTGCCCAGAAAGAGGATGACATTTCGCAGCGGCTCGAGTACCTGAAAAAAGATGAGGTGGGCGAAATGTGCCGAGCCTTTAACGGCTTTCTTGACAATCTTACCGGTATTCTTGGGACTATATTCATGTCCGCAGAAAAGTTGACAGCATCCGGAGGGTCACTCTTTGCCACTTCCGAGAAGATGGCCGGTAACGCCGATGAAGTGGCCAGCCAGACAGCTACCGTAGCGGTGGCGAGCGAGGAAATGGCGGTAACCTCCAATGACGTGGCCAAAAACTGTGCCCTTGCTGCGGACGGCTCCCATCGAGCAAGTGAAACGGCCCTTGCCGGTTCATCCGTGGTACAGAAAACCATTGCGGTGATGAACAGCATTGCCGTGCGTGTCAAGGAATCCGCCGGGACAGTGGAGAATCTCGGTGTCCAGTCTGATCAGATCGGTGAGATTGTCGGTACTATCGAGGATATTGCCGACCAGACAAACCTTCTTGCCCTCAATGCTGCCATTGAAGCTGCCCGGGCTGGGGAACAGGGCAGAGGTTTTGCTGTAGTTGCGGATGAAGTCCGTGCACTGGCCGAGCGAACCACCAAGGCTACCAAGGAGATCGGCGCGAAGATCAAGTCTATTCAGCAACAGACTCGGGATGCGGTCAGTTCCATGGAAGAGGGGGTCAACGAGGTGGATCGCGGCACTTCCGAGGCTGCGAAGTCCGGACATGCCCTGGAGGAAATTCTGGAGCAGATCAATGCGGTAAGCATGCAGGTGAACCAGATAGCAACGGCTACCGAAGAGCAGACCGGCACGACCAACGAGATCAGCAACAATATCCAGATCATCACCGAGGTGGTGCGGGGGACCGCCGAAGTTGCGAAGAATTCGGCATCCGCAGCCGGAGAGTTGACCGAACTGGCAGAGGAACTGCGGAGAATTGTCGGAAAATTCAAATTTGCTGCCTGAAGACCGCAGCTGTAACTGTAAACTTTTTTCCAAGGAGCGTCCCGGTATTTGCCGGTGATTGCTCCCTTATTTTTTGCTGTTTCTTTTTATGGCAGATTCCGGTGGGCGGTCGTGGAGCCCTTTTCGGCAGGGTGGTGCACAAAGGTTTCCCGAAAGAAGAGGCTGCAGATACAGGCAAGGGTTCCGCAGAGAAACAGCAGGGAAAAAGCCTCGCTATAGCCTGCCGCGGTGAAATTACCCGAAACCCGGCCATTTCGTTCCAGCATCAGTCCGAGCAGCGGTTGAAAGACGCCGCCGCCGGCGAAAGGGAAAAGGTTGACGAGACCCGTGGCTGTGCCGGCAATCCGCAGGGGAAACAATTCCTTGACAGCTGTGAACGCAATAACTACGGAGGCACCGGTCGTGGCGCCAAGACCGAAACAGATCAGGAAAAGGGCCGGGTGTGACAGCCTGGCTGTCGCGAAGGTGAGGGCGGCCGTCAGGCACAGGGCAATGATGCTTGACAAAACCAGTACCGGCTTGCGCCTGTGGTAGACCCGGTTGGAAAGGTAACTGACCAGGGGGCTTCCGGCTATGAGTCCGATGGCCGAAAGTGACAGCATCTTGCCCGCATCCGCTGTGCTGATCCCATAGACGTGCATCAGGTAGGGGCCTCCCCAGAGGCCGACGAACGAGAAATAGATGGCGCTGTTGAAAAAGAACCAGATCGCAAAGGGCCAGAAGGCCGGCTCGCTCAGCACAGCCCGGATTCCCTTGAGAAGGGAACCGGGGGGATAGGATGGTTCGATATGCCTTTCATCGTTCGTTTCGCGGCTGTCCACGGGTTTGTCACGGACGAACAGCCAGATGAGAAGTGCCACCAGAAGAGTTAATCCACCTACGAGGAGAAAAGAGGGGCGCCAGCCTATCCGGGAGCTCAGGAACGCGAGCGGGCCCGCGGCGGCCAGGGAGCCGAGACCGCCCATGGCCATGAAGAGACCGGTCATCGAAGCGAATTCCTTGGCGTGGAACCATTGGGAGAGAACTTTCAGGGTACAAATAAAGAGCGTGGAGACGCCGAGGCCGACCAGGACCCTGCCGGTCACGGCCCAGAAAGGTGACGCTGCCATGCCAAGCAGGATGGAGCCGGCACAGGCGATGATGAGAAAGAGACTGATAGTGCGTCGTGGACCCCAGGAGTCGGCAAGCAGTCCGGTGGGGATCTGCATAAGGGCGTAGGGATAAAAATAGGCGGAGCCGAGCAGTCCGATCAGTGCGCCGCTGGCGTGGAGGTCACGCATCATGTCTACGGCAACCACGGCCGGGCAAAGTCGATGAAAGAATACCAGGAGATAGCCGAGGGAGAGAATCCAGAATATGAGCCAGCGATGGCGCAGTTCTTGCCGGGAAAGGGTGCGGGTCATGGGGGCCTCGCTTTCATGAGTAATGTCCGCGAAGAATGTTGTACTACACCCGGCGCTGTAACTCAATGGTGTTTCCGTCCAGTTGGCAACTGCTGCCAACGACATCGGCAAAGAGGTGCCTGTCGGCCCTCGGGTATTTCTGCTGCTAATCTGAGCTTGCCACAGCGTGAAATAGGTCACTGACCTGCGTCGCTGCCCCACAACTCCTTAAGTCGTTTGTCTCTTCCGCAGGAATGCCGGTAGTATTTGTAGCGCAGCGGGTTTTTCCGGTAGTAATCCTGGTGGTACTCTTCGGCTGGGTAGAACTCACTTGCCGGGGTGATTTCGGTAACAATTCGCCCGGGGAAGCTTTTCGACCTGTCCAGGGCCTGCTTCGATTCCAGGGCCATCTTTTTCTGCATCTCGTTATGATAGAAGATTGCGGAGCGGTACTGGTTACCGGAATCGCAAAACTGACGATTAGGAGCGGTTGGGTCGATATTGTGCCAGAATACCTGCAACAGCCGGGAATAGCTGATTTTTGCGGGATCATAGACGATCCGGACAGCTTCGGCATGGCCGGTGTGCCCCGCGGAAACCTCTTCATAGGTGGGATTCCTGGTTTTACCGCCCGTATAGCCGGATGTCGTGGAGATGACACCCGCCAGTTTATCGAAGGGTGGTTCCATGCACCAGAAACATCCTCCTGAAAAGGTTGCTGATTCCCGTTTGGCCCCGAGCGGTTCTGCGGCTCCGGCAGCTGGTGGAAGGGCGAAGCAGAGTATAAGGAGGAGGGCAGAAAAGCTCAGTCCATAATGTTTCCGGCATGTTTCCATAGCGGTGTCTCCTGTTATGCATGGTTAGGCCAGTCCGAAGTGGGAAACGGTAGGTTTCGGGAGAACCCTGAGGGCGTCATCCTTTGCCTTATAGATCGAGGAGATTTCAATGATTGCCGTAGTAATCATGGCTGCCACCGAGAACCTGTCTACGTTTCCACCCGAACCAAGAAACTGACAATAATGATAGAGAATCGAGCCGTCAGGCTGTACAACGATCCTCCCGACTTTCAGTTCCGTGCTCTGGTAGCGCATGAAAAAAGAGGTAATATGCTCGAACAGTTCATCAGTAAGCTCGACGGCCATCACGGCAACGGTGAAGTTGAGTGTCTGAATGATGGCCTGCGGAATTCTGATGGAGCAGGAAACTACTCTGTTTGGCATCCCTTGTGTCTCCGGCGTCGGCACGAGAAGTGAAAACCAGATCGTGTTGGGAGCCGTCTCTTCGAATTTTATTCCTTTGGATTCAAGATAATCCCTGACCGCTTTCAGAGCCGGGTTCATTGTTCATCTCCCTTCGTGATATTCAGTTGGCGGTGGAGACGCAGCGCCATCCATGCGAGTACCCCCACCCCAAGGAGCAGCAAAGACCAGAGAACCGCCGTTTTCCCGTCAGTGGGAATGAGCGGCCGGCGAAGCGCAGCTTTTCCAGCAAGGACAGTTGCGCTACCTGGTACCGCGACACCTGCGACAAACTTTTCCTTGTCCTGGTCAGAAAATTGCCGAAACAACGTGCTTCCTCCCCGGGCGCAATTCCCCGGCCTGCCACTGCCGAATGCCAGCTGGAAAGGGCTTCCGCCACGGGCCAGGAAGAGAACCTGCGCGGGGACCCAGCCCAACTCAACCACCGGCAGGCCTTTCCCGATACCTCCTCCGCTCTGATCAATCCGCATGAGACGGTATCTGTCGCTGGCTGTTGGCAGGATAATGTCGGGGGAGGTTACTTCTTCGCCCCTGATGCGCAAACGGTAGAGAAGAACCGCCGGCCCCGGTTTCCAGGGATCTTTTTCCTCTGCCCTCGTAAAAAATGTAGCTTGAATGAGGGTATTCTCCTGGGGGAGGTGGACGCGGATCCTGTCCACCGGCATCAGACCGCCTGTGGTGAAGTGGTAGTCACTCGTTCGGCCCGACTGGCGAGTGGTGCTGGCTCTTGCCCAGTGACGCGGCAGTTCTGAAGCCGATCCGGAGAAACGTGCGACAACCGAGGTGATTTCCGGAATATCCGTCTCAGCAGCAGATGAAAGCCGATAATATTTCATTTTCGAGCCGTTCAACTCGATGAGGCGGCGCTCCAGGTGGTGGTCACCGTAGCGGAGGCTTATGAGAATGGCTGACGGGACAAGGAGGGTCCAGTCTTTCAGATCGTCGCTGCCTTCAACCCGGAGTTTTGCCAACGTTCCGTCTGGCTGTTCTTCCCATTCCAGGGCAAGGCCGGAAAGGGGACTTTTCAGGGAAGAAGCATCAAGCAGGTACGCGGTAATCCGGTTCTGCCCCGTGCTTTGATCTGAAGTTTCTACGCTGACAATCGAACCCCCCTCACCTTTTTTTACTACCAGAGACATGCTGTTCAATTTCTGGAGGCGGTATCCTGGTACCGGGAAAAAACTGAGTTTCCGGGCTTCCCGAGCTGCAGGGGCTGGGCTGGGCATTCGGGAAAGAGTGAAGGGAACGAGTTCGTCCTGGCTGTTAAAGACGCACATGTCACCGAGATCACCCCTTGTTACTGTACGATACACAATGTCGGGCAGGGCGAATTGGTACAGTGCGTCAGTTCCCCCGGTTTGAAGTGGTATCCCGAAGGCGAAGTCGCTTGGCCGGGATTCCCTGGCTGAGGCATTGACTGTGATCAGGAACAGGAGTGTTGTCGCGATCCAAAGATGCCTCATGGCTGCATTTCCTCCCGGATTTGCGGTGGCGCTGGCGAAAAATAGCCGATAACCAGGAGCAGAATTCCGACTCCGACAAAGGAAACGATGCGGGCTACGGTCCCGGTG
>Ga0105099_10000318_pt1 | contig 33090 bp, 24 predicted proteins | sample PPLLak3cmMay2015_2_FD_79138 | JGI IMG/M metagenome (GOLD analysis project Ga0105099, IMG submission 79138) | Freshwater sediment microbial communities from Prairie Pothole Lake near Jamestown, North Dakota, USA - PPLs Lake P8 Core (1) Depth... | ecosystem: Environmental > Aquatic > Freshwater >... | reverse complement strand
TATTTTATTGTAAGAGAGATTCAGCACGACTCGATTTTTCCGGACAGCGCCGCTACCGGCGTATCTTTAACCACCCCGATAACGATTACGTTTTCAGATCTCATAGTACCTGGAACAATCGACACGGCTCTTCAGGGCAACAAGAGTTTTGCGGTAACGTCGCGTTACAGCGAGGGCACGCGCATGGACTATGACAGCATTCGTATTGCGTCAAAAAGCGCGACCTTTTATCTTAACCGCCGTCTCTTTTATTCAGACAGTGTGTTCTGCAATTTTATGGGTTTTATCGCAAAAGATAAAAACCGGGTTTCCATCAGTCCCGGCAACGACTCCGTGTCTTCAGACATCAAAACCAGGGCATGGTTTTTCATCATAAAAGAGCTGTCATTACAGTCGGTGAGTCCAGACAGCGCCTCCGCCAATGCAGGCATACGAACACCCATAGCAATGACCTTTTCCGGCCCTATATCGCCCGTCGTGTTCGATACGACAACCGACGCGGACAGCAACCGCAGCTTCAGTTTTTCAAGCGCATACAGCGGCGGAAACCGCCTCCACCTGTCGCACATTACCTTCGCGCCCGACAGCGCCACGGTGACTATTCATCCGGAAAAAACCTACTACAGCTATGACAGCGTCAATTGCGCCTTCAGAGGCTTTGTTAAAAATTACAGCTACATATCCAGTGTCAGCCTGATCCCAACCGACACCAGCGAGGTTATCGGCGCCTTTTCCTGGTATTTCATTACAGGCAAAGCGAGTTTTTACACCTACCCAAATCCATTCAAACCCGGCTCCGACGAGCGCCACGCAGCACTCGGCGGAATATGGTTTAAAAACCTCCATGCAATAAAGAGCAGGGGAGCGGTCAATGCAGTCAAACTGAAAGTTTATACTATAAATACACACCCGGTGTTCGAATCCCCCATTATCCGGTTTGAAGAAAACAACCCGGATATGAAGCCCGAATGGTTCTGGAACACGAAAAACAACAAAGGGTATCCAATCGCCTCAGGCGTGTACTTCTATGTGATTTATGATACAAAAGATAAAGCACTGCTGAAAGGGAAGATGCTTATCGTGCGATAAGAAGGAAATTTAGCATATTCAATACACTATGTTCGATGAAAAATAAGGTGCCGGATTCAGCATGCGGATTGCCGGATATAAAAAATCTGAAATACGAATATCTGGGGATTTTTGATACTGTCCGCATGGGGACACAACGGTTGTTAAATGTTTGCCCGTTTTTAACTATCAATAAATATAATCCTTTGTCAACTTTTAAAATGGCAAACTTAAACTGTTGCATGTTGTAGACCGGCTCGCTACCATAGTATTCTTTTTCGGCGTGTTATTCGGAATACCTTCATTCATGGTGCGCTCTTTATTTCACGCGCATTTACTGCGCGATTGATTTAACATGGTGCTAATCGTCGGGCGATTGTTGTGGATTAATTCGCATCGGCAATAGCATCCCAAAAATCATATTCATGAGTTATAACAATTTTTTCACCATCTTTTCTTAAATTGACGGCTTCTTCTACTTTTCGCCCATAACATGAAAACGCCCAACAACTATTGCCTTCAGCTCCAACAATAAGAAAGTTCACATCCTTTCTGATTTGCGGGACAAAGAGACCACCCTTCGCGATCACAATATCGGCGAATTCCTTTCTACTGGCCTTTTTCGAGCGACCCGTAAAACAAAACACGTTGTTCTTGAATGAAATATCCGGACAAACGGCACAGACTCCGTTTAACATTAACTCTTTATCAATCACTGGTTCAAGCAATAGCGAAGGTGATGATCTTTTAAATTCCTTACAAAAGTTCAAAATAAAATGGTGCTCCTTATCATCAATTTTACCATCTGCTAAAATTGTAGTAATTAGACTATCAATTTCATCATAAGGCCAATACCCTTTGAGTTGATCGTGCTCTTCTATCCACTTGCTAACTTGGTCTAGCTCTTCCTTTTCTATTACATTGTCCGCAGCAATTCCCAATAGAATACCCTGGAGACGCTGCATATCTGCTGTTAATCCAGAATAATGTTTATTTGAATCGGAGAATTGGGCACAAAACCATAGAATATCTTGTCGTTCTTCCTGTGTGATCATCTCATCTTCAAGAGCTGCAGCAATAAGGGATACCAACTCGGAAAAAGGAGGTTTTAAGGCAAGGTCTTCGTTCCTCTGGAGCCATGACTGCAAAGCATCGATTTCAGAATCTGTTATTTTCTTATCCACTGAAATCCCAGTAAAAAAGCCTTCAATAAAATGGAGTTCTTTCGAAACCCGAAGTGGGGAACAAAATTTTACAAAATTGTTTGAATCATAGTCCGAGATACCTGTAACCATAATTTCTCCTTTCGGGGTGTTTTGCGATAGCAAAAGGCCCCGTTTCGTCCTTGGTTCAATTGCTTATTATGCGGCCTTAACTATGTTGAAGAAGTGATAAGATTTCACCTTCTATTTTTTTAATTACTTTTTTAAAACCAGCAAAATCGGGATTGGCAAATTCGATCATCTTGGCTGCTAACCGGGCATGTTCCAAAGCAAGATTCAAGTATTTCTCATTGTTTGCTTCACAAGCACAAAGTGATTTGGCCGTTGCTATGAGGTTAGTCCAGGAATTTTTAATAAATTCGGTTCCATACTCATTTTTAATAACGTCATTAACAAAAAGGCAATTATCACCCAACGGAACGTCAGCTTTGTCAATTTCGTTAAAATCAGTCTTTTTTATTACAGTAGCCATTCCTCGCTTATATTGACAACGAGCATAATCGACTATAAGGTCTCTTAAAAAATCCCTTTTTGAAAATGGCTTAAAATGCTTCATTTTGTCTTCGGTGTTTTTATGCGATATTGGAGTATATCTTTTGTACCTAAGTTGGTCTATTTTATTTTGTGGATCGAGATTGTTTACAATTTCAAATGGTATTGCACTGTTAGCATTTATCCAAAAAAGGTATGTGGGTATTGGAGAACCCTCCCAATATTCGAGTTTGTTTTTCATATCATAGTCTGTTGGTTCCCTATCCCAATACTTAACCTGAATATAGAAAAGGATATTTGTAGGATACTCTCCCTTTGTTAGCTCACAAATGAAATCATTGCCCAAATCTTGACTGCCATCAATCTTATGCACCAGGCAAAAAGATGACAGTATGTACTGAATAAATGACTCTCCTATGTTACCCTTTCTCTTTTCTTCGGTATATTTTGGCAAATTTGACATAGCTATTTACCCCATTGTTTGTAATCAACGCGCTCAAATTCCATGCAATTATTTGACATGTAATTTCTTCCAGTTCAACAAGGCGTAGCATAACAATTTGTTTTCACGATTTTCAACATTTTGCTAGCTTATGCAGAAACAACATAATATTCTTTCGCCGCCTTAAGGCGGCATGTTTGGTTTTTCTTGCGTACCATTCCTAAGTTTCAATCCTAATTCATCAGGAAAGACACGCCGACTATAATTTCATTCGAGCCGGTTTATTGCATGCAACTAGTGAAATGATGTACCTTCCAAAAGCATCTATCCCTGCACGCAAGCATCTACAATCATATAAAAGCATATACCTAAATATTAAAAAAAGCATCTATTATCAGATACCCAAAGTATCTTTTTGATTTATCGAGCATTCAAGTTTTTTAAAACAAAGATATATATATATTCATACTTACTCATTTCTAATCCGTGCTTCAAGTCCCAGTTTTAATATTGTTTCGTAGTTGAGTTTCCAGAGTTTTCTGGTGTGGCTCCATGTTCCGCCGTTGCTCTTTGCTATTTCCTGGAGTTCTTTTTCATTCCAATCGATGAACAGGAAGGTGTTGTTAACCGGTGTAGTTTTGGGAGACCAGTTTATTTCGTCGACGATGAGTTCTACGGTTTTGTAGCGTTTTTTTGCAGCTTCGTCGTACCGGTAGCGGACGCAGAGGAGTTTATCGCCGTACTGGTTGACTAATTTTTTTGTACCACGATTTCCGGGGCGTAATACTGCGTTAAGCGGAAGGATTGTACTCAAGCCATCCGCTTCTACGCAGTAATATCCCGTAGCCTGCCGAAGGGGTAGTTTCAGTTTTACTTTCATAGGCATTGAGGGAAGTGCGTTTGAATAGTATGGTTATTGTTGCTCGGCATATAAAATATAAAAGGAATTGTCACGGCGGTCAAGCGGAATATTCTAAATCGACCACGATTAGCAGGATTAAAGGATTGCCAGAAGATATTCGTGACGCAAGATGCCAGGTACTAGGAGATACTCAATCTTTGCCAGGTTTCCAGCGTATCTGCACCTGTATTGCCTTTGTAATCCCGTTTGATTCCATGTTACAGAATAGTCAGATGCCACATCTGCTTCTCCTGCAGGTTTGTTGAGCTGGATTGTGTACCTGCCGACGCTGTGATTACCACTGGCCAGAACCTTCACCATGGTGCCTTTCAGATCATACAGTTTAAGGATTACTACTTTTTAATCAGAACTTCATGTTTTTTATAAAAAACAGAAAATATAAATTTTGTCATATCCGACACGGCTTGAAGTGTAATACCATAGACCAATTCGACATTAAAAGCGGATATTTTTCCTATCACGACAAAAAAAACTGGTGATGCGGATAGGGGAGAGCTCTTTTTAAAATTGGATGATCGGCTTGTTTCTTTTTATATAGGAAGAGTCAATAAATAAAATTAAATTCCGTTTCACTGTGTATGCTAATAAACAAAAAATAATTAAAAAAAATGAATATCATTATCTCTTCGATTACGCGCCAAATATTTAAGCATTTCAAGCCAACATTAATTAAAACAAAAAAAGAGTATTCGGGCATAATAAAATAGAAGTGAAATAGTTATATATTCAAGTTTACATAATATATATTATGCGACATAAATATAGTTATTTAATAATATCAACGCGTTACATTAACTATATTCGATTGTAATCGATGGAAATTTTAGTGTTTCAACTATCTTGCCTGCTATATGCTTGCCGTATTTAAATTTTATAATAGTCTTTCATCATGTTTATTACTCTCTTATTTATGCTATATAATATAATTTTTAATAATATTTTTAAGCACTTTTATACTGGAAATATAATCGTTTCTTGTTCTCTTTTCCATCTCTTTTTCACGGATATTTTCGATTATATTTTGTATATGGTACTGATAATCAGTAAAAAAATCTCTACCTGCGTATAATTAACCAGATTACAAAAATGATACTCGCCAATGTAATGGCATGATTATATCATGGTTGTGTTCCGGTTTCAATATTATTTGACGAAGCTTATTTGATTGCAATTGGTTTTTTAGTTCTTTCATTGATACTAACATATTATAATTTTTAGAGATACATTAATAATCTAAAGTATTATTTGCTTTAAAATATTATTGCATGATAATAAAAATCAGCAATTTATTATAGTTCGGTTTACCTGTTTACAGCATATTATGTAAACTTATATATGACAGTATTAAAATTTTCGACAAAAAGATTGTTATACTTAATTAAATATCAATTTGTTAAATTGTTTTCATTCAACTATTTAATAAAATTGATTCGAGGTATTGTAATTACTTTATACTTATAAGTTAAAGTATTGAATAATCGATAGTTAAAACACAATTCATAATCCTCACAAATAAGAATTAACCACGAAATTTCAGGTAGGATATCGCCTGTATAGAGGCTCCGCATCTTGAATAATAAAATATAGCACCATCCCAATCGCCAGTAGGTAATCAAATATATTAAATTATTAATGTAATTAATATAATATCAATCGATTACTATTACATACGCGAACATAAAAATGGTTTGCTGCTTCTGATTTTAGTTTGAAACTATGTTTGATTCCTTTGCAATACTAAAGGGGATTATCAATCCATCACTCCCCTGCTTTCAGTTCTTTAATAAACGCTTTTTTTTATCGACGTACTAAAGTTCTTTTTGATCAGCTCGCTCGTTTGCCCCGGATACAGCTTCTGCATGTTGTGTATAAAAACGATTATAATTTTCGCGGTGTATAATCCCACGCTTGAACCAGGGATCGCGAGTATAAAAAAAAATTGCCTGAAATAGGAGCTGAACCATATTCATTAAGTGTTAATTAATCTTTTGCTGAAAATGTGTCTAAAAAACCTTAATGGGCTGCATCTTATTTTTAAAAATATTTTAGCTGTTTTTGCATGGTTTTACTCCGACCAAAATAGCTTTCACTGTATTTTATGATAAAAGTAAATTTTATGGCATTTTATTATATTTAAGCCGTTTATTATATGGCCATAATGCAAATTATGCAACAAATAATTTGTTAATTTTTTCAGCAATTTCGTGTAATATTTGATATATTTAACATAAGAATCGATTCGGTTTCTTTTATGTTTCAATTATAATTGCGTATCAGGCTACACTGCACACACAGGGTACGATACTGAAGTATATAGAGGGTCTTGTTTGATTTTTTCGTCAAACATAACGATTAATTAACAAGAGGGAGGGGTTATGCGGTTTGTTATCGCTGTTTTGTCCATTTTTTTGTTCTTTTCTTCTGTTTTTTCCGGGTCCCAACGGGCTGTCGGGACCACACAATCGGTTATAGAAGATATAGTAAAACAGAACGTGCGTGCGTCGTCAAACTATACGCTTCTTTCCAGTTCTGCAGAAAAGCTGGTTCTCTCTGTTGAGGATTATTACTTCAAGGACGGCCAGTTATCCATGACCGGCAAGGCGCAGAACGCCGAGAACTCCATGTTTATCATGAAGGGTTCCCTGGACGAGCTGTACGGCTGGGTGCTGCTGCGTGACAGGAAAATCGCCTACGAATATACGACCGATGAAAATAAAAAAGTATTCGTAGAACAGGTGCCGGTATCAAAGGTCTTTTGCATCGATGATTTCCCCGGTCAATATTCAGACGCGGATCCTTTCTATCCGGATTTCATACCTGACCGGGCTATTCCGGTTCCCCATATCGGTGACTATCCGGGAACAGACCTGAACAAGCTTCAGAGCCTGCCCGGGGCCAAGAAAGTTTTATACATGGATATTACGGACATCATGAACGGCACCGAGCCTAAAAGCCAGACCAAGGACGACGTGTGGAAGACCTGGCAAAGCTTTGCCAGCGGGTATTCCATGTATGAGGTGAATGTGACCACGGACAAAGCGGTGTATCAGGCAGCAGGCACACCGAATTCCGGCATTGCCAAATATTATAATCAAACCGGCAGGTCCTATTCGCCGGTAAACGCTTTCGGAACTACATCCTCTTCCACCGTGTACCGGCAAAACAACGGGTACGGAACCGGCAGAACCGGCCTGCACGAGACCGGCCATCTGATGGGTGTGTACGACTACGGCGGGACCGGCGGCACCTATTTTGTCGGAATAAAGGAATTCAAATGGAATACGATCATGGGAAATTACTGGTATGGCGATTCGTGGGGCGCCGAAGCTCTGTATCAATGGTCCAAGGGAGAATATACGTCCGCTAACGTAAAAACCGATTTTCTGGCAATTGCCAACAAAAACCTCCCCTTTCGCAATGATGATATACCGACAAGCGTTCCTTTGAAATTTACCGGGGCATCCCAGATAACGGCGGATAATAATTACGGCCAGATTACGCCCAATACCGATTCGGACGATTTCGATTTTGAGATAATAACTGCCACCGGACATGCTAAACTGACGATTTCAAGAATTGAATATATGGGCGGCGGGATGCTTGATGTTGACGCTTCAATCCTTGATGCATCCGGAAAAGTTATTGTCACTAACAACCCCAAGGCAATTCGCAGCGCATCGTTGGACACCGATCTGCCAAAGGGCAAATACTTCCTGCGAATAAAAGGCGGCGCAGAAGGGACTCCGCAAAACGGTTTTTCTAACTATAGTTCCCTGGGATACTACAGTATCGCAGGTGAAATTACCGGCGGCGGCACTGCAATAACGCCAAAAAACATACTGGCCAACCGCGTACGGATCATCCCGGTGTTTGCAGGAACTCAAGTCAAAATCGATATACCCGATGAGTGCAAAATCGATAAAATCGCGCTGTTTTCCATTGATGGAAAAAGGAAGTTTTATTCCGATACCAGAGTAAATTTTATCGATTTTTCTGATTTGGGTTCAGGGATATATACGATAATAATTGGCATCGACGGGATGAATGTTGTCAGAAAAATAATTAAAAAATAGTCATTTATATCGAAACAGATATTCAAAAAGCCTCTTAATCAGAGGCTTTTTTTATGGTACCAGTTATTTTTCATTCGATTACAAATACCGCTTCGCCGAACAAAAACACGAATTTCAATTTGGAAATCGAGGTTTCTTATCATTAAAATGACCACGAACCTCTGTGGTCAAACACTCTAAACCGCCGTTTCCAAACGCAGGCTCCCACATATACGGCACAAAAACAACCTTATAACCCAGACTGTTGTAAATTTCAACAAGTCGTTTTTCGAGAGGTATAAACCCATAGTGCGGCATATAAACCATTCTATGAAGAACGCTATTCGTGTCAATATACATCTCAACCAGAACATTATTATAAACGCGATACGCATTGTCCTGAATTGTCTCCAATATAGCCACCCCGTTCCGCTGGGACCAGTAATTCATATAACAGACCGGCGGCGCTGCACATGGCGCCCTTAGCACCCTGTATCCCCGCTCCTTAAACCACACTGCCGCTGCATCTAAACGCTGCTGGAGCTCAATCCGGTATCCCGATTTATTAAACACCGTGACATACCTCTGCAATCCACCATGCATCAGGATTTGTATAAGATCGTGACGTAAAAACAGACCGCGATAGAGCCAGAATGAAGAGGAATTATTCAACTCATCAGATGTTAGCGAGGCACTGAGCATGGAACGCTCTATCTGCGCTGTCTCCTCTACCGATAAACCATTTAATAAGGTTGCAGTCTCGCTCATATCTGCCACAATAATAACCGGTTTTTTCCCCGGATTCGGCAGGAAAGTCAAAAACATATCAATATGCAGCATGGCTTGTGGAATAGTGTCGCCCTCACCAACCAGAACAAATTCTCTGCCTGATAACGCTTCGTATTCTTTTTTTAATAGAAGCGCTGTTTCAGTTCTCTCTGCTGATGTAGCAGATGTTGAACCGATCCGGACTTTTTTATGCAATCCGATAATGCTCTGAACTTCGTCAATGCCCCGCTCAAACGTATTTTCACCCATAAACATATATGGGCCAACCGCTCGTATATCCCCTCCCTCAAAAGGCAGATGAATATCCTGACTAGTCCACTTACGCCTTAATTCCGGCGTAGATACCAGCTCTTCTGCCAATGCCCTGTTACGTTTGAGCAGTTGTACTGAGGATTCCAGAAACAGAGCCTGCCCGGTGTGTGAGTATCCAAGAAGAAAGTAATCCCTCGCCCACCTGCTTTCAAGATTTTTAGAGGTGATAATAGTAACCTTTTGATGATCTATTCCATCAGATTTAAGCTGTTTTCTTGTATTTTGTTCATGATCATCCGCCTCCTCAAGAACTATTTTATCCCGCAGTTCCTTCCATTTTTTGATATATTCTATCTTATTTTTAATCAATAAGTTGGCGCAATCTTCTTCACACATTAGTTCAATAGTATTTTTCAAACGGCTCTTTTGATGTAATTGCTGATCCCGTATACATTGGAGGAGGGATTGGTCGCACTCCCCTTTTTTCAGGGACTCAAGGTAACTATCAACACAGTGCATAAGCCGGGATTGCGGAACCGTCACTACAGTAATACGCGCATCGAGCGAACGGCAAATAGAGAGAAGCGTCTTATACGGCAGATGACGATTATAAAAAACAAAAACCTCATTAATCCTTCCCAGCGCATTATCCATGACCTGCACTCTGCCGCTATACTCTTTCTCCATCATCGCTATTTCATCCGCTGATAACGAGCAGGGCACCATGTTCTGCTCAAATTGAACCTGCAGATCATTTCCCGGTATAACTCCTATAGACAATAATCTATCCTTTGACCGTAAAATGATAGAATCGCAATTATCCGACCATTCGATGCTTAAATCCGGATCATCCATTAACACGAAAGCCTCTTGCCCCCCAGCTCTCTGCAGTTCATCCTGGATAACGCTTGTCCGCAACTCCCCTGTTAATAAAGAATAGGCAAAATAGAAAGCCCTGATATTGCGTTGCCGTATCGCCCCGGGTTCAAACCGCAAAGGCGATTTCGCATGTAACGCAACAAGAAATTTCATCACCGGGTGTGAAAAATCCCCGCTGGGTATAGCCCAATAGTCACGTAATTTTTCCGCCAACTCCCTGAAGGTTTTTGGCGCTTCTACCTGTTCAAGATCGAAAGAACCAGCCAAATATACGTCAAATGTATTACCTGCATTTTGCATGGCAGAGCGATATAATGCCTCTGCATGATCTGTGATAGCAAGGTCTTTGGGAGGCTTTATAATGCTTTTATTTTTTGAGGAAGTATACGAAGAATCGGTTTTATTATGGTCTTTATTACATGAGGATATAAATAAAATCGTTAGGATTAGAATAAGTATGTAGTAAAATGTACGCATGAAAGGTTCCAAATTTTAAGCGGGATAAATCTTAACCTTTTTCAGTAGATAAAATAAATAAATTAACCGATTATAACCGGAATAAATTTGCTTGAGTTACAAAGGTTGTTCCAGTTAATTTTCATTTTAATAATTCATTATATCCAATATATTTTTCATTCATAGGAGTCTTTTAATATGCCGATCGAAGATAATAGGTATTACAATTAACAAATGGGTAAATAAAATCGATTACTCTTAATCCAGGAATTTGCTATTAAACGTAAAACGTGCTTATTTTTTCTTGTCCTGCCGCTATGTGCGTTCTCTTCAATAGTGAGAGTGCCGCTGCAATACACCTCTATTCAACAGGCTCTCGACTCTGCGTCGGCCTTTGATACGATCCTTGTTGCTCCGGGAATATATCCGGAGAATCTTATCTGGCCTCAAAAATCGGGTATCTCTCTTTTCAGCGAGAAGGGGTCTGAACAAACTATAATCGAAGCGAAGGTAAACGAATCGGTGTGTGGTATCAATACTCCGGTTAAAAACCTTTCGATACGTGGTTTTACCATTAGAAACGGTAAGGTCGCAGGAACCTGACCCTGGTGTTCCGGCGCAGGTGTGCGTTGTCTGAGTTCTTCTATTCTTATTGAGGAGTGTGTATTTAAGAACAACGAGTCGGTTTTTACCGGTGGCGGCATTTTGCTTGAGTATTGTGAATCCGCTGTAATCCGCAATTGTGTGTTTGAAAAAAACAAGGCTTCGCTTGGCGGAGCAGTCGGATGCGAGGGCTGCGATACTATACGAATCGAATCAACGCGTTTTATTGACAATACCGGCAATAGCGGCTCTGCATTCGAGTGTTCGTCATGCTCATCAGTTACGATGGTAGATTGTGTCATGGAAAATAACCGAGGAGATAACGATGGTACTGTTTACAGCGCCACGTCATATATGGTACTTGAGGGGTGTACCATAAGAAATAACCAGCAGGCTAACGGCAGCGGGGTATCATGTATATCAGGTGGAACCACGATTCTTAAAAAATGTGTTATAGCGGGAAACAGAGCTCAAATGCGTGGAGGAGCGATATTTTGCATGCAGGACACTCTTTTTGTATACAGTACCGAAATCGATTCAAATAGCGCAGGCGAGCGGGCGGGGGCTGTTTTTCTCACAGAATCCTGTGCTTATTTTGATTCGTGTACGGTTAATGATAACTCTGCGGACAGTAGTAAATACCACAATGGAACATGTGGCGGTTTTTTTGTTAAAGACTCGAAACTCAAAATCAATAATTCCAGATTATGGGGCAATGGCCTGGCGGTGTTTGTGGATACCACAGAAGACCCGCCACAGGAGAATGTCGATGCAACAAACAACTGGTGGGGAAATAACAGCGGCCCCTTTCACCCGGATCTCAACCCGTACGGTACAGGAGACACTGTTTCCAACCATGTCTATTTTATACCCTGGACGACAATTGTCGGAATAAAGGCAAAAAACAAGCCGACTGTAACGGGCCTGTTCATTTCACAATACAGAAACCATTCAAACGGAGGGGTCTCTTTTCATGGGAAAACAAACCAGCCTGGCACTGTGCTGGTTTCAATATACAACCTGAAAGGCCGCCTGTTAAAGACGATTGACGGATTTTTCCCTTTGTGCGGAGCCTTTTCCCTGTTCTGGGACGGAAAAACAACTGATGGAAAAGATGCGTCCGGCGACCTGTTTTTATGTCGATTTGAGACTCGAGATAACAAGATTGTGTGTAAAATTGTCCGGAGCAGGTTGAAAGGATACTAACCCGGCAAGCCGGAAATTCTGTCGTACAGTCTCTAAATACTTATACACACCTTCCTGTTAAATATATTTTTCCTTCATGACCTGCAGAAAAGATTTCTCACAATGGTTTAATGACGTTTATACCCAATTGAGCGACAATGGCGTCTGGCTTCGCGGCGGCGAGATCAATACCATCAGCAATAAGGAGTTTGATACCTGTCTGTATCGTATTCTCTTTATGCGGCTCTCCACCTACCGCGATACTGCCGAATCCTTTACACACAAGGTATTATACGCCATAGCCCGAAGCGTTGACTCTGTATTTGCGGACCTGGGCTATTTGCCTCCGCCCGATTCCTGCGCTGTTTTTGACCGGGACAGTGTTCCCTGGATGCTTGGGACAAATACTAAGCGTCACCCGCTCGAATTTGATTGTATCGGGTTTTCCAATTCCACCATACTTGAACTGATTAACGTTCCCAGCCTGCTGAAAAAAAGTGACATTCCCCTTAAAAAAAGCATGCGCATGGCAGATGAGAGGATTCCATTGATCCTGCTTGGCGGTGCGAACGCTGCTGCAACACCGTTGTTATATACCTCCGATCCTCTGGTGGACGGCATATTTGTCGGCGATGACACCGGTTTAATCGCGGAAATTCTGGCACTATGCCGGAATGGAAAGCGGCAAAAGTTGTCAAAGATAGAAATATTGAATACGCTAGAAATTATTCCCGGATTTTTGCAGCCTGAATCAAAAAAGAGCGTGAAAAAACAGTGCGCTGCAGAGATAACAGCAGAACCCGTTTCAGCCACGCAACCGGTTCTCTTTGAAAAAGAGAGCATTGGCCAGGGTAATGTCCAGATCAGTTATGGATGCCCCTTCTCCTGCTCATTCTGCTTCGAGAGCTGGGTGAACAAGCCATACCGTGAGGTGCCGGCTGATATAATTCTCTCGCACGCGGGAAAACTGAAAGCTGCGTGCGGGCTTGACAGCATTGAACTGACAAGCTTCAACTTCAACATACATTCGGATATTAACAGGATTATCAATGAGTTATGCAAATCGTTCCGCAGTGTCGGACTGAAAAGCCAGAGGCTTGATGTTATAGTCAGGCAGCCTGAATTGATCGATTATATGAAAAAAATCAACAAGAGCAGCCTTACTGTCGGGATAGAAGGAGTATCCGAACGGTTGCGGAGGTATCTGCACAAACAATTGAATGAGTCGCAGATATTCAAGGGATTTTCGAATATCCTGAAAAATCCTTTGCGCGAAATAAAGGTATTTCTGATTGCAACAGGACTGGAAAACAAGGAAGATTACAGGGAGTTCGACGCGTTTCTTGAAAAAATCAGTTCATTAGTTCAGCAGCAGGAAAATTATCCGCGAATTATCTTTTCCGTTACTCCCCTGGTAAGATTTCCTTTAACACCACTTGAATTTGAGGATGGTTTCCCAATCTTGCACATGAAACCGATTATCAATTCCATAGCCGCAATAATCAGAAGAAGAAGGTTTGAATTTCGTGAATCATATACCCTTGATGAGTACTGGTTTTCGCAGGTGCTGGTCAGGGCTTGCAGCGAAATAGTCGCTGAAGCGCTTATAAAAACGGTTGACCATACTGGTTTTGTTTATTACAGCGGTATTTCATACAGTTTTTATGAGGTTTTCACCAATTTTTGTGCTGAATCCGGTTTATCGGAACAGGATCTGTTAACAGGTTTCGGGTATGATGGAAAGCGTATCAAACCCTGGAAAAGAATAGATACCGGCGTTTCGGAGGATGAACTGCGTACCAGGTATGAGTATGTAAACAAACAGCTTTCGGGCGCCATACAGGTTAAAACAGTCCCCACATCTTCGATGTATAATAATCTGCCGAAAAAGTATGAGACTGCTGATAGAGTCATATCTTTCACAAAGCATGAAGAGACGATTATCAGTCTGAAAGTCGTTGTTAAAGAAAAATCACGGGGGCTTGACCGGAAAATCGTCGGTGCGGCAATTGCAAAAGCCATTATGACGATTATCCCGGAATTTCGGGATTCTTACCTTGGATTTAAAGGCTCTTTTCTACAGCAAACTCAATCCAACTGGGTTTTCGGGGATGATATAGTAGATTTGATCTGGAAAAAGGCTTCAGTCCCCGGAATTTTAATAAAACTTGATGATATAGCTGTTGTAAAGGCAATAAATACAATAAGCGGGGAATGGGCAGAGTTGCATGGTATAGCTGATCAAAAACAGCATCGATTATTAATTACCATCACCTCCGATTACCCTTTTAATGAAAAGGGATTCATTAACTATTCTCATCTCCAATACACGCGATGCAAAACCGCTGATGGGAAATATACTTTTCTCTTTTCAAAACAATCCTTGAAGAAAAAGCTGATTGAAGAATTGAAAATCGAATCTGATAATGATAACAAAACAGTCGTCTCAATTGTCTGTGGAGAAAAATTTAATACTAATGAATTTCTTGTTAACTCATTTGATTTGTTGAATAAAAATGACTGGGTTAGAATTCGTGTTGAAGTGTTTTTAAAACAGGTTTAGCGTATTATCGTGTCGCTTTTTCATAACTTTTAATCATCACGCTTCGTATAAAACCAGCTTTGTTCTTTTTTGATCTCCTTCATCTTCGTATACTTTCTCCCTTTCCATTTAAAGGCAAACAGGTTCCCCCGGATTACAATGACAGGAATAAGGACAAAATGGAGCAGGTATATCTGCACAAAATATTTGAGAAGGTACCTGCAATGAAAAAGTGTCGTAGCTTTAAACATGAACAGGAAATCAACAATCAGTTTGCAGGCAAGGGATATCATAACCAGTGCTAAACTACCGGGAATATTCAATACTAACGGTATCGGCGCAGCCAATAAACAGCAATAATAGAGCAGAACCGGGATAAAAAAAAGTTTCATGCCGGTTGTGGTGATAGTGCCGCCGTATGCGCTCCAGCGGAAGCGCTGGTGAAGAAATTCGCTGAAGCTCTGTGCGCCTTTTGTAGTAACAAATGAGCCCTGTTCTGTTGCTACCGCAATTTTAAAATCGGACCGTTTATGTGCACAGTGTAAAAAATAGTTATCTTCTGCGGGGCGAATGCTCAATCCCGCAAAATCGTCCTTGTTTTTATCGTAAATAGATTTTCTGTAGGCGAAATTCGATGCGGTACTGGTGTATGCTGAACCTGCTCCGATAAATGCGACGCCCAGCGCTCTCTGTGAGAAATAATCAATAGCGTCGATACCCTGCCATTGATTTGCCGGCGTTGGATAGTTTGTATGGCCGACCACCATACCGACTTCATCGGAAAAATATGAATTTATTGAAGATAGCCATGTTTCAGGAATGACGCAATCAGCATCTGTAGCAGAGATAACATCCCCCCGTGCAACGGTAAGCGCTTGTATTAATGCACTCTTTTTCGGAATCACGTTTTGTGCTGAAGCATCAACGGTAACAGATTTGAAATGCGGATATTTTTCGCAGAATTTTTTTATAATTTGAGGAGTTTCATCGGTGGAGCGATCATCGGCAACTATGATTTCATGCATATCAGGCGGATAATCCTGCGCTGCAAGAGAGTTCAGACACGCTTCAAGTGTATTTTCTTCGTTCCTGGCCGCTACGACAACCGAGATAAAATGCGTTTTTTTATTGTTATATTCCGGAACCCTGTATAGACTGATGAACATCCACAGGATATTGAAACAATAAAAAATTGTTAACAGTATTATACATGACAGTATGATTGTATTCATCCGGCGATTGCTCTTCTACCTTGTTATAAATGCACTGCAATTAACATTTCGTTCTTGGGGAACTTGCCTCTGACAGTCTTATGATATTTCGTGCCGATAATACTGAACTCATAAAAAGACGCAAGGAATGTTTCTAAATTGCACGTTAAAAGGGCTAAAAAAATTCCCCTTCCACATTCCAAATCTGAAATCTTCAATCTGAAATCTAAAATTTTACGTAACCCCATCAATTCTAATCCCTTTAATCCCCTTCGACCCGGCAATCTCAAGCACAACTTCCAACGCCTGTAATGTATTTGAATAATCCAATCCTTCGTTGTTGTATTTGCACTCATGAAAAAGCATAATCCCGCCCGGCCTGATTCTTCTTTTTATTCTTTTAATGATAACCGCGCTCTGCTCTCTGCGAAAGTCATAGCTGTTAATGCTCCACAAGACTATAGAAAGGTTCAGGCTGCTGCATATTGAAAGCAACGACGGGGTGATGATTCCGTAGGGTGGGCGGAAAAAGAGGTTCGGTTGACCGGTAATCTCTTCAATAAGCTCTTTCGTGCGCAGTATTTCATCATAGAGCCTGCTTTTCCGGGTGAACAGAGGGTTGACATGGGTATAGGTATGGTTTGCAAGCAAATGACCCCGCCGGACAAGTTCGGACGCCAGAGATTTTTGGGCGCTGATGTTATTTCCGGTGGAGAAAAAAGTGCCATACGCTCCTCTTTTTTCGAGAATATCCAGAATTTGAGGGGTAAAATTTTTATGAGGCCCGTCGTCAAAGGTAATTGCAATAGTCCTGCCGTCCTGACCGGCTTTTAGTACTATTTTGCATCCTGCGATATTCATACTATGTGTAAAAAAAGATAAACCTTCGGTAACTGCCTCATAAAAAAAGGGAAGTGCGCCACTCCCCTTTTAAAATAAATCATCGTATCAAACAACAATAGTTACGGCTTCTTTGTTTCGGCAATGATCTCCTTATTTTCCGGATCAAGCGATTTTGCCTTATTAAGGTGTTTGGTATAATTGGCATTATCCTTCTGAAGCTTCGCGACTCTTGCAAGCCCCAGATACGACAGTGCATACTGCGCATCGGCCTTCTGCGCCTTTTCAAAATAGGATTTCGCTCTTTCCAGATCGGACTTTGTAAGATAAATGTTGCCGCGTTCATACAGAGCGGGCGCATAATTCTCATTTATGTAGGATATCATTTTATACGTTTCGATCGCATCATCGATTCGATTCTGCGCCTGGTGGATCTTTCCACTAAGCATCAAGCCTTCCAGATTCGTCGGGTCGGCGGCTTTAATCTGGCCGGCAAGCGTGTTTGCTTCGTCATAGCGGCTCTGGTCGATAAGATCTTTTGCGTACACCACGCGCAGATTGTTATCCTTTGTCAGTTCAATGAGCTCCTTTATCTCTGCTTCTGCCTGTTTGTCCTTGCCGGTCTGCTTGTACAGTTTGTAGAGGAGCGCTCCCAGCTCAGGATCGTTTTTCTTCAATTTTTTGGCTTTTTCGAGGAGCTCGATGGCTTTGTCGGTTCTTTTCGTTTTCATGTAGCCATCGGCAAGCGAGAGCATGATATCAACATCTTTCGGCGACATTGTAGAAACGATCTCAAGGTTGATGATGGCCTCGGTGTACTTTTTCTGCTTGAGCAGGATGAGTCCGACCCTTCTGTTTGCTTCTACGTGCTGCGGATCGATTTTAAGGAGTTTTTTATAGGTTAAAAGCTCCATCTCCCCGTTTTTAACGCTGTTATATACCTGGCCGAGTTTATCCAGGACGGTAGCGTCATCGGGTTTTAGCTGCGAGGCTTTATTCAGCATATCTGCCGCGGATGACAATTGAGTATTATCCTCTGCAAGCAGCATACCGAGTCTCAGGTAATTTCTATGGTCGCCGGTGAATACCTTCGTGTTGAGTGCATACATCGCGATAGCTGTTTTTTTGTCGGTTTTTTCACGCAGGAGTGCCTTTTTATATGAGGCATCCGGGTCGGAAACACCCTTCAGCTTGGTATATTCAAGGTAGGTTTCAGAAGCTTCGTTTTCCTTTCCTGTGTTTTCATAGCTTTCCGCCAGCGGCTTGAGTATCTCCTTCAGGACATCCTCGGAGACCTTGCCGGCTTGAACCTTTGCAAGCAATTCGGCTGCTTTGTCATATTTTTTGATGTTATAGTAGGACAATCCCAGAGCGACCAAATAGGTTGTATTTTTAACTTTGGCGTCTTTTACCATCTCCAGATATTTAGTCGCTTCCTCATATCTTTTATTCTCATATTCATACATACCGACTGTTTTTGCAATGGTATTATCTTCGGGGGCCTTATCAAGATACGTTTTGTATGTCTTTATGGCATCGGCGTTTTTAGCAAGCTTCATCTGCAGGTCGCCGAGCGCCTTGAATTCATCCTTTGCTTTGGGATTTATCAGAATGACCTGTTCATACGTCAAAACCGCTTCGTTGACAGCGCCGCTGTTCGCCTGGCACTCGGCAAGCTGGGTAAGTATTTCACTGTTCTTCGGATCAGCATCCGACGCCTTTTTGTACATTTTTATGGCGGAAGCATACGCCTTTCGTTTCTGGTAAATTTTCCCCAGCGTACTGTAGGCGGTATTATCGGCTTCGCCTGCTGCGATGGCTGCATTCAAAACCTTAATCGCTTCATCTTCAAGGCCTTTTTTTACGACAATATCACTGTACTGCTTATATAATCCGGTCATCTTCGGATCGGTTGTGAGAGCCTTTCGGAAAGCTTCAAGCGCCCCGTCATAATCGCCCAGGTCATAGAGAATTGACCCGAGCGACCGATTGGCTTTGGCATTCTCGGGATCAAGCGCGATAAAGCGTTTCAGATAGTCTGCCGCGTCTTTTTTGTTTCCATTCTGCAGCGCGATCTCGTTCAGACGCTTGAAAACAACCTTCTCCTTCGGCGTCAACGCGGCGAGCTCGGTATATATTTCATACGCGGTTTTAAAATCGCTTTTATCGTAGGAATACTCTGCAAGCCGGACGCGTGAGTCGATATTTTTCTTGTCCTTCTGAATAATTTTCTTGTCAAGATCCGCAAGTTCATCCTTTTCGCGGTCAATTTTTGATTTCTGATCAGAAGCAAGATATGCCTCAATCAGCGACGATCTGATTTCGACGTCTGAAGGCTGAAGCTCCTTTGCTTTCACGAGCAGATCAACAGCTTTTGCGGGGCGCTTCGTTTTAACATATCCGTCGGCCAGCATGCACATGATTTCAAAGTCTTTCGGAGAGAGCGTAAGCACCATTTCGAGGTTAACAAGCGCCTCCGGATACATTTTTTTGCTGAGCAGCAGGGTCCCCGCGCGCCGGTTAGCTGCGAGGTTCTGCGGTTCGATGGTAAGATATTTTTTATATGCGGCGAGCTCTTTTTCCTCGTTACCGAGCTTGCCGTAGACTTCAGCAAGGGTGCGCCATATTACCGGATCGTCGGTTATAATCTGCGAGGCTTTGCTGAGCATCGCTGCTGACTTTGACAGGTTCGCCTTGTCCTGCGAATAGAGCATGCCCAGCCGCAGGAAATTGCGGTGATCATTGGGGAATAGTACGGTGTTTGCTTCATATATACGCAGCGCGGTTTCTTTGTTGGCTTCTTCCCGCAAAAATGCCTGCATATAGGAGGCGTCAGCGTCCTTAACACCGGAAATTTTTGTATATTCTTCGTAGGCTTCCGAGGCCTTTGTCTTGTCGCCTATTTTTTCATAACATTCTCCCATCGGTTTTAAAATATCCTGCAGAACAGGCACGGGAAGTTTTTTTGCTTTGGCTTTGGCATAACTATCGACTGCGTTCGCATAGTTTTTAATATTTAAATAGGAGTGGCCAAGCGCAACAAGATATTCGACGTCATGGTACTTGGCATCCTTGACCATTTCGAGGTATTCAATCGCACCGCGATACTCTTTTTTGCCGTATTCATACAGTCCAACTGTTTTTGCAGTCTTTGCGTCCGAGGGCACTTTTTTCAGATATTTTTTATACGTATCAACTGCCTTATCACTCTTATTCAATTTTTCCTGCAGCTCACCGAGGATTTTATATTCTTCGACAGCGTTGCTGTTAAGAAGCAGAACCTGCTCGTAGGTCAGGATGGCTTCATTTGTTTTGTTTATCTTTGCCTGACACTCCCCCAGAGAGGTGAGCACTTTGATGTTTTTGGTGTCGGTTTTAAGCGCCTCTTCGTACATTTTCAGCGCCTCCGCAAACTGACCTTTCGCCTTGTAGATATTTCCCAGAGCGATGTATGACTCAGCATCCGCTTCCTGGGCGGCAATGCCCAGATTAATCACCTTGACCGCTTCTTCGGTCAGCTCTTTCTTCAATACGATTTTTTCATATCGTTTGAAATATCCTTTAATCTTCTGATCGGTTTTCAAGGTCTTGCGGAACGCTTCGAGCGCACCGTCATAGTCATCCTTTTCAAACAATAAATTTCCCAGCTCTTTAAAGTAATTTGCATCGCTTGAGTCCAGCGCGATGAAGTTTTTAACATAGAGTATGGCATCGTCTTTCTGATTTTTATCTTTTGAAATCTGGTAGAGGTTTTTGAAGACTACCGGGTCGTTGGGAGTAAGGATTGCCAGCTCTTTGTAGAGTGCAAATGCTGTGGATATATCGTTGTTTTTTAAAGAATACTCCGCGTGCCGCTGCCGGGATTTAATATCGCTTTTATCCAGTTTAATGATGTTCGGATCAACGGTTTTCAGTTTTTCGGCATCGTTTATCTTCTCGTAGCACAGCGCCAATCGCTTCCAGTATTTGAGCATGGAGGGATTTTTACCGACGATAACTTCCAATTGCTCTGCTGCCGCTCTATAATTGTTCTCCTTTTTATAGATGTCGCATAGTATGAGCCGTGATTCCAGCACCTCTTTGTCGAGGCTGATGGCTGACTCTGCCGCATCACGGGCTTTATCCCAGTTCTCAAGCTTTGAGGCTGCTATCGCTATTCCCTCTGCCGCTTCGGCGGTACGTTTTAAAATGTAGGCGCGCTGGTAATGTTTCAGCGCGTCGGCATTTTTGTTCTCGTTCATTGCGCATTTACCGAGTCCGATATAGACCCGCGGGTCACTTGGATTAGCGGTCTGCGCGTTTTTATAACAGACAAGGATTTTTTCGTTGGCGCTGCCTGTTTTTTCGTTTGCCTCGCCGAGTTTAACCCAGATATCGACAGTACGTGACGCTGCAGGAATGCTGCTGTCAGCATACTCGATCGCCTTTTTATATTCCTTGTTCGCAAAAAGTTCATCAAATTTTTCATCACCTGAAACAGTACAAACCAACAAGAGAACAAAGCAGATAAAACCGCCGGTAATGGAAGAGAGAGATTTTAATTGCATGAAATTTCCTCCTTGCAATAGTGTAGTATGAACAAAGACTTAAAAAAGAAGGTTTATAATCTATACCTGTCAGTTTAAAAAACCGTATCGGACACAGAAAGTAAAATAATTAATCAATCGCAATTTAAAAACCCCATTTTTATTTTTTTTTTAATTTCATGGAGTTAGAGTCTGTTTCAGAATTATCTACGCACCACACATAGTTATTTCCAAAGCGTAGACACGTCTGCGTACAGGTTTTAATCAGGGCGTACATGCCGCAACGTAAATAATAACTTATTCAAAAGCTTCCCCGCATAAAGGGGACGTTGCGACTTTGCCGGTTCAACGGCAAAAGTAATCCATCAAAATATATTTTTTTCAGCATGAATGCTTGATATTATAAAATTATATCAGTTTTTTTACCTCTTCAAAGCAGGTAACATCATAATCTCTTTCGGAATATTTCCCCTTGATAATAATTGATTTCAGCTCTTTCAATTCGATTCTGTCGGTCGGTTTATCCCCCAGCATCAACGATTGTGCAATATCGATATTCAGGTCCTGCGCTGCCTGCAGAATCATCCCTGGTTTGGGTTTTCGCATGAAGGAATCTTTCGTGTATTCGGGGATGACGCCGTCCGGCCGGAAGGGACAATAGTAAAAGCCGGCAATCGCAATGCCCTGGTCACGAAACCGATCGTCCATCCATGTATGCAAGGCTACAACATCGGCTTCCGTGTAATATCCTTTTGCGATGCCTCCCTGGTTTGTAACCACAACAAGGATATACCCTTTATTCAATGCTGCCTCGCAAAAGTCAAATATCCCATCCCGGAAAATTATCTCTTCCGGCTTATAGGGATACCCGGTATCTTCATTAATAACACCGTCCCGATCTAAAAAAAACGCTTTTTTCCTGTTCATCAGTGCTGCTTTATTTTTGATTTGAGTTCCGGTTTATACGCGACAATTGAATTTTCACGCTATAAAATACTTTTTTGTATCTGTCGCGCAATTAATTTATGCATTCCCAAATAAAAAATCCTTTATTTTATAGTGATACGCGGCAGAGTATATTATTTTGCCTGATTATTGTGTGGCACCGTATCCGGCATCAGGACTGTCTGTCTATGAAAATTGTTCATTACTGTTACGACAATGTCAGTAATCCGCGCTGCGGCGGTGGCGGCGCATTCCGTGAATTGATGATTCACAAGCTGCTCTCTGCGCGCCATGAAGTTCATTATTACACTGGCAGTTTCAAAGGCCCGAAACCGTACTCCGACGGAAATATCCATTTCAAGTTTCTCGGCTGCGGCGTCAATTACCTCGTCAGCAGAATCACATTTTCCGTATACGCAACGTTTCACTCGTTGTTTTTCAAAGCAGACCTTATCGTGGTCGGCTATTCCGTTTTTTCTCCGGTCATCTGCTTTCTTTTCCGGCCCGAAACGACCGTTCTTGAGTTTTATCACCTCACCGGAAACGCTCCGTTTCGCAAGTACTTTATATTCGGCCTGTTCCCCTGGCTCGCAGAACGTATCGCCCTGCGTTTCGGGAAACATTTTATCACTCTTACGGACAGCATGGCGGCATATATCCGGAATAACTACCGTCATAAAAATGTGTGTGCCGCCTATACCGGATATGACGTTTCCATGAATAGTGAAAACAACACCGAGGATGAGAATTATATACTCTGTTTTGGAAGAATAGACGTTCACATGAAAGGTTTGGACACTCTTATTGAAGCTTTTGAAAAAATTGCGCCATCGTTTCCTGTTCATACCCTGAAAATTGCGGGCCGGGGATCAGAGAAAGATATTCAATGGCTTGAGAATCGGATGAACGATTCTCCGGCAAAAAATAAAATTCAGTTTTCACAAAATGTCACGCAATCTCAAAAGCTGGTTCTCTTTAAAAAAGCAACCTGCCTATGCATGCCGTCGCGTTTCGAAGGGTGGTGCATCTCTGCCATTGAGGCCGGGGCATGCTCCAAGGCGACCATCGGCACCCGGATCATGGGTCTTATGGACTCGATTAAAGATGCTGAAACCGGCATTCTGGTACCGCCACAAAACGCCGATGCTCTTGCCGAAACAATGAAATTGTTATTAACGGACAAACCTTTACGTAAAAAACTGGGCGAGAACGGATACCGCTGGGCGCAAAATTTCACATGGGAAAGAGTGACCGCTCTGCAGGAGAATTTTTATCGGGGCATTGCTGAAAATACTTTTCGAATCTTACCAAATAAATTGTGACCGAACAAGGATACAGATATATTTTTAGAAGTTATTACATTAACTCTTTTTAACGTTTTAACCGTACCCGTTTTTTTCAGGCGTACTTAAGGAGCACCGTCTCTATGGTAAAACTGTTTATCCAGTCCATTCGTTTTTTCATACGTACTTTTCACGGCATTTTTATTGCCCTCCCTTTTCAATACCGTAAAACGCTTGCCTATCTTTTAAAAACCGAAGGGTTCAAAGGTTTTTTTAATTTTATCTTTGTTAAATTGTTCACCCGCGGGGAACGAGTTGGACTGCAGTTACTGGACCCGCTGGAAATGAATCTGCCGCAGCTCACCCCTTATCCTTATATGATTGAAATAGAGATTACAACAAAATGCCATTTACGATGCACTATCTGTGAACATACCTATTGGCAAAACGAAGAGTATAAGAAGCAGGATTTATCCTTTGCTCAATTTAAAAATGTACTTGATCAATTCCCAAAATTGAAATATATAAACTTAACCGGCGAAGGATCATCATTTTTAAATAAAGATTTCATCAAAATGCTTGAGTTAGTGAAAGAACGAAACATCTATGCTACTGTCGTTGAAAGCTTTACCAATATTACCGAAGAACAACTTGAAGCACTTGTCAAGAATAAAATCGGCAAGGTCGTGCTGTCTCTGGATGGCGCAACCAAGGAGACGTATGAAAAGATTCGTGTTGGCGGTAAATTTGAAAAGGTTGTTGAGAATGTTAAAAAATTAAATACAATACGGCAAAAGTATAACTCACCGTTACCGGAATTCGTTTTTCGCTTTATTTTTTTCAAAGATAATTACCAGGAACTGACTCTCTACCCTGAACTTGTCAACGAATTACGTATTACGAAAACTGTTGATGGATATGACAATCATGTAGAGCTGACTTCTCTTCTTGAATTTGAGCAGATTAAAGATTGGGTTTACGAGCCAAATGAGGAAATTATTCGTATTACCAATGAAAAATTGAATAAATACAAGTTGAAATATGCCTGGAGCCATCCAAGTCACGATCCGTCCAAAAAACGGTCGATGAGAGAGTGTGTTGCCTGGGCTGAACCTTATATCATGATGGGGGGATGGGTAATACCATGCTGTTCGGTATTAATGTCAAATAAGCGGGACTTTTTGGAAAAAAATGCTTTCGGCAATATCTACAAAACACAATTCAGAGAAATATGGGACTCAAAACGGTATCGTGCATTTCGCAAGCTTGTTCCCAGATTTTCAGGAGAAGTCCCGATATTCTGCGAAGGTTGTCGTGCTTTTGAAACGTGCGCCAGAGAAAATAAGTTTGGCGTTTCGAAAACCATATAATGTAAGATTAAAAACAACCATATTTTTTTCCGGTATTCGATATTCTGTTACCGTCTGCCTCGTTACCTGGACATGAACAAACACAAAGTATATATTGTTAAGAAAGAAAACTGTGTAAAATATTTTTCACGCTGTTTTGATGAGATTGTCCTGCAATGTTCAGGTAAAATCGGTTCAGTATTGCTGAAACCTAACTTTGTAAATGATTTACCTTCTGAAAAAGGTGTTACAACATCTCTGCATCTTATTGATCTCGTAGTTGATTTTTTATTACAGAACGGAATAATTAAAATTGCCATAGCAGAGGGGTCAATACAGAATACCGAATCAGTATTAAAAAGCCTTGGTGTCTATGAAAAATATGAACGCAAAGGAGTAACAATCGTAAATCTGGAAAAAAGTGAAAGAATAACAGTCAATTCACCGGTTACGGTGTCAGCAAAAAGCTTCTCAATACCAAAAATCATCGATGAATACGACCTGCTTATTAATATGCCAAAAATGAAAACTCATGCCTTGACCGGTGTTTCGCTGGGGATGAAAAACCTCTTTGCTTTTTTTTCTTTATCCGGCAGAAGATTTGCTCATCTCACCGACATTGACAACGCCATCGTTGATATGTATGCATATATACGATCCGCCAAACCGATTTTAACAATTATGGATTCCATTGTCGCAATGAGCGGCAACCGCGGTCCTATACACGGCAATCCGGTAGATCTTGACATACTATTAGTCGGAAATGATACGGTAGCTGTTGATGCCGCCGCAATAGAAATAATGGGGAGCAATTATAAAGCCATCAAACATATTTCGATTGCCCTGGAAAAAAAACTCGGCGTATTACCGGATATTCACAATGATGACGGAATAAATATACACGACATTAAAAAAAAGTTTCACGTCCCCACCCCCTTTGTGCCCGCGAAAGACAGATTTGTTAAAATTAAGAATAGCATATTTAAAAAAGAACCTGTTTTTGAGCATCCCGGCAAATGTACCAAGTGCTTGTCGTGTGTAAAAATATGCCCAAAAAATTGCATTAATTTCACCCATGACACACCGGTTATAAACCATGACCAATGCGTAGGCTGCCTTTGCTGCAATGAAGCATGTAAATACAATGTCATGGGCTACAGGGTCAGATTCGGCATGCTCTATAATTTTTTGTTGTTTTTAAAAAAAACAGCAACAGGGAACAACAATGCTTAAAATTAACAGATCTTCGAAAAAATTTAAATTAATTTCACTCGCTTTTATGGGGATTATTTCGTGTGTAATTATCAAGGTTTTTATTGATAACTGGCACAAAGTTCCTCTTAATGAACTTGAGTTTAACCTGCAAATATTTTCAGTATCCTTCGTTCTTTCTGGTTTTATTTCAGGGTTTTCGGCCTGGCTATGGCGATATATACTTGTTATTCTAGGCGAAAACATCTCTTTTATGAACGCGTGGAGGATTACTGTCTATTCCCAGATATTTCGCTACCTGCCGGGGAAATTGTGGCAGTACATGGGTAAAGTATATTGGGGAAATAAGATCGGCCTTTCGAATAAAAACATTCTGCTCAGCACATTTCTGGAAACAATTTTTATCATGGGCGGCTCTTTTATAGCATCCCTTTTTTCACTGCCATTGTTCATTCAAAAAGGATACATTGCCAAAGGGTATATTTTTATTACACTTCCACTAATAGCTGTACCGTTTGCTTTAATCTTAAACCTGCGGGTTCTTAATAAAATATTCAGCCTCGTTGGCAATAAATTTTTAACAGAAGCAATGGTGATTACTTTTCCGCGCCGAAAAATTGTTTTGCTTATCCTGCTCTATGTATTTCTGTGGATGCTGCTTGGATTTCAATTATTTCTGCTCGTGCTTTCGTTGTACAAAATACCATTTTCGCAGTATCTTTACTTATCGAGTTTTAACGCCTTGAGCTGGCTTGTCGGATTTTTAAGCATACTCGCTCCGAGCGGCATCGGTGTAAAAGAGGGAATTTTTATTTTAGGTTTTAAAATTGTCGTTCCGGTTTCGTTTGCGATAATATGTGCTATCGTGATCAGATTTTATACAATTATCACCGACGTGGTAATAACTGTAGTATTTTTTATCTTCGATAAAGGCGCATGGAAAAACCTGATAGAATTCAGAAAAACATCAAAAACCGTAAAGGCAGATACCAATGAACCAAAAGAACAAAAATAATACTCAACCGGCGGAAAAAAGCGTCAACCAGCAGAATACCGCTACCATTGACGCTAAATTCAATGCTCTTATAAGCAGAAAATGGTTTTCTCCCGTTTTTTTTCTTGTTTTGGCTTTACTATATTTTCTCCCTTACTTAAGCTTTGATAAAATCATCATGGGCACAGATGACGGGCCACGAAGCTGGTATACCGTTGGAAATCACGGTCATGGTATCGAAAGCTTCAAGGACAAATGGAGTCCATTAAACGGGGGAACAGCGATGATGGAACAACGCAGCGCCACCAAATGGATAAATCCGACCTACCTGTTTCATATGTTCCTGCCGAAATACCAGGCACGAATACTTGAATACATCTTCTGGACATTTATTGCCGGCTTTTTTATGTTTTTATTTCTTCGCGCTCTCGGCGTATCCCAATGGGCCTCGTACCTGTGCGCTGCAGGCTATATGCTTGCCCCCGCACTTCAATCCTTCATTTTTGCGGGCCATTTCGCGCGTATGGAGGTCATGGCGCTCATGCCCGGAGCGATGTTTTTTGCGGAGCGGATGCTGAAAAAAGCTTCGCTTATTGATATCGCCGGTTTGCCGATTATCATGGCCCTCTGCGTATATTCCGAGCACCTTCAATTCGCCTATTTTGTTTTTCTTGGTATGGGAATCTACTTCGCCATACGAATCATATATTCGTATATAAAAAAAGAGATATCACTCAACGAGGGTATTCGACGATCCTCCTTTTTTGCCGTCGCGCTTGTCTTTGGTTTTCTGCTTTCGGCTGTGTGTATCATCCCTCCCATGCACCACACCCAGGTCACCTCAAAGCGTGCAGGTGGCGTTGATTACGAGTATGCCGCATCCTTCGCCCTGCATCCGGAAGAACTGTTTACGCTGGCACAGCCCGATTTTATCGGCTGGAAAGAATTTTACTGGGGGCAAAACCCGCTGAAATTGAATAATGAGTATTTCGGAATCGTTTTCCTGCTCCTTGGCATAATGCTTTTTATTTTTAAAAAACAGAATTTTACAAAGTATTTATTTGCCGGCTATTTCGTATTTGCCGTTCTCTTTACGCTGGGCGCGCACACGCCGCTGCATAAAATACTCTTTTATATTCTGCCCGGTATGAAATCGTTCCGTGCGCCGAGCCAGATGTTCATCTGGTTTTTCTTCTGCGGGCTTGTTCTTGCAGCCTATTCGCTCGATGATTTCTTCCAATACAACCTGAAGGAAAACCGTTTGTTAAAAAAGCGTTTTCTCATTTTCAGCGGGATTGTCGTCGGACTCGCATTTCTTTATATGATAGGAAGCAAAGGTTTTGCAAATTACTGGTATTCCTCCATCTTTCCGGCCGAGCTTCAAAGCGAGAACAATTACAATGCATTAACCCATAATCTGAAACAGATTCAGGGCGGCGCTGTTATTGTCTTCTTTATAATCGCAGCTCTTTTCACGCTGCTCTACCTTAAAGCGCAGGGAATAATCAACCACACAACGTTCGTTCTATTGTTACTGGCGGTTGTTTTGATCGATCTGTTTCGTATTTCAAGGCCATTTCTGACGCAATGTACAAAACCAAAAAACTATTTTGTCCGGCAGGAACAGGTTGAACACTCTATCGCTACCTACTTGAAAAGTCTTGACAAGTCGATATACCGGGTCTATTCCATGCTGGGAGACGACAAATTCTATGTCCCGGGATTGGAAATGACCTGGATTTTTGACGACTTTATCGATAAAAAGTACCACGAAATAGCTCAAGCCCTGCGTATGGCTGCTCACGCTCTTAACCAGCCTGAATACGCATCCAATCAGACGGTGCAGTCACGGTTCAGGAACGCCTTGAGTCTCTTAAATACTAAATATATAATCACTCTGTCGGAATTGAAAGTTATCGGGTTACGCGAGGTCATCAATTCCGGCGGCCTCCGCATTTATGAGAATCCCTATGTTTTACCCCGCTTTTACCTGGCAGACGACATTGTTCCTGAATTTGATGCGGGAGACGCTGTTATGAAAACTGTCGATTCGCCCCTGTTTCGTCAGAATACCGCTGTCGTCGACAAGAAACTCTGGGCAGGCAAAACGCTTGATGCATCCGCCGACAGTACTATCACCGACAACATCACCATAGCAACCTATGATCCGCGGAAAGGGTATTCACAGGTAAAGGTTTCAAGCAGCCGGGAACAGATTCTGGTTATTTCAGAGAACAACAGTCCGGGATGGAAAGCGACACTGAATAACAAACCGGTTGATATTTTCGATGTAAATTATATTTCAAAAGGAGTTATAGTACCAAAGGGCGTATCAGAACTCAAACTTGCATATAATTCACCTGTAGCTGAAAAGTGGAGAAAAGTTACGGTGATTTCTGCGATTATATTCCTGTTATTTTCTCTGTTTGCCCTTTTTGTGGAGGTGAAAAACAGGCAAGACCACTAAACAACAGGTTAGCGGTTTCTGGATGCCAAAGTTGTAATATTTGCTGAATTCGATAGCTTTTTTGTAAAAACTGTTTAAAAAGGGTTACTCTCTATGAAAAATATACGATGTAAGAATGTGCTGTTTTTTATAATTTTTGCCTTCATAATACATAATTGCAGAGAACAGAAGGTAAAAACCGTTGATGACCGTAACAACAGCAGCAGCCATGATACTGCTCTCGCAATAAACCCGAGAATTATCAATTACGATTCACTTCTTACGCAAATACTTGATCTTCAAAATGCATTGGTACAAAATCCCGAAGATACTCACTCTATCAGACAGCTTCTGGTCGTATCATTCGATTCTCTCCAAAACCTGTTTTATTGTGCGGGAAAAGGTGTTGTAAACACAAAGCACCCCGCAGAAGCGCAGCTAATCGGTATGAGGAGGGCAGCGCAAAACACCGCGCAACGCTGGGCTCTCTATTTAAAGGCCTGGCAGGAGAATACCATGATACCTTTCGGTGTGGAGATTTCAGGAAATGTAATGAGCGGAACTGCGGTTTTATTTGAAAAAACCAGCGGCGACACCGTATATCAGCTTGTATCCATTTCACCCGAAAAAATCAGACTTTTATAAGTATGCATGGCGGACACCAGAAGCTGGTCTTTAAAACAACGGTGCCAAAATACTATATTTATTATGCATATCAGAATCGATCTTTCCGGAACCGCACACCCCGTAATCCTGAAAAACGGAGGGACAAGCGAGCGTAAATGTCGATGCTGAACAGTTATGCGTCGACCTTTGTATTACAGTAACTTTCTAACCGATCACGGTATATATTTAAGTGCCAACTATCACAACCATACTGAAAAAAATCTACATAGGTATCGTATATTTTTATACCTTTGTCTATAGCGTTCTTTGTATTATATCCTCATCGTTTAATTTCTCGGTAAAAAACCGCCTGACTAACTTTTTATTGCATCAATGGGCGTCCACACTTCGATTCCTGGGCGGGATACAGATATCTGTCGAGGGCCGCGAATATTTAAAAAACGATCAGCCATACGTTTTCATATCAAACCATCAAAGCATAGTGGACATCATCGTTCTTTATGCAATCACTTCAAATGTCCTTAGAATGGTTATTAAGAAAGAGCTGCTCTACATACCTTTTTTTGGATGGGCTTTGTGGTGTTTACGCTTCATTCATATCGACCGCGGTAATCGCAGGAAGGCGATGCGAAGTATTGACAGAGGGGCCAGGCAGATAAAAAACGGTACCAGCGTACTTCTCTTTCCCGAGGGGACTCGCAGTAATGACGGAAAGCTCAATCGCTTTCAAGCCGGTTCGTTTATTATGGCGATAAAATCACAGGTCCCGATACTACCGATCACCATAAGCGGCACGATAAATATTATCCGCAAGAATAGCCCTTTTGTAGTCAATCGTAATAGAGAAGTCAAGGTCATCGTCGCTCCGCCTATCGATACATCTCAATATACTATCGAGGACAGACACCAACTGAAAGACATCGTTGAGGCGGTCATCAGGGATAATTTTAAAAAAATCGTGCACCTCTCATTGGATAATAAACACTCCTGATACGTATGCGCGATTGAACAAACCCGGATTTTGCAGGTAATACGTATGCTGTTTTCAGAGGTATTTTTACAGCTCGCCGCCAAGAACAATATTATCGATCAAACGGGTATTGGACTGTTGTGTCCTGCACGCAACGGCGATGAGGGTCTTTCCAGAAATTGTTTCCACCGGACTGAGGGTTTCCGCTTCAACAACAGCGACATATTCCGCTTTTAAAATAGCGGTGCTCCGGTATACGCCGGTTATGTGCGCTATCAGGTTTTTCGCAAAAAGCTCGCCTTTGTTGTGCAACTGTTGAGCCTGGTACAATCCCTGATAGATAGTCGGCGCCTGGGAGCGTTCTTCTTTGGTGAGATACACGTTTCGCGAACTTAATGCGAGACCGTCCTTCTCGCGTATGGTGGGAGCTATTTTCAGTTCAACAGGAACGTTCAGATCGGTAACCATTCTTCGCAGAATAATTGCCTGCTGGGCATCCTTCTGGCCGAACACGGCAATATCCGGGTTGATAATATTGAACAGCTTCAGCACAATGGTCGTCACACCCCTGAAATGGCCGATCCGGCATTCACCTTCAAGCGTGCCGGAAATATTTTCGACATTGACAAAAGTCATATAGTTGGCGGGATACATATCATGGGGCCGGGGTGCAAAAAGGATGTCGCAGTTGTTCCGCTCTGCGAACTCGCAATCCGCGGTGAAAGGACGGGGGTACCTATCAAGGTCTTCATGCGGGGCGAACTGCGCCGGATTAACAAAAAGACTCATGACGGATATATCCGCATGCTCCCGTGCTATTTTAAGCAGGGAAATGTGGCCGGCATGAAGCGCTCCCATAGTCGGCGCGAGTCCGATACGTTTGCCGGCCTGCCTTAAATCAGCACAGGTATTGTGCATTTCTTGGATGGAATCGATGATTTTCATTTCGTTTTTTCCCGTTTCTCGTCGATTATTGCACGTTCTTTGCTTCCCAGAGGGCGGTAGTAGTTACTCCCCCATTTTGCAGTGTATATCTGCTCGATAATTTCCTCCAGATCGCTCCGGTTATTTATATAGTCAATATCGTCGGTGTTAACAATAAGAACCGGGGAATCCTTGTAGTGGAAGAAAAAATGGTTATATGCGCTGTTCAAGGCTTCTATATACGAGCGGTCGATTGTTGCCTCGCAGGCTTTCCCGCGTTTCTCAATGCGTTTTAAAAGAGTATCGGTGGTTGCCTGCAGATAAATGACAAAATCCGGTTTAGGAATGTTTCTTTCCACAATAGAACAGATAGACGTATACATGGCCATCTCATTCTCCTCCAGATTGATACTGGCAAAAAGAGCGTCTTTGGCGAAAATATAATCCGATATGGTGATCTTGTGGAACAGATCCTGCTGGAGAAAATTCTCGGCCTGCTGGCGGTACCGCGACAGAAAAAACCAGAGCTGGGTCTGGAAAGCCGCAGACTGCCGGTTTTTATAAAAATCAGCAAGAAACGGATTCTCATCCGCCCTTTCAAGAATCAAACGGGCGTTGAATTCTTTGGCCAGCAGGTGACAAAGAGAGGTTTTGCCAACGCCGATCACTCCTTCGACGCACATATAATTTATATAATCTGGAAATTTTCTGTGTGTCATATTCGCACCATTTCCCGTTTTCCGCTTTCAGATAATATACAATAACCCACCAGAGATGATTATATGCCTTATAGTAAAATGTTGTTTATTTTCTGATGCTTTATCCGTGCGGCACACTGCGCAGACAATTCAGAAAAAG
>Ga0105099_10000316_pt1 | contig 33165 bp, 27 predicted proteins | sample PPLLak3cmMay2015_2_FD_79138 | JGI IMG/M metagenome (GOLD analysis project Ga0105099, IMG submission 79138) | Freshwater sediment microbial communities from Prairie Pothole Lake near Jamestown, North Dakota, USA - PPLs Lake P8 Core (1) Depth... | ecosystem: Environmental > Aquatic > Freshwater >... | reverse complement strand
TATGCTTTCGTCAGGAATTCCAGAGCCGTTATCCATAAAAGAAATCTTCAGAGTAGGCCGGCCACTTATAACCTCGGTATCTGTTTCATTAATAACTTCACTATTTATTATAAACAGACCATTATACTTGTTCTGGGATGAAGAGATAGCATCAGCAGCATTTATTATGAGATTTAAAAAAACCTGCCTTAGCTGATTGGAATCGGCTAAGACATTGTCATTTTGAGCCTCAAGAGAAAGCCTTATCTCAATATTAGACATAAATGGCTGATATTTAATGATTTCAGCGATATCTTTTATAATTTCATGAACCCCGACAATTTTCGGGTTTTCATCAGACGGTCTGGAAAAATCCAGGAGCTGCCTTATTATAATATTTATTCTGTTGATCTCATCACCGGCTCTTTTAATATATTCATGTTTTTCATCGTCCGGTATATTATCTTGTTTCAGCAGCTCAAGATAACCTATAACTATTCCAATGGGATTTCCTATTTCGTGAGCAATTCCTGAAGAGAGCCTGCCTACAGAAGCCATCTTTTCAGCTCTTATAACATCCTTTTCGGCCTGCTTCAAATCCATATTCACTTTCTCAAGAGAACGGATGCTTGCCTGAAGTTTTTCCTTATCTTCGGAAATCCTTTTCAAAAGGCGGTTTAAGGCTTTTGAAAGTTTATCGAATTCATTCTCTTTGTTGCCGGACAGGAAAAACAATTCATCGTCTCTCCTGAATTCTTCAGCCCTCTTGACCATTCTCTGAACAGGCTTTACCGCTATATTTGAGACGAGGTAGAGACCCGCAATCGTTAGTATAAAAAGATTGACAAACAGATATACAAACACAACCTCCTGAGAGCGCCTTAAAGTTTTGTATATCCGTTCAAGTTCCAGAACAATGCCTGCTCCGGCTTCAACTCTTCCGTTTTTAAACAGTGGAGACGATATTATAAGATAACGGTCCTGCATCCACAAAACACCCCAGGCAGTGCCTGTAAACCGAGTAATTTTTTTTGAAGATTCGACTGATCGTTTTGTTAAGACCCTGATTTCATCAAGCAACAGACAATCCGATCCACCCGAATATAAAATCTTATAATTCATATCATGTACTACAGCGCAGGAAAAACCTGCCACTTTAAGCGATTCCCCCAATCTTTCCGCATAGTCAGGCAGCAGAGAGGTACTCCCATCATATGTTTTTAATAGATTGTTTTCCATTTCGGAAATAATCAGATCGCCTTTGGATATTTCGGATTGAACAAGATCCCTTTGAATGGTGATAATCATGATGAAATCGGCAAGAAGCATTGCAACAGCTAAAAGTATTGCAAGATTAACGGCTATATTCGTTTTTATCCCGTGAAAAGACACCATTAGCTCTGCCGGTTATATTGGTTGAGAGAATTATTAAATATTTTATTATTACAATATAACAACGCCTGCTTGCAACAGCTAAACGGATCAATCAGGAATTAATTGGGAGAAAGGTAGCCAGGATTCGAGGATTCAGGGTACAATTATTTGTTTTCTTAAGTTCTCACACTCTTTCTTTTCATCGGAACCGAAACAGAACACATTTCCCGCTGTTTGCGGCAGGGAGTTTTATCCCTTGAGCCCTTGCCCCCTGAACCGCAATAGCGAGTGCATTCCCCATAGTTTGCAACGGGAAGCTTCAATCCAATATTTGATCACAACTTTGGAAATGATTCATATTACTTATATACCCGAAAGCTTAGCCATTTTATCTGCTATACTTTCAAATGCTTTTGCCACAGGAGAGTTGTAATGCTTGTCAATCAAAGATATACCCGCATCACCGCACGATACAACGTTCTGATCAAACGGAATTTTTCCTAGAAATTCAATACCCATTTCTCTTGCAGTTTTCTCTCCCCCTCCGGTACCGAAAAGATCTATAGGTATATTGCAATGGGGGCAGATAAAACTGCTCATATTTTCAATGAGTCCGAATACTTCCATTTTTACAGTTTTACAGAAATTAATGGATTTTCTGACATCCGCCAGAGAAACTTCCTGGGGAGTTGTGACAATAATTGCCTTTGCGTCTTTTATGGTTTGTGCGACTGTCAAGGGTTCGTCACCCGTACCGGGAGGACTATCTATAATCAGAAAATCAAGTTCACCCCAGTCAACATCTCCAATGAATTGTTTTATAGCGGAATATTTAATCGGACCTCGCCATATAATAGCATCATCCTTGTTAGGAGTAAGAGCTTCTATGGATACCGCGCTTAATTTTTCAGAATATTTCATGGGAACAAGTTTATGGCTCTTGTTCAAATCGAGCATCCCGCTCAGTCCCAGCATTCTCGGAACATCCGGACCATGAAGATCAACATCCATCAAACCAACCTTAAAACCTTTATTTGAAAGAGCTATGGCAAGATTAACCGAAGTGCTTGTCTTGCCAACTCCGCCCTTACCGCTCATAACAATAAACTTTTGTTTGATCTTTTTTAGAGATCCTTCAACAGAAGTATCCTGTGCGTCTTTTTTCATTTTCTGTTTCGCCGCATCACAGCTGGCTCCGCCGTGTATGATTTCCATAAATCATGTCTCCTTAAATAATTGGCAAAAAAAATAGATGCGGTTATCAAAAAAGCCTGATATCCCGTCATTCCAGTTAATATAATTGTCCTCATTTCATTTCCGGGTCAAAGTAACTCCTGCATACTTCATTGTCAAGTTATAGACGTTTATTAAGACAAAAAAAAGGGAGGGATAATTTAATTATCCCTCCCCATCCTGCAGCGATATTATTTATATTATATTCAACCCGTAATCAGCGAGATCGGTTTCCGAGTGAGTTCATTACCGCCGGGATAGTCCGGTGAAAGAAATATCAACGTCCATAAATGAACAAGTATGATAGCCACTGCGGTAAAGGATCGCGTCCGTTTTGTCTGTTTTTCCCCACATAGGATCAACTGCCTCTGATGGAACTCCCCCTTCTTTGATAGTAAAAAACCCGGGTAATTATAACTTTAAAAGTTCTTTAATAATTAAAGTTTGAGGAGCCGTTTGATACTTTCAGTAATTTGTTCCGCCGACGCCGGTTTAGGCATATAATCATCGGCCTCCATGCTCATTCCGTCATAATGGGAATACCGTGTAGAGGTGACATGCGAAGCAACGGCCGTAAGAAGAACTATGGGAATGTTTGAATACTTATCATCGCTTTTTAATGTTGAACATACCTTGTAACCGTCAACTTCAGGCATCATAACATCAAGGACAATGGCATCCGGAGGATTGCTCCTGACCTTGGCAAGGCCTTCCGCACCATCGTATGCCAGCTCCACTTCAAAACCCTCCTTCTCCAGATTCTTTTTAACGATCATCGAAAAATCAGGTTCATCATCCACTATAAGAATTCTCTTTTTACCGCTCATAAACACTCTCCTTTTATCCGGGTAAATGGATCAACCTGCTGTAAGTTTATATGGCAAAGATTAATTCCGGGACGCATTATGAATAATTATAAACGTTTGAACAAAAAAAATCAATCAACTTTCGGCCGGGGGTATAGGCCGGTATTTTCAACTATTTCAGGAACCTTTTCCTCCCATTCAATAGCCATTATATGAAACCCCCTGACTCCTTCAACCTCCTTTAAGCGCTGGATCGACTCAATACAGATTTTTATTCCTTCTTCTGGCTGTTTCTCCTTTGAAGCTGCAGCCATCCTCTTAACAACATCATCCGGAACATCCATCCCCGGGACCCTGTTTTTCATATACTTTGCCATGCCGGCAGATTTCAAAGGAGTGACTCCGGCAAGAATATAGACCTTCTCATGCAAACCTCTGTCACGTGCCATTTTCATCCAAAGCTCAAACTTGTCAAGATTATAAATGCATTGGGTCTGGATAAATTCGGCGCCTGCAGCAACCTTCTTTGCAAGGCGCGGAACTCTTATTTCAAAAGGGTCGGCAAAAGGGTTTGCAGCTGCTCCGACAAACATTTTCGGCGGACTGTCTATGTCCGCCCCTCCTAAGAATTTCCCCTCATCGCGCATATGCCGCACTGTCTGTAAAAGCTGCATCGAATCAAGATCATGGACATTCTGACCCTGGGCGCAATCCCCGAAGCTCTGGTGATCTCCGGAAAGGCAGAGCATGTTGAAAATATCGAATGCGGCGGCTCCCAGTATGTCGCTCTGTATGGCAATCCTGTTCCTGTCGCGCGTTACCATCTGAAGAACAGGTTCAAGCCCCATCAGCTTTAATTTTATGCATGCAGCAAGGCTGCAAAGCCTTGTAACGGATGTCTGGTTATCCGTTATATTGATGGCATCGACATGATCTTTAATAAGGCCGGCTTTATGCACAATATGCTCAATATTGCTGCCACGCGGGGGACCACATTCCGAAGTAACTGCAATATGACCTGCAGCAAGAATTTTCTCCAGCTTACTCGGTGTTTTGCAATTCATAACTGCACATCCTCCCTTGCAACTTTTCGGGGTCCGCCCGCCCTGTCGGTAGACCAGTCTTTCAATGGTATAATTATTTCATAATCATCGATTTTGCCGAGAGCTTTCAACCGGTCAACAATAAGCTGCCAGGCGCAATCGACATCCTTGCTTATCTCACACTTACCTTTCGTTGACCCTCCGCACGGGCCGTTCAAAAGCCTCTTTGCGCATCTTGAAACAGGACATATTCCAGCGGTTTTTGCAAGAATACATTTACCGCAGGCCTGGCATCTTTCCGTCCACAATCCGCGCTTTTCTGTAACACCAAGAAAACAGGTGTTGACGCCGGGATATACCGGCAGGGTATGGTATTTTTCAGCTACGAACTGAACTCCCACCCCGCATGCCAGGGAAACAACGGCATCATATTTATCTACCCTGTCACGTATCTCTTCGAGGTATTCGTGATCGCACTGCCGTTCGAGAGTAACCTCGTCTATCTTCATCTCTTTTCCCTGATTTAAAAAATACATCCTGAGAGCAGAAGCCAGAATTGCTACTTCTTTTTTACCGCCGGCTTCGCATACTGTAACGCATTCGTTGCAGCCCAGTATCAGAATCCTGTTATAACTCTCGATCTCGCTGACTATCTCCTCTATCGGCTTTTTATCGGCTACAATCATATATCGCGACCTCTCTTTCTTTTCAAATATTCAGACTTACCAATTTAATCAATGCCAGCCTTATATTTTTTTCTCTCAAATAATTTCCCGTAACGAACGCCGGTTCCAAACTTCCTTTCACTCGAATACTTGAACCCTTGAATCCTCGAACCCCGGAACATCAATTATGCCGCCTTCTTTTTAGCAGCCACTTTTATCGGGTTGGGGCCAAGCTTCCTTATCAGTTCATCCATTTCAGATGCATACTGGGCAAACCTGGGCCCTTCGGCTGAAGAGAGGTTTCTCATCTGAACTCTTTCCCCCCCTATTCCTATTGTATCAAGTATTTTTTTCGCCTGCTCAATTCTCTTTTTTGCCCTTAAGTTTCCGCTGTTATAATGACATTCTCCCTCCATGCAACCAACCGCGTATACTCCGTCGGCACCTTTTTCAAACGCCCGCAGGATATGGATTATGTCCACTTTGCCGGTGCATGGAACCCTTATGATTTTGATGTTTGTCGGATAGCTCAATCGCATGGAACCTGCCAGGTCCGCAGCAGTATAGCCTCAGTAATTGCAGCAGAAAGCAATGATTACAGGCTCAAAATCCCGGTTCATATAACCCCCTCCAGCAAGGCTTCAACCTTGCTGAGTATCTGATCATCCTCATACCAGTCCAGTTCAATAGCCTTTGCAGGACATTCTGCGGCGCAAACTCCGCATCCATGACAAAGGGCGATATCTATCTCGCTCACCCCATCTTCATTGATCCGCGGAACTCCATAAGGACACGATCTCACGCATATAAGGCAGGACGCGCACTTTTCCGCTTCCACGCGTGCGGTAACTGCTGAAAGGGTCAGGTAATCCTGCGAAAGAAATGTTGTTGCGCGCGAAACCGCGGCAAGAGCCTGTGGAATTGCTTCTGTCATGAGTTTCGGACTGTGGGCCGTTCCGCAGACAAAAATTCCTTCCGTTGCCATATCGACTGGTCTCAGCTTTACATGCGCCTCCATGAAATAACCTTCAGCATTCAGCGCCAGTTTGACAATGGAAGAAAGCTCAGTCGTATCTGTTGGCCTCATCCCGGCGCTGAGAATAAGACTATCAGCAGTAACTTTTAAGCGCCGTCCCAGAACATGATCCCTGAAAGTTACCATGAGTCCATAATCGTTTGATTCGGCCACAGGCATATCGTCAGTTGTGTAGCGGAAGAAGAATATGCCTTTTCGCCTGGCTTCAGTATAATAATCTTCAAGAAGTCCGTACATCCTGATATCCCTGTAAAGGATATAAATATTAGCGTCGGGATTAAGTTCCTTTATATGAATCGCATTCTTGATTGCACTCTGGCAGCATACCCTTGAGCAGTTGGGATTCTCCTCATTCCTGGATCCTATGCACTGGATCATGACCACGCTTTCGAGTCCGGAAGCGCCGCCCTTTCCGAGTTTCTGCGCCAGCTCAACCTGTGTCATTACTCTTGAATCCTGCCCGTATAAATATTCGGATGGAGTATATTCGTTGGCTCCGGTTGCAAGGATTACAACACCATGATCTATTTTTCTCTCATACATGCCGGGGCCTACGATTATCTCCGTTGTGAAATTCCCCTTGAATCCGGAGAAACCGACTATCAGAGACTGTGTCAACACCTGTATTTTAGAATGGCCGGATACTTTTTTTATCAGTCCGGAAAGATAAGGGCCTATTTTTTCACCCTCGATGGTCTCCGTCAACCGGGTAGCCATGCCTCCAAGCTGAGGTTCTTTTTCGACAAGGACAGTTTCAAAACCCTGGTCTGCGAGACCAAGGGCAGCGTTCATGCCCGCCACACCGCCTCCGATTACAAGAGCCCTCTTATTGACCGGTATCTTCTTTTCATGTAGCGGGTTTAGGGTCGCGGCTCTTGCAACCGCCATTTTAACCAGGTCTTTTGCTTTTTCAGTTGCGCCCAGAGGATCACTGGAATGTGTCCAGGAATCCTGGTTGCGGATGTTTGCCATCTCAAAAAGATATTTATTAAGGCCGCATGCCTCAAGAGTATCCATGAAAATTCCCTCATGGGTTTTGGGTGTACATGCCGCCACAACTACCCTGTTAAGATTCTTCTCTATAATAATATCTTTTATTCTGTCCTGTGAATCCTGCGAACAGGTAAAGAGGTTATCCCCGGTAAAAACAACATATGGAAGGCCTGAAGCATATTCGCAAATGCCTTTAACATTCACTACCCCGGCAATATTTATACCGCAGTTGCACACAAATACCCCGATTCTCGGCTCCTGCCCTGCCACATCGATTTCATCCGGCACCTTTACGGTCTTTGTCAGTGTGCCCCTTGCTTCATTAAGAATGCCTCCGGCAGCACAGGCCGCAGCGCTTGCCTCAATTACAGAGCTTGGGATATCCTTAGGCCCCTGGAAAATTCCGCAGGCATATACCCCCTGCCTTGATGTTTCAATCGGCGTAAAAGGCCTGCTTGCCGCAAAACTGTATTTATCCAGATCGATGCCGAGGCGCTTTGCCATATCCACCGTGGATTGCGGAACCTTGAGCCCGACGGAGAGCACAACCATGTCGAACTCTTCTTTCCGTATTTCGCCGGATTCGTCAGCAAACCTTATAAGAAGGTTGCCGCTTTCTTTGATCTCTTCCATGGTATGGACACGCGCCTTAATGAAGCGAACCCCATCCTTATCCTTCGCCCTGTTGTAATATTTCTCATAATCCTTTCCAAAGGTCCGCATATCCATATTAAATATTGCGCAGTCAAGATCGCCGTGTGCATGCTCTTTTGCGATCATCGCCTCTTTGACAGCATACATGCAGCATACCGACGAGCAGTAACCGTTACCGCACCTGTTGTTGTCTCTTGAACCTATGCATTGTAACCACGCAATCTTTTCGGGCTCTTTTTTATCAGAGGGTCTTACAAGATGCCCCATTGTAGGACCGGAGGCACTCAATATTCTTTCAAACTCGAGGCTTGTTAAAATATTCGGATTTGTCTTGTAATGATAAAATTCATCAAGAATTGAAGGGTCGAATATTTCGGTTCCCGGGCATAGAATTACGGAACCGACCTCAACCTGCTTTTCAACAACTTTCTGGCTATGGTCAACAGCCCCGGCAAGACAGGCATCTACGCACTGGAAACACTCGCAGCAATAACCGCAATTGAGGCATCTTCCGGCCTCGGCCTTTCCTTCCTCATCGGTAAATCCAAGTTCAACCTCCTTGAAATTACCCTCCCGTTCCTTAGCAGGGAGCTCAGTCATTACCGCTCTTGCTCTTTTTACCTCATCATCCGGTATCGGTCTGTAAAGAGGGTTTTCATTTGTCACCGGCTCACGGCCTTCTGCCATGTCTTTGCCGTCAAGATATCTCAGGATGGATTCAGCAGCCTCTCTTCCTGCTGCTATTGCGCCGATCGCAACCCAGGGTCCGGTCTGTACATCACCACCTGCAAAAACACCTTCCCGGCCTGTTGAATATGTCACGGAATCGGTTTCAACGGTACCCCAGCGTGTAAATCCGATTCCTGTAACATTCTCCATTACAGTCAAATCCGGCCTCTGGCCGATGGCTGGTATGATCTGGTCCGTTTCGATATCATATTCGCTGCCTGGAACAGGGACGGGTCTTCTTCTCCCGGATGAATCCGGCTCACCGAGTTCCATTCTTATGCATCTCAAACCGACGACCTTCCCGTCTGCCGTCAGAATTTCCTGTGGAGCCGAGAGATACGTTATTTCAGTGCCTTCAATTTCAGCGGCATGAATTTCCTCTTCCCATGCAGGCATTTCACCACGGGTTCTCCTGTATATTATACTTACCTTAGCAGCTCCAAGTCTGACCGCACAGCGGGCAACATCTATGGCCACATTACCGCCCCCTATAATGGCCACTTTTTTCCCTACATCGGCTTTCCCTGTGAGGTTAACTTCTCTCAGGAAATCAACACCTTGGCGGACACCCGCGGCCTTTTCTCCTGGCACACCTATCTCAAAACCTTTATGCGCACCTATTGCTATGTATACCGATTTGTAACCCTGCCTGAAAAGATCATCTATTTTTAAATCCGGACCAAGAGGAGTATTTGTTTTAATCTCTACGCCAAGATTTGTTATTACTTCTATTTCCCTGTCAAGAACATCTCTTGGGAGCCTGTGTTCCGGAATGCCGACCCTGAGCATTCCTCCCGCTTTTGGAAGAGCTTCGAATATGGTAGAAAGAACGCCTTTTCTCGCAAGATGATATGCTGCTGAAAGGCCGGCAGGTCCCGATCCTATGATTGCAACTTTTTCCTGTCGCTTTGGTAGGGTTTTAATTTCAATATTTCTGGGATCAAACTTATCTGCCGCAAGGCGTTTTAGGTTGCGTATCGCCACCGGCTGGTCAACCTCACATCTGCGACACGCGTCTTCACATCCGTGAGGACATATTCTTCCCAGAACACCCGGCAGAGGGAGTTCCTCCATTATTATCTGCAGGGCTTCTTTATACTTCCCCTGGCCTGCCATCTGTACATAACCCTGAACATTAAGACCTGCCGGACATGCCAGACTGCACGGGGCTTTATCGGTTTTCCGGATTGCATAAGCTCCGGGAATAGCCTGCGCATATTTCTTGTATACGGCTTTTGTTACAGAGAGATTTTCGTCGTATTCATTCGAAAGCGTAACAGGGCAAACTTTAGCGCATTCCCCGCAGCTGGTGCACTTTGACAGGTCTACATACCTTGGATTCTGCCTGACTGTTGCAGTAAAATTACCGGGCCCTCCTTCCAGTTCAAGAAGTTCGGAATTCATCAACAGTTCAATATTCAGATGCCGGCCGACCTCGACCAGTTTTGGAGAGATAACTCACATAGCACAGTCATTCGTAGGGAAGGTCTTGTCAAGCTGCGACATAAGACCTCCGATTGCAGCTGTTTTATCAAGCAAATATACATAATATCCTGAATTGGCAAGATCAAGGGCAGACTGCATTCCGGCAATTCCTCCGCCGACTACCATAACAGATCCAACAACTTTCCCAGTCATGCGATGCTCCTTATTTCTTTGTGAGTTGCCAGCAGTTTCAATTTTATATTTATATTTCGTATAAAATACATTTAATGAATAACATTTATTTCATTATCAAGATATAATAGATAGCCTGCCTCCAGTCAAGAAAAATAACCGCTGATAAATTGGAAATTATTTAGACTTGAATCAGGTATTTAATCGTGATATTTGATTAGTAAGTTAGAAATTATTTTTGCGTTATCCGGCAGGAAATAATTTCGCAAACTTACTCATACCCCTCAACGGAGAACTGAAAAACGTCCCGTTTACCGGGGTTAAGAAAGAAGTTGGACTCTTTTTTCCTATTCACTATCGACTATTCACTGTTTAGATATTCGAATCTTTTAAACTGTTTGTCAGCCGGGAACTCGTTCCAATGACAGATAAAATTTTTTCCATTATCAATATAGCGCTAGTAGGTGGCGGTAATCTGTGCAAAGAACTTCTTGAAAAAACCACCTTCGATTTAAAACAAGAGGATGTCTTTACCCCTATTATAGCAGTCGCGGATCCTGATGATGACACCCCCGGAATGTCCCTTGCGAAAAAAAGAGGGCTTATTACAGTCGAAGATTACCATGATCTTTATGACCCCAGATACAGCATTCACCTTATAATAATTTTAAGGCCCGAACAGTTTATTTTAGAAGATATTCTGGCGACAAGACCGACTCGAATTCGCATACTTTCATATCATGTTTTTGAGATTTTCTGGAAGGCAATAGGCCAGGAAGAGCGCAAGCTGCGAGAACAGAATAAGGCAATGGAGACCATATTAAACGGAATACAGGATTTTATATCCGTTATTACACCTGATATGACAATAGAAGACGCCAACGAATCTTTTCTGAGCAATCTTGAGCTTTCAAGGGATAAGGTCATAGGCCGAAAATGTTACGAAGTTCTTCAAAGAGATTCAATCAACTGCACAAACATTGACCAGGCATGCCCTCTCAACGAAGTCGTGAGAAATAAGGGGCCGACCCGCCAGGTAAGGACCCAGATCGGTCGTAGGGGGAAAGTACACCATATAGAAGTTCATATATATCCTGTCTGGGAAAAGGACGGGAAAATAGCGAAATTTATCCATATCAGCCGAGACATAACAGCACGAATGGAAGAAGAGGAGGAGATAACAAGACGCCTTGAGCAGATGGTTGAGGAACGTACAAGCCAGCTCAAGGAGACCCATGAAAAACTTATACACAAAGACAAAATGGCTTCCCTCGGCAAGCTTTCAGCATCTGTGGTGCATGAAATAAACAATCCGATCGCAGGTATTTTGAACCTAATTCTTCTCATCAAGCGCATAATAAGAGAGAATCCTGTAGGCATGAAAGATCTGAAAGAATTTTCACGCTATCTTGATCTTATGGAGAATGAAACCAGGCGAACCAGCCGCATTGTATCCTATCTCCTTGCATTTTCCAGACAAAACAAGATGGAGCTTAGGCCGTTAAACCTGAACAATCTTATTGAGAATAATCTTTTTTTAAATTCAAACCTTCTAAAGATCAACAATGTCAAAGTCCAGTACCGACCCGATAAAAATATGCCCGAAATAGTCGGTTCGGAAGATCAGCTTCAGCAGGTTATCATGAATCTGGTATCAAATGCAGTTGAGTCGGTTGAATCAAAAGGGAGGGGTATTCTGACGATCGAAACAAAATATTTTTCCAGGAAAAAGAGAATTGCAGCAACATTTAAAGATACCGGCATAGGAATACCGCAGGAAAACCTCACCAGGATTTTCGAGCCTTTTTTCACAACTAAAAAACAGGGAAAAGGGGTTGGGCTCGGTCTTTCTCTTGCATACGGAATTGTGCAGGATCACGGCGGGGCCATACATGTTGACTCAAAAATCGGGAAAGGAACCAGTTTCAAAATTGACCTTCCATTAAGACACTGATGAATCGTAATTAGTCTTAAACCTTCCTAATCTACAGAGGTTTATTTATGAACAGAGCAAGAATCCTTGTTGTCGACGATGAACTGATCATGAGAGAATCGCTATCCGGCTGGCTGCAGCGGGATGGGCACGAAGTCCGGACTGCATCAAGCGGTGAAAACGCCCTCGATATTATCAAAGAGACACGATTCGATATACTTCTGGTCGATATCAAGATGGAAGGTATAAGCGGCCTTGAAGTCTTAAAAGTTGTCAGGGAAAATGATCCCGATGTTGCAATAGTTATGATAACGGCTTACGGCTCCATACAAACCGCAATCGAAGCCATCAAAAACGGGGCTTATGATTACCTTTTAAAGCCGTTTGATCCCCATGAACTTGGTGTTCTTATTGATAAAATCCTGCAAAATCAGGCTCAGGCAAGGGAAAATCTTTACCTGAAAGAACAATACAAGGAAAGAACAAGATTTGAAAGCCTGATCGGACAATCGCGGGTTATGCAGGAAATATTTGAACTGATCCGGAATGTTTCTCCAACAAATTCAACCATCCTTATCACAGGTGAAACCGGCACCGGAAAAGGTCTTGCCGCTAAAGCAATCCATTCACACAGTCCCAGATGCCACGGCCCGTTTGTTATTGTTAACTGCGGCGCAATACCTGAGCACCTTATGGAAAGCGAACTTTTCGGATATCAGAAAGGGGCATTCACCGATGCCAAATCGACCAAAAAGGGGCGGCTTGAAATGGCTCATGGAGGAACACTCTTTCTGGATGAAATCGGCGAAATCAGCATGAGGATGCAGATCGATCTCTTACGGGTTCTTGAAGACCGGATATTTTACAGGGTTGGAGGAACCCAGCCCATGGAAGCCGACTTCAGGGTAATAGCCGCCACAAACAGAAATCTTCAGGAAGCTATAAAAGCGGGGCTGTTCAGGGAAGACCTTTATTACCGGCTGAATGTCATTTCATTTAAAATGCCCTCCGTAAGCGAAAGAAAGGAGGATATTCCTCTCCTTGCCGAACATTTTCTCCATCGTTTTTCACAGGAAACAAACAGACAGATAGACGGGATAAGCCGTGAGGCAATGGATGAAATGATGCTTTATGAATGGCCCGGTAATGTCAGAGAACTTGAAAACGCCATAGAAAGATCAGTGGTTATAACCAAAAAAAGAAAGATTTCACCGGGGGATCTGCCCATTTTCCCACCTGGTGAAATCTGCATTTCACCGGACAAAACTCTTGAGGGGGTAGAAAAGGCGCACATTAACAGGGTGCTTAATGGAAACGGATGGAACATATCAAAAGCCGCCAAAGAGCTCGGAATCGACCGGTCCACGTTATACGGCAAAATCAAGCGTTACGGAATAGAAAAACTCGTAAAAAGCTAAGTTTATGCAGCTTTCCGGCAACCCGTTTCCGAGTAAGTTATTGGAAGTCCAAATATGCAAGACACGCGAATCCTGAGGCATGAAGAGTACTTTTTGGAATGCTGCAATGACGAAAGATGAAGCGCAACTTAAGCAGAATGAATTATTACAAAGCCGTCAAAACAGAAAAACTCTGATTACACTATAAGCTTGGATATAAAACCCGAAAATACCATAGTCATCTCTCCTATCGGCGATTTTGATGCTGAAATAACCGAATCCGTCAAAAACGGAATAAGAAGCATTTACGGCTTCCCGGCAACTATTCTGCCTCTGCTCGAAAACGCAGGATTTGCTTTTGATTCTCTGCGGAACCAGTACCATTCGACACCGATTCTGGAAAAGCTTGAGAGCTTCGCCCCTCCATTTGCAATCAAAGTTCTTGCGATCATAGAGGTGGATCTTTTTATTCCTGTTTTGACTCATGTATACGGAGAAGCACAGCTTGGAGGAAGAACCTGCATTGTTTCAACATGCAGGCTGAAAAGCTCATTCCTGCCGGCTCGCATTAACGGCTCTCATATTCAAAGAATAGTAAAGGAAGCAATACACGAACTCGGGCATACTTTCAACCTGCGTCACTGCAGGGAGCAATCATGCATAATGCATTACTGCCGCACCGAACTTGATGTTGACAGAAAGTCGGATCAGCTTTGCAGATATTGTAAAATTCTTCTGGAAGATGAGATTAAACGGTTAAAAAAACACGGTTCTGAGGAAAAGCCCTGTTAACATTTCCCAGCCTATCAGTGGCATTTTTCCGTAAATATCGTCGCCAAGATAGCCGCCATCGGTGTTTATTAGTCCTCCCGATTCCTCAATAACTTTATAAAGAAGCCTGACCTCTTTTTCAATGAAATCTCTTGTTTCGGAACCTATATAAAGATCTTTAAGCTCATTTCTCAGGTTTTCGGAATGGAGCCTTACAAACCAGCCGTCGGTATATGGATTTTTGTTTGCAAGACTTCCTTCTTCTCTGAGACGAGTATTCACATCCGTTACAACTCCGCTCACAGGCGAAAGAATATTCGCCCTTTTCCCGCCGCGCCTGATAAATATCCGGGAATCGCTTTGATTCATCCGTTTTCCGGTAAGCGGTGCTTCAACACTGTCAAGGGGGCCGAGCAGCCGCAAAGCAAAATCATCGAGCCCGAGTCTTACCGACGATCCTTCTTCAATCTTTATCCAGGCATGTCCCCTATGAATATAATAGCCCTGCGGAATCTTGAATCCGTCGACAGTAAGAAGATCCACTGGGTTTACCAGGGCATGAACGGAATACTGATCATAAAAATACTGGTCAAACTCGCAGTTGGCACACCTGTAATCATTGCTGCAATTTTTAAAAGCAATGCGGCCTTTCATATGATGGATGCATGGCCTTTTTGATGAAGGTATCTCTTTAAGCTTATCAATCCAGTGGGCAATATATTTGCGCCTTTTTCCGCATAAGATGCCGTTTCCGGAAGCAGTTTTGTTTTCGTCGACCGCACGCATCATGGCCCTGTCAAAGCGGCATGATGTGCAGTCGTAGAAACTACTGCAATATTTTGAACGGACAACCCCTGCCTGCATCCAGAGACAGGGGCTGCGGCCTGTTTTTATATCAGTATTTAATCCGACTAATTCCATTTTTCACCTCAATCCGAATATCGTACTTCGTTGATCGTACATCGAATTTCGAACATCGAGTTACGACGCTTCCTTGTGTATCTTGCAACTTCTTATCCGCTTTGTGCCTTTTATGCTTCTGGTGCCTTTGATTCTTTCACTTGGACCCTCGACCTCTCGAATCCTTGAATTCTTGTATCCTTCTTTTCCCTATGTTTTAAGAAATGTCCTTACAAGATTTTTCCAGTCAAGACCGGGGAGGTTTCCGTAAATATCCTCATTGAAATATCCGCCATCCGCCGCAAGGGGGCCTGCAACCTCTTCGACCATCTTCTCCAGTTTGACAACTTCATCGCTCATCCAGCCAGGACTTGCACTATCATCCATCAGTTTCTTTACCGTTTCCTTTATATCGGGTGAACGCACCATAAACAGCCATCCGTCCCCGTAAGGTTCCAGGTTGGCAAGCTCCGGCTTTCCCCTTACCTGCGAATTGACCTCTACAATAACCCCATTAACCGGAGAAAGTACATCAGCCATGTTCTCTCTGCGCTTTAACCCCCAGCCGGAAATCCCCTGGTCAAGCTCCTTACCCATGAGCGGAAGATCAAGGGCATCGGCTTTCCCTAAAAGTTTGAGGGAAAAATCATCAAGCCCGATTCTGATATAGCCACCGCTTTCTATTCTCGCCCAGGTATGGCCGTCATGAAAATAGTACCCGACAGGGACATCAAAACCTTTGACATGCTGAACCTCATCCGGAACAGTCTTGTTTTTTGTCGTCCAGACATCTTCAAAAAACTGGTCGAAATCACACTTCGAGCATTGATAATCATATGCGCATGATCTTTTTTCAATACGTCCCGTAAGACTGTGCCGACAGATTCTGTTCATATCCTGTCTCTTTCTCATGGCATCCTGCCAGCTTATCTGATTTCCTTTTTCAACCTTTTTGCTCATGCCCAGATCAAACCTGCAGGTGGTGCAATCATAAAAGTTATTACAATCCTTAAAACCGACAAGGCCGGCCTGCATCCATATACAGGGATTGGAAGCACAGGCACTCTTATCGGGTTTCACCATCCATACCTGCCCGCCCAGAACAGTTTTAATCTCACTTCGGCCCTCTTCTTTTGCATCTCCTTTCCTGTAGGTTGATCCATACCCAAACCTGCTTCTCCGCTCTTCCTGATTATGATTTGCCATTTTGTTACTCCTTTCAATTCTCATTATCTTATGCTTTATATGAATCTTAACCTATCCTCTTTTGTTTATTTCCTGTACAGGATAGAAAAGCAAATGACATGCCAATATACCTGCTCCGGTATGAAATTATCTTATCCAATTGTTTATATTATAATAATTTAATGTCTATCGGTATTACAGAATATAGAAGCCGGGTTCTCTTCTTTGATGGATTTTACAACATCGGAATTTTCTAAAGGTATTTATCAGGCCTGATATGAGATATATTGGCCATTTTTAAGATAGTTATAAAACTGATGTGTTTTGCAACATAAAAAAAGCCGTACTGCTGTAATTTACAACAGTACGGCTCTAATAATTATAAAACATTTTAGACAGGATTAACAGGATGTACAGGATTTAGCCTGCGGCGAAAAGGTCAATTCGATGCAGACACAACTCACAAAGTGACCGGCTGCGCTTGTCTCTATCCGCGAAGCGGCCTTATTATCATGTTAATCCTGTAAATCCTGTCTGATAAGTTTTTATTCCAAGATTTCAGGGAGTTTATTCTCCCATCCGAGAGTCGAAATGAAAGCTCCGCTGAATCCTTCTTTTTTAAGCATTGAAACGTTTTCTGAAGCAATTTTTATGCACTCGCGCACCCTGTCCGGGGCATTCTGAATCCGGTCTATTGTTGCACCCGGAATCTTGATATTGTCCATATGGCGTTCTATATATTTTACCATTCCAACCGATTTGAGCAAAAGAACGGTTGGAATTATTCTGATTTTTGAACGGTCAACCCTTTCCAGAAAAGGGCGTATACCGGATACATCAAATACAGGCTGGGTTATAAAAAAACCTGTTCCTGCATCAAGCTTTTTTTTCATTTCATCCAGTTCAAGCATCAGTGCCTGTCCGCCGGCTCCTGCATTAACGGTGGAACCTACAATAAACCGTGGAGCACCCGCAAGTTCAATTCCTGCCATGTCTTTCCCGTTATTTAAAATATTGACTGTGCGAATAAGCTCAAGCAAATCGAGATCATTAACCGACTTTGTTTCATGATGATCGCCAAAACGCGGATCTTCACCTTTTACAGCCATGACATTATTAATGCCTACTGCTCCGGCAGAAAGAAGGTCCGCCTGCAATGCAATCCTGTTACGGTCCCTGCAGTTTACCTGAAAAACCGTTTCCAAACCATTGCCGTTCAATATTAATGCGCCGCCAAGAGAGCTCATGCGCATCACGGCATTGCTCATTTCAGGCACAACAAAAGCATCGACCTTCCCTTTAACTTTTTTTGCGTTCGCCAACATCAAAGAAACATCTACACCTTTTGGAGGCTCCAGTTCGACCAGAACCGCAAATTCTCCTTTTTCCAGTTTGCTCTTAAGGCGCATACAATTCCTCCGAAACACAAACAGAAGTTTTGAAACTTTCTTAGTAACATCCTATCCCGGGCTATACCTCAAATCGGCAATTACAGATTATTGAAGCTGCCCGCAGCAAGCTGCAAGGAATGCGCTTGCTGTTTCGGTTCAACACTCTCGTTTTATATTATTTTGCTGAACCGCATTTATTATCTACATAACATATAGTTTATGCCGGTCGATTGGTCAAGTTAAAACATGCTAAGGTAAATTCCTTTCAACCTTGGCGCTTTCTTTCAGTTTCTGAATAAAGTCGGTAACCTCCTTCTGAATCTTCTCCTGCTTTAGGTTTTTTTCAATTCTGTCTTTCAGATAAACTTCAAAAAAGGTTTTCAATTCGTCTTCAGAAACGGTAATCTTCTGGACAAACTCCTTGTCTATATACTGCTGTATTATCATTACCTGTTTGATCTGACTTTTAAGGTTGGCCTCGGTTAATTTGACTTTTATCAGCTCTTTATTGAACTCTTCAGCGCTCGGAAACTGCTCTTTGAACTTGGCATACTGTTCGTCTACTGTTGAATCATCAACTTTAATCCCCATTTTCTGGCTTTCCTGATACAGCAATTCGCTGTCAATCAGTTTTTCAAGAATCTGTTTTTTTACTTCAACCAGGCGGGCATCATCCAGTTTCTCTCCCCGGTTTGCAGACTGCTCCTGAATGCCGAAAAGCTCCCTGTCAAAATCCTCCTGTGTAATAGATACACCGTTTACTACGGCAACATTACCTTTTGGAGCTTCCTTTTTCTCATCTTTTTCAGTTTTTACCGCTTTTTCCGTTTTCACTGCTTTATCTGTTTTAACCGCCTTATCTTCCTTTGCAGTTTTAGTGGCTTGTCCCGCTGAAACAGGCAAAGCCAACAGGAATATACATAATCCCAAAACAAACAACCGGAATACTGCACAATTTGATGAACGCATTAATATATTCTCCTTATTTTCTTTTTTTCCATAATGGATTCCTTTCACCGGAACCCCTGACCATTGAATCTTTCGCTGCACATATCACCTATGGATATTATTGTGCAAACAGTATTTCATTTTAAGTAAATATAAAACTTGGAATGAAATCCAGCCTATGTTAAAGAAAAAAAGCTTTCAGACAGGATCAACAGGATGGACAGGATTTTGCCTGCGGCGAAAAATGATTGACAGTCTCCGCAGAGCGGATGCGTGTGTCAGGCCGCTCTTCAGGCGCGGTCCGACGCAGTTAATCCGGTAAATCCTGTAACTCCTGTCAAATAATATTAATAACGGTAAGACTTTTAAATGAAGAATCAGAACAGACCCAGCAAAGAACTTGTAGCCGACCGGCAGTCTCTCATGAGAACATTCATAAGGCCTGAGAACACTGCCGCAAGAGACACTCTCGTAAAATACATGGAACAGATCCTTTTCGGACTGCATGATTTTTTAAATACCCATGTCGGCATTACCGAAGAGGTAAGTTTAAAGGACCTATCGGAAAGATATACTGATACCCATATAAGAGAAAACCCTGAAAATAAGCTTGCCGGCGTCATTACGGATCTGATCGAAGAGATAGCGCCCCACGCGGTAAATGTAGCCTCTCCCTATTTTATCGGCCACATGACATCTGCGATACCTTTCTTCATGGTTCACCTCAAAACGATCGTAGCAGCCCTCAATCAGAACGTAGTCAAACTCGAAACTTCAAAGGTCGTTTCTGTCATCGAAAAGCAGGTTCTGGCAAAGATCCACAGAGTCATATACAGAAAAAATAACAGCTTTTATGATGAACATGTCCAGAACACCCAGACCTCCCTCGGATGTTTTACTGAAAACGGAACACTTGCGAATCTGACCGCCCTTTGGGTTGCGAGAAACACCCAGTTAGGCCCGAAAGAGGGTTTTGAAGGGGTCGATAAAGAAGGAATACATGCCGCGTATGTGGCACACGATATCGAAAGAAGCGTAGTCCTTGTTTCAAAACTTGGTCATTTTTCACTTAAAAAAGCCGGAGGAATCCTGGGAATAGGCAACAGTAATATAATTTCAATTGAACCTGATCTGACAAGCAGGATCGACTTAAAGAGCCTTAAAGAGAAGATCAGCGAAATAAAAAAGAGTCCGGTAAGGACAAAAATAATCGCAATCGTTGGAATTGCGGGCACAACCGAAACAGGCACAGTTGATCCTCTGCGGCAAATCGGAGAAATCTGTGCTGAAAACAGAATTCATTTTCATGTCGATGCGGCATGGGGAGGACCTGTTCTGCTGTCTGAGAAATACAACCACCTCCTCGACGGCATAGGGCTTGCCGATTCAGTTACGATAGACGGGCACAAGCAATTTTATATGCCCATGACTTCCGGCATGGTCTATTTCAAAGATCCGTGCATGATGGATTCGATAATCTATCATGCAAATTACGTAAACAGACTGGGATCGGTAGATCTCGGAATTAAATCCCTCTCGGGCTCAAGAGAAGCAAACTCTCTCATTCTTGACAGCGCGCTCAAAATAATGGGAAGCAGAGGCTATGCTCTTCTTATAGAACATGGGATAGAAACCGCAAAAAGCTTTGCGGAAGAAATAGAAAGCAGACCCGATTTTGAACTCGTCACTCCACCGGAACTGAATATTCTCACTTACAGGATCTGCCCCGAAGCGTTCAAAAAAGAACTGGGGAAATGCCGTGAAGACCGCAGGCGTCAGTTAAACGAAAAACTTAACGACATAAACATGTCCGTGCAAAGACTTCAGAGAGAAGCAGGGAAAAGTTTTGTCTCCAGAACAACGCTTAAAAGCTATAAGGGTCGTTGTGAAAACATAGTGGTAATGCGCTGTGTAATAATGAATCCGCTTACGGAGATCAATATCCTTCGCGATATTCTTGACGAACAGGAGGAAATATACAGACACGAGTTCGGATCAGGGTGACGGGCGAACCGCTCATATTCCAAAGGGCATATTGAGGACGTTTTAAACTTTTAAACCTGATTTATGACAGCAATCTCTACGATTAATCGGTCCCCATGTTCCCCCTCGTAAGAAATCCACTAAAAAGCCTGAACCCACGACCTTTAAATCCTATCCTTTCCCATTTTCCTAACCCGTTTAAATTCATTGGCAAATCATATATGGTATGATTATTTGAACTCATATTTCGACAGTCCAACCTTAATTCTTATGCGTCATGGATGACGTTTTATATAAAAAAGAGTATTTCGATAGAAAGTTTTCAGGAAAAAAATTGGGTTCGTTCCGAGCTTTCACAAAAACATGCGTAGGCCATGCTTCGAGCTATAGCATGACAAACTTGCGTGGATGGTTACACACAAGAGCTCAATTTTATTCTAAATTATTGTCAATTTATATATTGATTTCCCCAATATTGCCCCTTATTTCTTCAAAACCGGAAAATACCGAGCTTGTGATAACCGGCAGGGACGCAGCCCCGCAGGTGATCGAAAAAGCCGATCTCGTCACTGAAATGAAAGAGACAAAACACTATTTTCAGAAAGGTGTACAGGCAAGAGTAGGAATAGAAAAGTAGCCTGTTCTCAAAGCTTCTGGCATCTGTTCATAAGCTCCTGAAAAAATCAAAGACCATCAAGATTCCTTTCGTGAACAAAAATCAGCGAGCGCATTCATCACTGCTTGGAGCGGAGATAGTGAAGCGAATTGAAAATAGATGCTGTTACTTACGGTCGAAGATCCCCCGTAGCTTGCTGCTGGAACTACAATATTACCAAAACCGCTGTTACAGTGTGCTTCCTGTAATGTTGCATGGCTACTTTTTGGCTTACATACAACCGTTCAATCGGAAATCAACAAGATCTAATGTTAGCAACAAATAGAATTGTCCGGTTTTGTAGCAAATGAATTGTCCGCTTTTTCTATTTCGGGAGAGTTCTGAATATCTCCCGAGAAACAGAGATCGAGCGGCGGACTTACGCTGTCTTTTTCTTTGTTATTTCCTTTAGTTTTACCTGTTTGTCATAATCAGCCAGTTTGCGCGGACCATGGAAGATGGCAAGATCTCCATTGGTATAGCGATGGACCCTCACCTTGACCTTCACGTAATGGCATCGATACCTGTCAGCAGGGATTTGCAGCGTTTTCCCCTCAAAGCTGACACAGTTGTCAGCCGTCACTGTTCGTTCATGCTGTTCGCAAAGGACATCGTCGAGATTTGCGCCAATCCACTTTAGAAACGTGGTTCCCTCCTCAGCCGACGGCTGCATGAACTCGGCATTAAATGCCGGCATATACACTTCTGCAAGATAACGGTTGGCAGCTTCCATAGTGAGGATGCCATGCAAGGCCAGTTCCTTTGGGAGTCTTCCCTGGTGTGTACTGAAGTTCCGTTCGCTCCGACCCCTTGCTTCCGGAGAATAGGCCGGGATCATATCAATCCCCAAGTGCTTCATGGCCCTTCCAAACTGGGTGGGCTGCGTCTTGCTTACTTTACCTCCTGTCTCCGGAGTGAACCAGTAATGACTCCCACGGTCGGTATAAAGAGAGCTGAATAGGCCTTGATTAACAATGACCTCCCTGATCCCCTGAATGCTGCTGACCGTTTCCTCCTCGGCAACAAAAAACATGGAATAATGCTCGCTGGTCGCATCATCCATCGTCACGATCAAATCCCACTTCTTGCCAGGAACCCACTCATGATTGCTCCCATCCTGATGCAGCATCATGCCGGGAATGGGAGCTCGTTCCCGACGCTTGCGATGGGCACCCCGCTTCCGGGTTCTCGAAACCAACCTGGCCGTCTGAAGCGTATTCTTCACCCAGGTGTAGCTCCGCTGTCCCCCATCACGCCGATACCACTCATAAAAATGCTTTACGTTCCAACCAGGATGTCGCCTCCTGTACAAATTTGAAACAGCGAACACCTCCATCCACCGGTGCTCGACGGAATGAGGCTTGGGTTAAACGTCTGTCCGACAAACCCTCTATACCATCATGCTCGTACCGATCAATGTAACGACGAAATGTCCGATCGCACACACCTAAAATCCGTGCCGCTTCCTCCTGACTCAACCGACTCTCCGTCCATCCAAAATACACCTCTTCAAATCGCATCTTCCGGATCCCCTGTAGCATCTCTGTCCGTCTCATTAGTCACCTCCATAGGTGACCTATATTAACCGGACAGATCGTGTTCTACTAACCCGGACAGTTTAAGTGCTTCTGACAATAGAAATGTTTTTCTTGACAACCAAACAAATTATTCGCAAAATCAAGATAGCGAGTTTTAATTAAATATCATAGATAACCATATTGGAGGACACAATGGTACTTCGAAAAAGGGCACTAGGGTTATCATTAGGTCTTGTATGGGGACTTGCAATATTACTTGGAACTTGGTGGCTGTTATTATTTAATTCCGAAGGAAAAACTATTTCCAAGCTTTCCCATTTTTACATCGGTTATTCATATAGCTGGGGTGGGGCTATCATAGGTTTTTTCTGGGCATTTTTTTATGGGTTTATTGCAGGAGTCTTAATAGCTTGGTTTTACGAATTATTTGGAAAAATGCTCTATAAACAAAAACAATAGAATATCAAATAGTGTTTACACACCCTGATCCGGTCAAGTAATAATGGACACCTGATTAAGCTGTTTTTGCCAATGTAAAATTCTTTTCAAAATCATTCAGATTCTTGAATCGAGACCTTTGAAGAACGTCCAATTTTGGCCAAGCACAAGGAAGGCGATAAATTTAACCACATGAATACATTTAGTATTTCGAGGATAGCGCGAAAGCTTCACTTCGTGCCTAAATTTGAGTCTGACGCAGTAATCGGGCAAAAGGGGACGTTATGCAAAGGTCTCGAATCTCAAACATGAATGTAGGCGATTACTGTTATAAAACATCTCCATGTACCGGATCACATCACTTCTTTCATCATTCACGGTCTTTTGTATTTTTTTGTATTGTATCTCTGCAATAAAGTCAGATCAGGTGTGCTGCTTTAAGTGTGCCTTTGAAGCAGCATTGATATTATCTGATTATTGCAGATATCTCAGTCCGCAAATGCCGGAGTTTCAATCATTAAAAGCAAAAGGACTAAAACTGCTCAAAGATTTTCACCTGATTGCAGTTGCTTCTTGGGTTTGTGGTGCTGTTGCCAAGGTAACCGAGGGTGGCGTTTTATACGGAATAAACCGGGGTATCCATCATTTTGATATGTCGACAGTTATCATTCCGAGGGCTTTTGTCTGTCTGATTACCGGTTTAATGTACTCATCCTTCAGTAATTGGGGATTCTTTAAATACACATGGATTATATTCAAGTCCTGATACTGATCACTACAATATTTATTTCCGTCTTTAAGCCATGGAAATCAAGAAAAGCAAATAACAAAAACATATAATGTCCGGCACTACCTGCGCTCAGGAATTTAAATAATTTCAACTTATCAAGGGAGAATAATCATGTACACACATCTGTTCTCTGAACTCAGAATTTCGGGAATTACTCTGAAAAACAGGTTAACGATGGCTCCGTTATATCTCGGATATGCCGGAGAAGGCGGTACGGTGAGCAGTTTATTGCTGGATCATTACCGGTTGATGTCTAAAAGCGGGGTTGCCATGGTAGTGGTTGAGAATGCCACGATAGACCATCCAACAGGCAGCGGTTCCGATAAAACGCTTCGGGCGGATTCCGACAATAACGCGGCAGGATTAAAAAAATTATCCTCAACGATCCGGCAGGAAGGGGCTGCAGCCTGCCTCCAGATCAACCACGCCGGGCGTTTTGCAGGTGTGAATGAACCTGTCGCCCCGTCTGCTGTTGAAACATTCGGCAGAATGCCAAAGGCGCTTGGCACAGCAGAAATCCGGGCAATTGTGAACCGGTATGCCGATGCGGCATTACGGGTTAAAAACACCGGCTTTGACATGGTTGAACTGCACGGAGGTACGGGATATTTGCTGGCCCAGTTCCTCTCTCCCAGAACCAACAAGAGAGAGGATGAATACGGCGGCTCATTTGAGAACCGGCAGAGATTTGCGCTTGAGGTTGTTGCGGCAGTCAAGAATATTGTTGGCAGTTTCCCGGTTGGCTATCGTTTCCTTGCGGATGAATGGCTGCCTGACGGTCTTCAACCTGATGAGTCAGTCCGGTTTGCCCGTTCTCTCGAATCAGCGGGCATTGCATATATTTCTGTAATGGGCGGAACCTATGAGTCCTTCTCGCTTCCGGAGATTGTTAACAAATCCAAAGAATATGGCTACATGGTTGATCTTGCGGCCGCAGTCAAAAGGCAAATCGGTATTCCGGTTATCACAGCCGGAAGAATATCAACCGGTTCTCTGGCGGAAAGCATACTTGAAGAGAAAAAAGCTGATTTAATCGGACTGGCGCGGGTTCTGTGGGCTGATCCCGAATGGCCTGAAAAAGTGAAACAGGGTAAAGAAAATGAAATTGTTCACTGTGATCCTGACTGCGGCGATACCTGCATGAAACTGGTAATGAAAAGGAAACCGGCCTTCTGCGTGAGATGGCCGCATGATAAAATGAAAGAATGGAAGAATCGAACGGAATGACGGGTTGTTCTCTTGGCTGATTCCGCGATTTTCTTTGCTTTTTGTGAGTAAATTGTTATGATATCTGTTAAGTTTATTGCGTCATGAAGATATGAAAGATGGCTTGGCGTCTACTATTGATGACAGAGGTCAAAGTGCATAATGACGTTTAGAAAGATAGGATAGCTGAGACAGCGCGACGCTGAAAAGAGTATAAGGAAGGAAAAAAACCAGGCTTAACTGCAAGCAATATATTTGCTGACGCAGATCGGATATTTAAATGATTTCTATTAATTGTAGAGGTTGAAATGGCAATCATGACGAGAATTACCTTCGATTCTAAGGTAATGGGAGGAAAGCCCTGCATACGCGGCATGCTTGTAACTGTAGAAACCATCGTTGGTCTTGTCGCCTCTGGTCAAAAGAAAGAGGACATTTTAAAGTTATATCAATATCTCGAACCGGAAGACATCGACGAAGCACTCGCTTATGCTGCATGGCGTGTCGAAGAGATTGATGTGCCGGTTGTTTGGGTATCTGCATGTAATTGCTGATAGATATGAATCTATCACCGCAATGGGTATCCGTTCAGACATCCGGATGGTCACAGTAGTACATCAGTCCCTTTCCATCAGGGGCGTGACATTTCACCAATTCTACTACGACAAATCGCTAAAGATATTGGCACGACGGTCAGAGAGTTTATTTCAAATCGATAAGCCGGTTCCAATTATGATATAGAGAGTTAGCTATTTCCAATATCATGTTCTTTCAACCCCCCGTGTTACTGAAACGGAGGAAACATCATTATGCTTTTTCGAAATGATGATATCTCGGAACCTGCAGCACTTATCCATAAATTTTATTTCAATGGGAACAATCAATATCGTAATAACATGTAAAATCTGACAGCGTTTTTTCCATGTTTTATTAATAATGCGTGTGTTGGGACTTAGGGGACGCAACAAGATGAATACGCTAAGAATATTTTATATATTTATTTTTATTCTTGTTTGTTCCAATGTTTCTTATGCTGCGACTTCTTTGACTGATGAGCCAGCATTTGAGCGTGATTTATCTATACCTTATCAGGGTGCTGATTCCTACGGCCAAGCTTTAGATCGCTGGAAAACAGCGGAAGATATAAATATTTGGATCGCTGGCAGTTTTTTATACGACAAGGCGCGAGCGATTAAGCTTTCCTTGAACCAAAGAACAAAGAATGAAGAAATCCTTATTTACACTCCATCCGAGTTTTTTGAAAGAAAAGCTGGGGTTTGTGTCGATCTTGCCCGCTTCGGAGTTGAGACACTCAGAATAATCGATCCGAATAGCGATCCCAAATATCTGATGATTGAATTCGATCCGATTCAAATAGATGGTAATACTTTCCGATTGCATTGGTTGGTGAGTTTTGAACGAAATGGCATGACATATTTTTTCTGTGACTCGAAGCGCCCTGGGTATATCGCAGGCCCCTACAAGAACACTGAAGTATTCATCAGAGAATACGAACGATACAGAGGCCGAAAAATAGTTGCGCACCGGGGATCGGAATCTTACCAAAAGCAGCGAAAATTAAAATCGACGAAGGCGCGAGTTACAAATAGCCCCAACATCAAGCCAAATGTAGCCGACCGCTAAAAACGCGTCGGCTGCATTTGCAGCGTTCGAAGGAAGGACATGAAATACGCAAAATACCACGGTCTCGGGAATGACTACCTGGTGATCCGGCCAACCGAGGTCAACGGAGAGCTTGAGCCAGAACAGGTTCAACTTATTTGTCACCGCAACTACGGAGTCGGATCGGATGGGCTTCTTCTTGGTCCGCTTCCCGGCGGCGCCTGCGATTTCCGTCTTAGAATCCTCAATACCGACGGCAGCGAAGCGGAAAAGAGCGGGAACGGTCTTCGCATCTTTTCGCGCTTTCTCTATGATCAGGGTTTGGTACATGAAAACCCGTTTACGGTAGAAACCCCGGGCGGGACTGTCGTCTGTCGCGTCCAGGACGGCGGAAAGACTGTAACTGTGGAAATGGGAAAGGTGAGCTTTCTGAGCACGAAGATACCTGTTACCGGAAAAGAGCGGGAAGTATTGCGGGAGCATATGGAGATCTCGGGCACTCTGTTCGAGTATTGTGCAGCTACCGTGGGAAACCCTCACTGTGTTATCCTCTGCAAGAAGCCCTCTCCGGAGCTTGCCCGGCAGTATGGGCCTTTGATTGAGACGGACTCCCGCTTCCCTTATCGTACGAACGTCCAGTTTCTGGAAGTTCTTGACCGTCAAAACATCCGCATTGAAATATGGGAACGGGGAGCGGGCTATACTCTGGCTTCGGGCAGCAGCAGCACCGCAGCCGCAGCCGCTGCCTACAGGCTCGGCCTTTGCGATTCCGCTATCACTGTTAATATGCCTGGTGGAAACCTTGCAATCCGGTTCTCTCAGGACTTCGCCGCCACTATGACCGGGCCGGTGACACGTGTCTGCCAAGGAATCATGGATCCGGAGATGTTTGCGGAACAAAGACCTTCGAACAAGGCATTATACACGTCTAAACCGGAGAATAAGTATTTATGATGATGAAAATAGAAGAGGCTAAAATATATTGCATGCATCTTTTTTGTACGTTATATTGTACTAAATTAAAAAAACTGAAACGAGGTGCAAAATGCAAAGACTAAAAATTAATCAGGATATCAAGCCATTATCTGAGATAAGAACCGGCATCACAAATTTTATCAAGCAGGTCCGCGATACAAAAAGACCTTTGATAATTACTCAGCATGGAAAAGGTGTTGCTGTTCTGATAGACGCACATGAATTTGAATCGATGCAGGAGAAAATTGAGCTTTTAACGGATGTTCAGATATCCTTAAGCCAGATCGAGAATGGACAGGGGATAGATCATAAAGATGCAATGAATAAAGTTTTAAAGCGGGTTCAAAAATGATTGCCGTCTGGTCGCCGCTGGCTTTAGAGAGGGCTTTAGAAATCGCTGGCTACATTGCGCAGGACAAACCATCAGCGGCAGAAAAATGGATTAAAACGGTATTTCAAAAGTCGAGCAACTTAAAACTTCTCCGGAAATCGGCAGGATAGTTCCTGAAATCGGAAACAATCAATTTAGAGAGATTATTTACGGTAATTACCGTTTAATTTATCGCATTGAAGCGGAGCGGATATCTGTCCTGACTATTCGTCATGGCAAGCAAATAATGCCAATAAAAGAAATTATGGCATAACCCGCTGCGCCATCTGACGGTAAAATATCTTTGCAGGTGAGCTGCGTTACATAATAACAGTTTGTTTATAGTGCTCGGTAATATACTTAAATGTCCGGCGCCGACCCGGACAATGCATACCCCTTTATTTAAGCATTAAATCGACCCGGCTCTCCCTCAGTTTCTCTTTCTTTTCCGGTGCAAGCGATTTTGGTTCAATGATAAATATTCTTTCCGGTTGGACCTTTCCCGATTTTAAAATAAACTCCTTTATCTGCATGGCTCGTTGAACAGCAAGGGATCTTAAGTCTCCCTCCTTGACCTCGATATGGGTAAGTATCAATTTTTCCATTTCCTGGGGAGGCAGGTCTTTTGTCATGCCGATAAAATTTTTAGGCTTCGGAAATTTTTCTTCCCTATAAGCCATCTTAAGGTATTTTTCGTATTCCTGTTTTTCTATTTGAACATCATCAACAGGAATGGCAGGCTCTCCCTTTTTGATCATATCTTTAAGTTTCTGCGCTTTGAATTTTCTGTTAAACAGATACTGTTTTAACCCTTCCCTGTCTTTCTCCATATCCACATGGCCTTCAATATCCATTTTGAGCGCAGGTTTGTCCGAAAGGGCCTTTTCAATCGTTTCAAGTTTTTTCATGTTCTGTTCAGTAATGACGGTGCGCCCGTAATCAAATTCCACAAAACCCAGTTCCTCTCCTCCGCCGAACGCGGCTCCGAGAAGCGCAAAAGGCGATGTAGCCGCCTTTGAGATCAGATTAACGAGTATTTTCAGGATGATTTTCCAAATGCTGAACTGAGGATCGTCAAGGCTCCCGGTAACAGGAATGTCAAGCTTGATTTCTCCTTTCCGGTCCTTAAGAAGGGCAATGGCAAGCTTGACAGGCAGGTTTGTCGCTTGAGGACTCTCGACCTTATCTCCCAGGGCAAACTGGTCGAGAAATATGTAGTTCTGAGATTCTATTTTTCTGTCGGCTATCAGATATTTCAGGTCAAACGAAAGCTTCCCTTTCTCGACGGTATATCCGACATATTTCCCGGCATAGGGGGTTGTCGAACTGAGGTCCATATCCTTAAATCTGGCTTTTACGTCCGCATAAAGCTCTTCTTTGAGAGGATTGATCCTGCCCGTAATTTCGAGCGGGGCGTAATCATCGAGCTTCCCTCGGATTTCAATATCCGCCATTGTAGTTTCCTCAGAAGAGAGTCCTGATACCCTTCCCCCTATTTCAGTCAGTTTTGCGGAGTATTCCGGCTTAAGCGATCTGTCAGAAAAATCAATTATTCCTCCCTGCAATGTAATGCTGCCTATTTTAATATCTTTTGCAGGCCCCTTTTCTTTTTGCGATGGGGTTCGCTTCTCAATGGCTGGCGGGGCTGTCTTTTGCTCTGCCGCAGGAGGTGGAGAAATCTCCTTCTTTGATTCACCCTTCTCCATGATTTCCTGGAGGTTAAGTGATTTATCAGCATTCAGGATAACCCGTGAATAGAAATTGGTCAGCGAAATCCCTTTGATATCAATCAGGAGAGGGTTGTATCCCGCATTGATATCACTGAAAGAAAGCGATTCCCATTTCAGGAAATCCTCCGCGTTCAGTTTATCAATCGAAGAAAAATTGGATAAAGAGGCATCCCCTTTATACCCTGCCTTTATTCCCTTTTCCCCGTCAGAAGAAAAAGACAAATTCCCTGATGTGGAAATGGCGCCTCCTGTAACAGTAATCTTAACCTTATCCGTGAAATAGGACTGGAGGGGCGTGATCTCGATACCCTTGAGTTCGGTCAACAGATCCGCGGCCGGCGGATCCACGCCTATGCTGCCCGCGGCGGAAAAAAATCCTTTTCGATTCAGAAGAAAGGAGAGCTTCAGTCTTCCCTTACTGTTTCTGGCCGTTGATATATTATCTCCCCGGATATTCAGGTTTTGAACCGCCAGGTTTACAGGTTCCGAAGGCATCCGGTCTTCAACGCTGATGGTATAATCATCCACTGATATGTTCTTCAGTGACACCATCCATGGCTTTTCAGCGGGTTTGCTTTTCTCCCCGGAGGGTTGTTCATCAGGAAATTTATCATCGGAAACAGGCTGCTTTGCCACAAGCTGGAAGAGATTAACATCCCCGTTCTTTGAATGCCTGATGTGAAGATCGCCTTTTTGTGTGAAAATTCCTCCGATTTTAACCTCCCTCTTTATAAGATCAAGATCGGTCTCTTTAACTGAAAAGTCAGGGATTATGAGAAAGTCATTCTTCTCATCCGTTTGTTTCAGGCGAAGAGATCTTATGATCACAGACATCCCCGATAAATTGATCTCCGGATCTTTATCTCCTTTTGCATATTTATACCGGGTTGAAAAATTTAGACGCCCGTCCTCTATCGTAAACAGAATCTTATCCTGATAGTAGGGGGCATACTTCTTCAACTGGACAGATGATAGATCCAAAACCCCTTCCGTCCAGACGGGGTCAATTGAAAACTCACCATCGAGCTTAATATCCTCTTTGGCTTCCGTTTTCATAAGTAAAGAAAAGGCTGATTTTTTGTCTCTGGCGTTGCTGAAATTGCCGACCTTCAAGTCAATAGGATTCAAAAGAGTCCTGAATGGTTTACTTCCTGATAAGTCGGAAAAAAAGATTTTCCCGCCGGCCATCTCTATCTCATCAATCTCAATTGACAAGGGATCTGAATCTTCCTTACTGCTTTTTTCCGGGAAAAGAGATTCGAGATTGAGATCCCCGTTTTTTTCGCGCCTTATTCCCAGTTCAGGGTATTGAATGGAAACTTTTGATAAATGAATGCGTTGAGAGAGCGGCTCTGACTCGGCTATGGAGATTTCTAACATGGGAAGTCTAAATAGAGGGTTCTTCCTGATATCATCGATTGCCATTTTTTTCAGAGAAATATTCCCTGTAACCTTGAGGGAATCCTCACGGTTTTTATATTGAATAAAGGATATCTTCGCATTGGTATCAAGCGATGCGGAAACAATCTGAAAATTCATTTTAACCGGGATATAAGCAAGGTAATAAGGGATGTCGAGGTTTTTAATATTGATATCAAAATAGGTCTCCAATGAATCAGCATAGGGTTTTGTCTTTCCCTCAATTTTATAGGGAGTCCCGTTAATTATTGCTGAAAACACGGGTTGGACGTCAGTATCAACGTAGTAAGGGATGTTGGAAAAAAACGGGACGCCGATATTTAATTCTCTGACCGTATGTTGTGTCTGTTTAGGTCCATCCCGGAAATCTATGCTTCCGTTTTCAATCTTAATGTTTCTGAAAGAGAATCTTAATGGTTTCCGGTTCTCTTCTTCCGGTATTTTCGTTTCCTTCTTTTCAATGAGATCGGAAAAATTATAGAACATGTCAGGATTAAGGGAAACCTTTATAAAAGGCTGCTTTAGCAAAATCTCCCTGAAAATAGCTGCTCTTTTGAAAGCAGAAAGGCTCTGAAAATCCAGAAATATCTCATCGCAGGATACAAACGTCTCCGTGCTGTTCCGCTCTTTTACTAAAAGGCCTTTCACTTTTACGCTCAGGGTAAAAGGATTAAAATTGATCTGGCTGATCGATACCTCGCGATGAAGGTTTTCAGATAGTTTTTTGCTTAAAACAGATTTTAGAAGCGGCGGCAGTGCAAAAAATCCGGCGAGAGTAAATATTACAAAGAAAATGGCTAACCCGATTAGAATCTTATTTAATCCTGGTTTCAGCTTCATTTCATAGGCCTTTTTTATTTGATTTTAATAAGATTTTGGTAAGATAATGATATGACTTTGCTTTAATAACTGAAAGTATAGAGAAACCGACTTTGCGTGTCAAGGCATTTGGCCGTCTGAAAAATCAGAAAGTTTTCTGAACAGTTACTGCTTTTCCGGAATAACTAAAACAGGCAAGAGAGTCTCATCAAGAATGTTGACGTCTGTGCTGTCGAACATCGATGCATAGACTTTACCGCGGTGCTTGTGGCCGACGATGATGAGATCAATCTGCTGCTCAAGGGCGTATTTGAGAATTTCTTCCGCCGTGTTTCCTTTTGCGCTGGCATAGATGATGTTGCTGTTTTCCAAAAGAGATTCGGGCACGGTTTCCTTTATTCTAAGGGCGACGGTATCCTCCCGGTCCGTCGCATGGCGGTAGCCGGCCATGAGATCGTTGACATACAAAACATGGAGACGACTTTGAAATCGTTGAGCGAATTCTAGGGCACCTATCACTGAAAAAATTTTTTCAGCGTCCAGATCAATGGCGTATAGAATGTTCTTATAATCAAGCATGGCGATCCTCCGTCAGATGTTGCGCAATTATATATGGCCGGGAGTTGAAGGAGTAAGAATCCGTTTTTTAAGTATTTATGTATCGCATTAACCGGCCTGTATGTCAAGTTTAAGCAGCAACTTTATTCTTTTGCGGATATGCTGGCTGTTTTACCGGGTATTCCCTAAGCCGTACATGCATATTGATGAATTTTCCCGGCTCCTGTTTTATCCGTCAGGCCTGTAATCACCCCAACCCGCCCAGCACCTTCAGCATCTCTTTGTTCCCCGGTATGTCGGACATGCTTGTGCCGTATTGGGCGAATGCAAGAGCGCCCTTCCGGTTAATCACGAAAAGCGCGGGCATCCGGCCAAGTTTCAGCAGCTTCCATTCCTGGCCGTAAAGG
>Ga0105099_10000314_pt1 | contig 33282 bp, 29 predicted proteins | sample PPLLak3cmMay2015_2_FD_79138 | JGI IMG/M metagenome (GOLD analysis project Ga0105099, IMG submission 79138) | Freshwater sediment microbial communities from Prairie Pothole Lake near Jamestown, North Dakota, USA - PPLs Lake P8 Core (1) Depth... | ecosystem: Environmental > Aquatic > Freshwater >... | reverse complement strand
GATTCTACCAGTGACCAGTATCCGTATTCCTCTCCATCAACTTTCTTGCTATAACGCCGCAGGTACATAACAGATAGTTGCCTTTTTGATGAAATTCGAGCCGTTACTGCGGATGTCGGGCTACTATCCGGTTAAAATATTTAAAAACTTTATAACCAATTAAATCTTTTGACGAATCATATGACTTTGCCGGCAGCCATAATCACATAGCTTTACCGATGCGGATGGCAAGTCGAAGTGTTTTTTTAAATGGATAAAGCAGCACCTTCGGATTAAAGCCTTTTATGGTACATCCGAAAACGCAGAAAAAAATCAAATCCGGATTTCAATTTCAGCGTATGTTCTGGTAGCCATAATAAAGAAAAAATTGAAGACAGCCCAGATCTTCTATACAACTTTACGGTTTTTTAGTATTACTCTTTTGGGGAAAATGCCAATATTACAAGTGCGCACAGCAGATATACACAAAAACAAAATTACTGACGACCATATACAATTGAATTTATTTGAATCTTAACAGAACACTAATGGTCTAAGATATATTATGACAACCTCAAGCCAGTGATATTAAGTCTAAACTTATTGTTTTGACCTCGTAATAGGTATTAACAGACATCCCGGCAAACAAAACAGCGCCAGGACATGGGACGACGAATTTTTTCTTGAAATTTGCGCCGATTATATTGAAAAATTCCAGACAGGCAGAGCATACCTGCTTAGTCACGCCAATAGAGTAGGGTATAGGACCTTCTTCAGAGTCAATAAAATAATCCGGTTCAATGAAATTAGCATGATTGGCGCATTGGAAAGCAAAAAGATCTTTGAAGGTGATGCCGCCTATACCCATAATTTTAAGCCAGCGCAACTGCATTCCGTTGTCCATTGATTCAATGTCCTTAAAGGTGGAAGGACATGAGAGCATAAAACTCTTTCTGTCAGTCAGTTCCTTAATTTTTCCATTATCTGATCCAGGCAGTTTTCTGGGTTTGAACTTAACCTTTGAGATGATAGTTGATGGTTTGAAATCAAAGCCGTATCCGTTGATATCCGTTCCACTGATTAATAGATATCTGCCCGCAAATTGAGATGCGCTATACCAGGAAAGCTGCCTTTTGCAGATATCAAAGTTTGACCATGCTTCCGGTGTTACATAGCCCAATGCGATTTTGTTGGACAAAGGGAGGCAAATAGCTTTTCTTGTTTCATACAGCGGAATCCCCATTTCTGACAAAGTTTTGTGCATAACAAGAAAAGTTTGTTTGTCCATCCAATAAGTGAATTTTGTGTACATATCAACCGTCACTATCCGCCTCTTTGAACTTTTTCTCATCTTCCCCGGAGAGTTGCGCCTCTTCCTTTTTCTTCTTTTTGGCGGCTGCATCCTCATCTGCTCTTTCAAAAACATCATATCCCAGGAGCGATTCTGCAATATAAGCCGACATGTCTTTGATCACGATGTCAGATGCCAATGAGGAGATGCCGACCTGCAATCCCTGATAGCAAAAGGGGCAGCACGAAACCAGCTCTTTAGCGCCAGTCTCTTCAGCTTCTTTCACCCGCCTCTGTGCCATCTTGTTCTGGATGTCCGGATACCCTGATTTTAATCCGCCACCTGCTCCACAACAGCGTGAATATTCTTTGTTTCTTGGCATTTCAATAAGTTTGAGCCCTGGAATGGAATTCATGATAAGCCTCGGCGCATCAAACCCGCCGGTTGCCCTGCCCAGATGGCAGGGATCATGATAGGTGCAGATTCGGTTGACCGGATGAGGAAATGTTAGTTTGCCCTTCTTTAGCAGCCGCGCCAAATATTCCACGGTATGCAGGACTTCAAAATTCAATTTTCCAACTTTTGGATAGTCCTGCATGATGGTTTTAAAACAGCCTGCACATGAGCTGATCAGCGTTTCTATGCCCAGACCGTTGAACTGATCGATGTTTTCCTGAAAAAGCCGTTTATGCTCCGGGTCTCCCATTCTGAGCAACACGCTTCCACAGCATTTTTCATCTTTACCCAGAACTCCGTAATCAATATTCAGCGCTTCAAGAATATTTACGGTATTGATGGCGACCTGCTTTACATTGGCATCGTAGGATGCCGTGCATCCGAAAAAAAGCAGCACCTTGCCCTTTGATTTGATAATTTCCCTGGGTTCTTCGATGATTAGATTGTCCTTTTTTGCCCGCCGCGACCATTTGGTTCTGCCTGATCGAGGCTGCTGCCAAGGGTTGTCAAAGGTAATGACACTTTTACGCAAGGCCTTTTGAGGCTCCAAAGGACCGTATCCTGCGCTGACAATCAGTCTTCGCAAATCTTCCCAGAGATTCACCGTATCGATATGTGCCGGGCAGACCACTTCACACTGGCCACAGGTGGAGCACTCATACAGATTGGCAACAAACTCTTTAATCTGTTCTTCTGTCACTTCCTGATAGCAAAACAGAGCCCGGATCACTTTCTTAAACGATTCCCTGACATTTTCACTTTTCATGATTTTTGCCAGAAATCCGTTCTGAGCCCTGGCAATTTTCAGAAAATCGATGACCTTGCGTCGTGGAACGATACCCTCTTTGGAGTCCTGATCGTATACTGGACACCATGAGAGGCATTCACCGCATCGCGTGCAGGCATCAAGCTCAATTAAACGTTTTATATCCAGATTATGTATGGGTATCTGTCTGACATCTTGCTTGCTGTCTGTTTTTTCCGGTGAGACGTCAGATATTTTTTCTTCTGCTGTGGTCATTTTCAGTGCCTCATTTAAATATAAGCCCTTTATTATATCCGTTTCTCCTTCCTGACGCCGGACACCTCTTCCAGAGCATAAGTAAGAGGTGTATTGAGGATGTGCCGCATTTTACCGAATGGCAGATAGGCCACTAACAGCGCGCCGACGATTCCATGTGCATACCACAGGTATGAATAAATGGATGTCCAGTTCAATCCAAAGATGGAGAAAACCTTTGACAGGGGGTACCCGATAAAGGAGTAACTCGCCATTTCAGCAGGGATTCGGGTAACCAGTATTCGTGCGCCTTCAAGAAAAAAGCCGAGAAGAATCAGTGTCCCGATAATCAAAAGTGCTATATTATCCTGATTTTCCGTTGCTACATGAACAGGCTTAATGATGAACCTTTGAACCATGGCCCACAGGATGCCCAGAAGGATGAAAAGACCCAGAAGGTCGTTGGCAAACGCGGTGAATGGGCTGTTCTTGTCTATTAATGCAAGCGTCCAGTCCCCACCGGGATGAAAATAAAAGATGACGGCCGTGAAAAGGCTTAATAGAAAGCGTATTAAAATGGCGGAAAAAATCAGTGAGTGCATGGACCATCGTCCGACGCTCTCTTTAAGAATTCTTCTCTGGAAAATAATATCCAGAACAACCATCTTCAATAAGGAGAATATCTGTCTTGAAAAAATGATGTTCCAAATGGATTCGGAACTTAAACTGATCTTGCGATGGAGAGAGTTTTCCTCGCCCTGGACACTGCCAAGATACCAGAATCGCAGGGTGGCAAAAACGCCCACAAGGAAAATAAGCATTGCTACACCGAATATTGGATGGCCCATGGATAGGGGTGAATTATGGCAGAGAATACAAAGGGCGCTTTTTGAAGGTAGAACCGCAGCGGGGGCTCCAATGCGATTGTTTTTGAAATGGCATTTTTCACATGATTTCAAATCGTTCACATCTGCAAGCGTGTGATCTGCAAGACTTATCGGCTTGGATTCAAGAGTAATGTGGGCCAGCTTGATATGATTGTCTTTAGGATCGAGCTCAACAAATTTGGATTTGAAATGGCAGGCCTGACAACTGACTCTGAAGTGTGGATCATGGGCAGTAGATTCTCCATGGACGGGATGGCACTCCAGACATTTTGCTCCTGCCAGAGTTTTATGGGGCGAACGGGCCACGTCTGTATGGCATTTGATACAGGCGACAAACTGGTGTTGTCTCTGATTTTTGTTAAAATCATCATGCGTAATCTGGAGCGTAATTTCTTTTCCGTCAATTTTTCTTGTACAGTTCTTTTCTCTGTGGCAATCGTAACAGAAGGCATTAGAGGCAAATACCCCTTCGTTGGTGTTGATGTTGGGGAATCTGTGGCAATCCAGGCAGACCTGAGGCTTTGTTTCGGAATTCTTTGGGGGGGTAACCTGTTTTTGCATCGGATTTAAGCCTGCCAGCGTTATCGTGTATAAGCCCGCCAGCGTTATCATAATTACAACACCGGCAGCAATAGAGATAATCGTTTTCGAATTCATAAAGAAGTTCTCACTCTTTCGATTGTTTTTATATTGAAGGCCGGTTAATCCTTTAGCAGATTGATGCGTTTCCACTCTTCAGGGTGTTCTGCCGCGAGTTTTTCTTTTGTAATTTTTCCATTGAAAATTGATTTCTCCAAGGGGAAAACCTCTGGAAGAAGATGGGTGTCGGACATGTGTACGATACCTATATACATGACAGCCAGCGTGGCTTCATGAAAGTGGAAATGATTGGCAACATTGACAAAGTGTCCGGGCAGTATCGTTGAAAAATATTCAGGGAACCACATTAATAAGCCAGTTATGCCCATGCTCTGCATTCCAAGCATGACAGCCCAGTAATCCACTTTCTGAAGATAGCTGAAGCGATCAAAAAGGGGAGGAGGCCCTTTGCCAAAAACATATCTCAGGTTCTGATATAGATCGTTTAAATCTTTGGAGTTCGGGACGAGGGAAGCAGGACCGAACAAAATTCCTTTCAGAGAAATCTTATAATAGCAAAGCCAGAGGAGGTGAACAACAATTCCAAGATAGAGAAAAACAGCGCAGAACCGATGAAGGGAACCTGCTGCGGCTGCTCCTCCGATGATGGAGACAAGAATTTTCGTCCAGTTATAATGACTCAGACTCAGCAAGAAACCGCTTATGGCCAGACCCGTAAAATTCACTATAATGACAATATGCAGCAATCTGTGCAGCACATGGAACCGCTGGTAGAAATGCATCTGGTTTGTTTTCGTTTCCATTATGTATGCTTCCTCAATTTTTCGTGAATTTTCCTCAACATCAACAGAAAGCTGTGGCTGTAAAAAAACGCCAGTACCATAACAATAAAAATCAATGAAATCAGGCTCAGAGCATGAACGGTCTTAAGGCCTGTTTTCTTGGAATCACTTTTATTATCCAAATCTGTTTTGCTGTCATGGATGATGATATCGGCAAATTGCGGCTGGGCATCCGGGTGACATCTCCGGCATGATTTCAGTGCGGTCTCCTTCTCCTTCAAAGAAGTACAGTGATGGGCGCCGTGGCAATCGGTGCAGGAAGCGGATTTGTCAAATCCCAGGTTGACCGCAGTTTTGCCATGGTAATTGGCAAGATAGCTTTTCATCTGGCTTGGATGACAGGATCCACATGTTGTTGTCATTGCTTTGTTGATTTCTGCATGGGATAGATGAGAAACAGAGTAGTGGGCGGAGTGACAGTCCCCGCAGATCGGAGCAGGACCGGTTTTGGACATCACGCCTGTTTCCTGTTCTTTGATAAGGGCTTTTGCATGTTCCCCCGAGAGAAATCGTTCATAAGAATTCTTGTGGCATTTTTTACAGCTCTGGTAGTCAAAATTTTTTTTGGTCTCTATCCTTAGAAAGTCTTTGACTTTGGGATCCGGATGGGATTTTCCCGCCCCTGCCATTGGGCCATGGCAATCCTCACATTTGATTGAACCGTGGGCGGAGCTGGAAAAGCGGTTCATATCCACAAACCAGCCTGACTGGGAGGCGGAGACAATACTCCCCCAGGCGTTGGTAAATCCCGAATATGCCTGAAGAGAATACCAAACCATCAGCAGAGAAAAGATCAGTTTGATTTTAAACCATAATCTGTTGTTAACTGATCCGGTTCGCAATTTAATCTCCTGTTGTGAATGTTAGAGCTATTCCATTTACCCATTAAGTCTGAAAAATTTTAATGCGGCACTATGTTATCAATTGGGTCCTGAAAATAAAGCTCAAAAAAAGATATGGACAATCTGTGCAGCAAGTCAAAAGCTAAAGTTGCCGAATTCAGGGTGTCTATACTGTTATCCACTCCTGTTTTAATCTTTCGAATCTCTTCTGTGGTCTGTTTGGCGCACTTAACAATCTGTTCCGTAAGGCCTGGTTTAATTTTAAACCCTTCTCGCTTCTCAAGTGGTTTTATCCGCTTCCACATGGATTCGAGAAAGACTCTGATTTTTTCAGGTTCGTAAACCTTTTTCCCGATTAACCAGCGAATGGGAATAAATTCCAGACCGGATGCGGCAATCCTGGAATTACTCAGCTCACGTTTAAGTTCCCTGATAAAATCATTGGCTCTTTTTCCGGATAAGATTTCAGTGCCTACTGCGAACTTGCTCTTTTCGTTGTCCGATATAGTCATTTCCTTGCATTTTCCAGTCTCCCAGAAGATTGCATCTGCAACATATTTGTTGGCATAAGGATAATCGGGGTGTTCCAGATGGGGGCCGAAAAGGTAGAAACAGCCTTTGCCTGAAGGTATGCGGACAATGGCCGCCTGTCCAACCAGGGTTTTTGAAGCAATTGCCTCGTTGACAAGAAAGGATGTCTTTTCGGTAAAACCGCAATAGTAAGCCAGAACAGTGGTTGTATCGGAGACTTTCATGCCGGGCCCACCGTACATGGGAGCATTAAATTCAGAGATAGCGGTGAAAATGTTGGTGGATTTGAGTCGGACCTCCTCCCGGACCGGATGAAACACAAAGTCACATCCATAGGATGTGCAGAATTTGCAGGAATCCCTTACAGATTCAGGCAGTGTTTTGCTTAAGTTTGTGATCTTTACATCGATAAAATTAAACATATTCAAGGGTTTTTTTGATGAATTCATGGGAAGATAGGCCCCGGCACAGGAACCTATATAGATCCCTCCATGCACTACAAAAGACTTGATATTTTCAGCCCCTCGTTGACCCAGGGACTCTGCAACTGCAAAGGTATCACCTCCGGATATTACCATAACATCCAAGTGGTCCAATCCATAATTCTTTACGGCTGTCTCATCTAAAAAAAACAGATTTAAAAAACCCATCTTCTCGAACATATCCACAAACCAGAGCCAGGAGTGGGAAGTACCGCTACCTGCATATATGCCGATCTTAGGATAGCGCATCCGTCTGCATTCAGGATCAGGGACTCCGGAAATCCTTATATCGGTATCTCCCTTTATGATATATCGGGCCTTTCCCTGCGATAGTTCGTAATTTATGTCTGCATATGACTGGTAAAGATTCATTAAAGCAACTCAGTTATTTCAAAAGATCGGCTACAACCCTGTCCAGGATATCCTGAGTAAGATCGAGTTCTGTTCCAATACGAGATAGTTCTAACAGTTTCTCTTCCGACAGCTCAGGGCACATGATAGAAAAAATTGGCTGGATTCCAAATATCAGGGCAATTGCCTGCCTTCTTTCCCACCAGGTTTCGTCCTTGGCAGCGTCTCCGGAAAGCCCAAAATTATTAAAAATGGGTTTCAAGGGGCACCAGGAACTGAAGTGGCCCTTGCCTTTCAAGGTGACAGTGCCGCTTAATCCATCAAACGAATCGACAATCTCTTGCAGGCTTGATTTTCCGGAAAGCTCGGCAACAGCCGCAGGGTCAATGCCGTATTTTGCACATGCTTTAAATGCACGGCCAGTATCTTCAGCCGAAAGCCCCAGCTTTTTAAATGCGAGCAGGGCAGGGACATCCGAAATAAGCACTCCAGGTTCAGCGACCTTGCTTTCCTCAACACGTTTTGGATCTTCATCAAGAAAAACAGCGGTATTGGTAGCATAGGGAGTGAAATAGTCAGCGCTGTGTCTATGCACAATGGGTTCCAGCCACTCTTTTATACCCGCTTCGCCAAGGGCTGAGGCGATCTCTGCGATGCCTTTTTTCGTCATGAAATCATTCGTTTTAATCTCCTTTAGGATTTCAAGCGAACGCCTGACAAAATTTTCATGATCAGCGACCTCTATGAGTCCCATGCCTCTGAAGGCCAGGCCTTTAAGCTTTTTGCTGCCAAAAAGTTTGCCAAATCCAAAACGATCAGGGCTGCTCCAGTAGTTATAACAAATTTGTGCATAATCAGATCTGTTTTCGCCGGCTTTGCCGATTATCATAGTCTGGAGAAGGTCGTCTCCCACATGCTTACGCAGTGAATCCGTTGACTCCCAGACATCCTTACCCCAGATTTCCGAAGCATCGGAGATATCAGCAACACCATCGTGGATCCAAAGGTACACAGGGTTATCTGATACTCCTTTAACAACAATATGATCGTAGCCCGAAAACTTGATCTCTATACCAACCTTATATATTATGGGGCAGTGGCACAATTTTCCGGTAACAGGACTTTTAGCCGTAATCAACCCTATAGCGGACGCTGGGCAGGTTGTGCCTGTGAGTAACCCGGTTCCAATAACAATGGGATCATCATTTTGAAATTTATCGTAGAGGTATTTGGTTATTCCGGCTCCACCTATTTTTTCGCTGACAAGAGATTCATCCAGTGCTGTTTCTTCAATTTCAGATGTTGCCAAGTCAATGACAAGGATCTTATCTGTTGATAAATATTCCATATTAGTTTTCCTTATTTATTCAAGGGTAATCGCATCTACAGGACAAATTACTATGCACATCGGCCCGTAATCATCCATATCTTCACAAAGGTCACATCCTTCCCTCAGGAGCATGGGCTTGGCTGAAGCATCTGCTTCCTTGTTCGGGTCTGCCGCTTCCCCAATTCTATTAACCTCAAGTCCTTCCGGGCGGGCAACCTTAAGAAATTCCTCTTCTTTAAGAAGAATACCAAAGTAATCCCGCTTTTCCCTAGCTCGATACGCTACAATACAGGCGGAGAGAAAGGCAAAGCCATCGTCTCTATGGTAACTGCAAGCCATTTCACAGGCCATGCAATTTATACATTTTAGTGCATCAATTTTAATTCCCATTTAACTACCTCACTTAACCATTTAATTTAATTCTGATTATAAGCTTTTTATAAACGAATAAAGCTCCCATTAAGAATAATAACTCGATTCTCCATTATCCAAGGCAAAAACAAAAGTCAATGATATATTTTGAAACATCTGATATTTAAAATATTAAAATATTTCTTGACTCGGGTCAAAATATATGTGATTTATTGAACCCAATTCACTGAAACCAAATCGATAATTTAAAATTGTGGGGGATGATGCACGAAAGATGCACGATATGAAAGATATTTTTGATACTGTAAAATCTAACAGGATGTCAGAAAATATTGTTCATCAGATACGCGGCGCCATTTTGAGTGGAGAATTAAAAATTGGAGACCGACTCCCGTCTGAAAAAGACCTTGCCATGAAATTTGGTGTAAGCAAGTCGTCTCTCAGGGAAGCATACCGTGTGCTGGAAGCTTACGGGCTGCTGGAAATAAAGCAAGGTATGTCCGGTGGCGCATTTGTCAGGGAAGTCGATCTGAAAACGATAAAAGACGGGCTTGTAAATTATTTTTTCTTTCAAAATCCCAGTATCCGCGAATATACCCAGATTCGAACCTTTATTGAACCGGAAGTTGTTAAGATATGCGCTTTAAAAATCAAGGACAATGATATCGATTATCTGAAAAGCAATATTTTAGAGATGGAAAAAGAGGTGGATGGTGAAAATTTCATGAGTGATCTTGACTGCGCTTTTCATAAAAAGCTTGCTGATATTACTGAGAACACTGTCATTAGTCTCATTGTTGAAACTGTCCAGACTGCCTTGATAAATGTTAAACGCATGTTGCAAATGAACCACGACTTTTTGATGATGGTCTGTGATGGCCATAAGAAAATAGTTGAAGCCTTGTGTGAACGTGATCCAGAGAAGGCCAGTAAAGAAATGCTTCAGCATATCATCGAGGTTGAAAAGGGGATGCTGGCCTGTAAAAACGGAGATATGGTTTTAACGGAAACAGGCATTTTAAAACCGGATACGGGTAGTTGATAATTATTATATTTTTGGAAAAACTCACCTCGAAAAAATTTTCAGAATAGTAAGACACAGCTTATACCTCGGGTTGTTTTTTCAAAAAATCTGAATGCGCTTATCCGATTGCTGCTTGGAGATCAGGCTGTTTAATTGCCTAAAATAACTATCAGGAGGAATTAAATGACCGAAAAACCAAAAGAGTCAAAAGTTGATCCACAAATCACAAAAAAGCTATGTGAAATTGTCGGCGAAAAAAACGCTACGGACTTGAAGCACATCCGTTACGCCTATTCCTATGACTTGTCTTTTGTAAAGCGTAAAAATCCTGATTATGTTGTGATGCCGACGACCGTTGGGCAGGTTCAGCAAATTATGAAATTTGCCAGCCAGAAGAAAATATCGGTAACTCCTTTCACGGCCGGCACCAATATAGGCGGGCTCTGCATCCCGGAGAACGGTGGTATTCTTCTGGATCTCAAACGAATGAACCAGATCATCCGGATTGATGCAGAGTCTCATTATGCAATCATCGAACCCGGAGTTTCACATGCCAAATTCGCCAGCGCTCTTTATAAACACGGACTGAGATGGAGCTGGCCGGTTGGACCACCATCGGGCTCGGTCTCTTCCAATGCCATTTGCCACGGTATCGGTGGGATGAGCGGGCGGTATGGTTTGAACAGTGAAGAAATCACCAGCATGGAAGTCGTGTTACCCTCTGGAGAACTGGTCAGGGTCGGCTCATGTGCGATCCAGGAGGATGCATGGCACAGCTGCCTTCCTTTGCCCCGCGTTGATGGTCTGTTTACAGGATGGCTGGGAACAACCGGGATCATAACCAAGATTGGCGTCAGGGTCCATCCCATTCCTCCGATTCTAAAAGTTTTTACTGCATCTACAGAAAAAATTGGAGATATGGCATCTTACCTTCGTACGCTGGGTAATTACGAAATTTGCGATGACTTGACAGGTGTATCCTGGTGGCTTTCTCAGGTACCCATTCCCTATCCATATAAACCGAAACCGGACGGTGTTCCGGAATGGGTGTCATTTGCAACGACTTTTTCTTGGACCGAGAAAGAAAAAGAGGCCCGGGAAGAGATCTGGAGAATGGCCTTTGATGAGGAGATAAAGAAAGGCAGTTCCCTCAAGGAGACCCAGTATCCCGCAGAAGCCCTGAAGGCAAGGACTCAATTGCCTAGTCAGATCGTGGGGTCAACCAAAAACTATACAAAACAGGCGGGTGGTGGTATTTCTTGGCCTGGAACCTTTACACCCCTCAATAAGTGGGAGCCGGTTTATGATGCGTGGAAAAAAATTCTTGTTGCCCGTAATCTTTCCCCCTCTGTTCGCGTGACCAATTACCGAGGTGTCCACTATGGAATGCTTCGGGCCATGATCCCATTTCCCAAACAAGACCCAATTGCTGTAGAAAATGCCAGACAGGCTATTGTCGAGTGCCTGAAAGTTGACCTGAATAACGGCGGAATTCCTTACAAACCACCGGTGGATTTTGCGCTGGAAATAAATAAGCGAGCTCATCCCGGGTATATTTCCCTTTTAAAACAGGTAAAAAACATGCTGGATCCTAACGATATTATGAATACAGGAAAACTTGCATTGTAAAGGCACAATTTATTTAAACAATAGGAACAGGCTTATATTTACGGAGGTGTTATGAAGTGGGATATACCAACTCTTGAAGAATTGGAAAACATTGTTTGGAAGTGTACGGCGTGCGGCAACTGTAAGGGTACTTACGAATTCGGTCCTCCTCCTACATTTGGAGAAATCTGTCCTGCAGGGGTTGAATTTGGCTTTGACGGAAACATGGCATCCAAAGGCAAGATCGCCTTTGCCAGAGGAATTCTTGACGGAGAGCTGGAATGGAATGATGATTTTCTGGATGCGATTTATAAATGTACGGTATGTGGAGGTTGTCAGAATCAATGCGAACTCGATCATAAGCCGTTTATTCCCGAGATCATCGAATCGATGCGGCGAAAAGCTGTAAATGACGGCGTGGGACCCATGCCGACACAGAAAGTCATTGCCCAGTCCATGCGGAGCTACAATAACCCCTACCAAGGGCCTCGCAGGGTGAGAACCGACTGGACCCGCCCGTTTAAGAAGGCCGGGAAACCCATCAAAGATATCATGAAGAAAGATGCGCCGATTCTTTACTATGTCGGGTGCACCGGCGCTTTCAATCTTCCTGTCAGAAATCTTCCCGTGGCAACCGCTTCCATCTTTCAGAAGCTTGGTCTGGATTTTGGTATCCTCGGAGAAAATGAAATCTGCTGCGGCTCCACGGCGATGAGGCTTGGAGATGTGGATGAATTCAAACGTGTTGCGGAAACCAACATGAAAACTTTCAAGGACCTCCACGATAATCACGGAGTTAAAACCATTATCACTTCATGCGCAGGGTGCTTCAGAGCGATTAAAAAGGACTACAGTCTTTCGGACGAATACGAGACGCTTCTTGGCGGTATCCAGGTAATTCATACGACTGACTTTCTCTATAGTCTGTTTAAAGAAGGAAAGATGAAATTCACCAGAGAAGTTCCATGGAAGGTCACTTATCATGATCCATGCCATACCGGCAGACATCTGATCGAGTATAAAATTGATAAAGACGGATCCCAGCAGTGGATCGGCTCTTATCTTGGTAAGAATGAAGAGCATTGTCTGTATGACATTCCGCGTGAAATGCTCAAGGCGCTTCCCGGCATCGATTTCAGGGAAATGGACCGAATCCGGAGCAATTCTTATTGCTGCGGCGGCGGCGGCGGCGTTATGACCGGTTATGGAGACTGGGCATCAAAAAATGCCGGACTCAGAATCGAGGAAGGTATGAGTACCGGGGCTGAGCACATGATTTCCATCTGCCCCTTCTGCCATTTCAACCTTAACGAAGGTGCGAAACGTATAAAAAGCCCGATGAAACTTTATGACCTGGTTGAACTCATTGACATGGCATTGCCGGATTAGGAGCCGTTACAAAATAACCATAACTTTTTTCACTATTTCGTTACGGCTCCATATGCCGTTGTATGATTATTCTTTTATGACGGCTTAGACGACAGATAAAGAAAATATTTTAAAGCGGCATTTAATGCCAATGAAACACTTCAAGTCGATTACTATCCTGGCGCGCCAGTTTTACCTTGTGTGCGTCAATAACATTCATACATCCAAACATCTTTTAAAAGAGAAAAGGGGGCGTAGATGAAGAAGCTATTGGTAGTAGCGATTAGTCTGTTTTTTTCGGTTTTGATGATCATGGCTCAGCCTGCTGCAGCGATCGAGCCGGTAAAAATCGGTGTGCTGGTTCCGCTGACCGGTATTGTTGCGCAGGGTGGTTTGGAAATGAAGTATGGCATGGAAATGGCGGCCGAGGAAAAAGGCAAGATATTGGGCCGGCCGATCGAACTGCTGGTAGAGGATACCCAGTTGAAGCCGCCAGTTGGGGTGACAAAGGCTGAAAAACTGGTTTACAAAGACGGCTGCATTGCGTTGATCGGTGTTTTTTCAAGTGGTGTGGGGCTTGCCATTGCGGAAAATATTGACAAACTCAAAGTTCCCTTTGTTACCACCCATGTTATGACGACCGAGTTTTATAACCTCAACCCGCTGGTCTTCAGAAGCGGCCAGCTGGCAAATGATCAAACCGCTATCGGAAACGTGCAGGGCATCCTGTCCAACCCGGAGCTTAAAAATCGTACCTATTATGTCATTGTTCATGACTATGCCTGGGGCCATGACGCAGGAGACCGCTTTATTGCCCTTGCCAAGCAAAAAGGCATCAAGATCTACAACGAGGCTTATGACAAGGCGCCTACTTCAACAAAAGACTGGTCTTCCTATATCAGCAAAATCAAGGCTTCCGGCGCCGACGCCGTCTACATGGCATTCATCACCAACGTCATTCCCATCTTTGCCAAACAGGCGTCTGATTTCGGACTTCAGGCCAAAGGCATGAAACTTGTTTCAGCGGCGGCGCCGGGGCCCCTTGAACTGGAAGCCGGAGGAGAGGCCTGCTACGGCATTTACGGCGCATCTGACTGGTCCTGGGATGTCAACACTCCCATCTCGGACAAATGGGAAAAAGCTTTCTTCGACAAATATAAGACGATCCCCTCCGATGCGGCGGTTCACAGCTATGTGGGCGCCATGAACCTGTTTAACGCTATTGATAAGGCTGGCAGCACGGATGCCAAGGCCATCTCTGCGGCGCTCAAAGGCATCAGTTTTAACGGCCCCTACGGAACGGTGCGTATCGCGGCCAAAGACAACTGTGCACGCAATGACGCAGTCTGGACAGAAACCGTGGCCGCTCCGAAGAATCCTTACGGTGCCAAGGTTTCCATGAAAGTTCTGAAAACATTTAAAGCGGCAGAGCTGGGACCGCCTGAGTGATTAGACAAACAGGATAGGAGCATAGAAAGAAGACTGAAGGAAGAGAGTAAATGTCATCGCTTTCCCCTTCAGTCTTCAGCCTGAACACCTCAGCAACGAATTCCCCGCGCGGCGGGGCAAAACATACATAGAAGATATCGAAATGAGTGGAATTGCTACCGCTGTCGACATTACGCTCAACAGTCTCGTTCTGGGCGGCGTCTTTTTAATTGTGGCCGTAGGCCTGAATATCATCTACGGGCTCAGCCGGGTGATGAATCTGGCGCACGGTTCGCTGTATGCCATCGGCGCCTATACCGGATATACGATCGTTTCTCTTGGCGTCAACTTTTTTGCTGCCCTGCTGCTCGCGCCGGTCATCGTTGGCGTCATGGGGCTTATTATAGAGCGCATCGTAATTGCGCCCATGCGAAAGCGCTCGATGATCTACACCCTCATTCTGACCTATGGCCTGATGTTTTTTCTAGACGGCCTGATCAAGTACAGCTGGGGCAACGAACCCCGGTTTGTCGCTATTCCTGCCTTTATGCGCGAGACCCTGTCGATTTTCGGCACTCATTACCCGGTCTTCCGCCTGGCTACCCTGGCAACCACTGCCGCAGTCATGATCGGCCTGATGCTTTTTTTGAATAAAACACGCATCGGCATGATTCTCAAGGCCGCCAGCACGATTCCGGAAATGGTTTCCTGCCTGGGGATCAATATGAATTATGTTCATATCGGCGCGTTCATTTTAGGCTGTTCCCTGGCGGGTGTTGCCGGCATTATCGCAGGTCCCTTAACGACGATTGACCCGCTCATGGGCCATGAAATGCTGATCAGCTCCTTTGTGGTAATCGTCATCGGCGGCCTGGGCAGCCTGCGCGGCGCGGTGTTTGCGGCTCTTTTGATCGGCATCGTGCAGACTCTGGCGGAATTTTTTATAACGGATCTGGCTATGGTGATCGTGTACATGTTGATGGCGGTAATTCTGGCATTTATGCCCCGCGGACTTTTCGGAGAAGGAAAATTTGAATAATGAGTGGCTCACCCTCAATGCCCAACGAGCGCACCTCGCTATCGCCCCTTAAACTCATCGGCCTGGCGGCGCTTTTCATCTCACTTTCATTGCTGCCTTTTGTGTGGAGCAACCGGTTTTATATCAGCTTGATCACAGAAATCATGATTTACGGGCTGCTGGCCATGAGCCTGGACGTGCTGCTGGGATACACCGGACTGCTCTCCTTCATGCACAATGCCTATCTGGGCATCGGCGCGTATGTGGTGGGACTGTTTCTGATTCACGTATCACCCACATCGCTCTGGCTGGCATGCCTGATCGGCATCGTTGTCACGGGGTTAATAGCCCTGCCGGTCGGCTGGATTCAGGTGCGCACAGGCGGGCTCGCCTTTGCCCTGCTGACACTAGCCTTCGGGATGATGTTTTATACCATCGTCTGGAAGTGGTATGGCCTCACCGGTGGAGATGACGGACTAATGGGCGTGCCTAGTCCCGATATTCAGGTTTTCGGATGGTCCGTCGGGAACGCCGGCAACCCGACGCATATGTATCTGTTGACCCTGTTTGTGGTCGCCATCGCGCTTGTCCTGACCCGCCGAATTATACGCTCCCCCTTTGGCGCCGTGCTGGAAGCCATTCGTGAAAATGAGGAACGCGCTGCGTTTGTCGGCATCGCTGTCAGACGCTACAAGCTTTTCGGATGGGTACTGGCCTGCATTCTTGCCGGAACATCCGGCGCGCTTTTTATTCTATACAAGGGCTATATCGGTCCCACCACGATGAGCGCTTTTGCCGGCGCCGGGGTCTTGATGATGGTTCTTTTAGGCGGTTTGGGAACACTCTGGGGACCAATTATCGGGGCGGGCATCTTCATCTATATTCAGGATTATATCAGCACCATGACCGAGCATTGGGAAATCTTCCTCGGTCTCGTGGTGATTTTTCTGGTCTTGTTCATGCCGTCGGGATTTGTCGGCCTCGGCAACCTTTTCAAACGTCTGCGAAGGAGTTAATTCAATATCATGGATGCGTTTTTATGCACCGATAATCTGTGTCGGCATTTCGGCGGAGTCATGGCAACGAATTGCGTGTGCATAGAATTTGAAAAAACCGGGTTGAGATCCATTATCGGGCCAAATGGCGCTGGTAAAACCACATTTATCAACATCATTACCGGCCGAATACCGGCCAGCTCCGGGAAAGTGTATTTTCAAGGCGCCGAAATCACCAACAAGCCGACCCATGAACTGGTCAAAAAGGGAATCTGCAGAACCTTTCAAATTACGAGCATCTTTAGCAATCTGACAGTGTTTGAAAATGTAAGGATCGCCAAACAGGCCCGCTCCGGCGGCTCTTTAAGAATATTTTCCACCAAAATGAGCCTGAAAAAAGTGGCAAGCGATGCATGGGTGATTCTGGAGCGGCTCGGCCTTCAGGATCTTGCCGGTCTACCCGCCAAAAACCTGTCTTACGGCGACCAGCGGATCCTGGAGGTGGCTATCGCCCTGGCAGGAGATCCGAAAATTCTCTTTCTGGATGAGCCCACGGCCGGTATGTCGCCCGCGGAAACCAACCATATCTCCGAGCTGATCAAGGGTCTTTCCAGGGAAATATCGATCGTGCTGGTCGAGCACGACATGGATATGGTCATGAGAATCTCGGATACAATCAATGTGCTTCATTACGGCAGTATCATCGCTGAGGGCGCGCCCGAAGAAATCAGGACGAACCAGTTGGTCAGGGAGGCCTATCTTGGAAAAGACGAATAGAATTCTGGAGATAGAAGATATTCACACCTATTACGGAGAAAGCCACGCCATTCAGGGACTCTCTTTATTCGTCAATGCTCACGAGGCCGTCTCCATTCTGGGGAGAAACGGTGTCGGCAAGACCACGACTCTTCGATCCATCATGGGACTCACCCCGCCGCGCTCCGGATCGATCACCATTGACGGCCAAAAAACCATTCGCTGGCCCGCGCACCGGGTTTCCCGGCTGGGAGTGGCCTATGTTCCGGCGGAACGGCATATCTTCCCTGGCTTGACCGTGAAAGAAAATCTGACGATTGCCTCGCGTCCCGGTAACGGGGGAGAGCCCTGCACTCTGGAGCGGGTTTACGACTATTTTCCGGTACTGGCCGATCGCATCAACCAGGATGGATCTACGCTCAGCGGCGGCGAGCAGCAAATGCTTGCAATCGGTCGGGCGCTAATCAGTAATCCCAAGATTATCATTATGGATGAGCCCTCCCAGGGGCTGTCCCCATTGCTGGTAGTTTCGATCACCGAAATTGTGAAAGATTTTTGTGTTGGTTCGGGAATGACGCTGCTGGTCGTGGAGCAGAATTACCGAATGGCCCTGAAAGTCGCCAGTCGACATTATTTAATGAGCACCAAAGGAAAAATTACCGGTATCGCAACGACTCAGGAATTGATCGATAATCAACAGATTATTCTTGATCATCTGGCGGTATAATTCAGCCGTCGCCGGAAGCAGGCGGTTTGGGCGAAAAGGAGAGAGATAAAATGAATTTAAAAGAACGTTTTATGAGACGTCTGGAGGGAAAGGAAGTGGACATGACGCCGGTGGGCTCCACCACCACTTACGGCATCGTGGAAATCATGAAAATATGCGGCGCCGAACGCCCCTTGGCTGACACAGATCCGGAAGCCATGGCCAAACTGGCAATTGCCGGGTATGAAATCGCAGGGTTCGAATGGGTCAAAGCCATGGGTTGGGATATCACTCCGATCAGTCAGGTGATGGGCTGTACATTGGGTGAACCCAAGATCGATCTTCAATATTACATCAAGGAACATCCGCTTGCCGACAGCCTGGATGGGCTTGCGTACCCGGACAATATTTTTGAAAAGGGACGGTTTCCCGCCTATAAGAAGCAATTTGAAATATTGAAGAAACGTTTCGGTGAAGAACTGGTTGTTTTTGGTGAGAGTGAGGGAGCCTGGACCTGTGCCTGCAACCTGGTCGGAACCGAGAAGTTCATGAGATGGACTTTCAAGGAACAGGCCAAGATACAACAGGTCCTCGATGTTACTAAGGCAGTTACCATCGATGTTATAAACTGGGCCTTTGACCAAGGGGCCGATTATTATTGTCTGGCCGAGCCTTCATCGGGACCAGCGCTGATGAGCCCCAAAACCTGGAAAAAATTCGTTCAGCCCATGATGACCGAGATTTGTTCCAAGGCCAAAGGTCCGATTGTTTTGCATATTTGTGCCAACACAGATCTCATTATTCCGATGATGTGTGAAACCGGTGTAGCTGGAATCAGCATTGAGGAGAAAGCCGATATGAAAAAAGCCGTTGATGTGGCGCATGCTAAAAACGTACGCGTTTTTGGTAATGTGGCGACGGCAACAACCCTGTTCATGGGCACTCCGGAAAAATGTTATGAGGAATCGATCTCGAGCCTGGAAAATGGAACCGATTTCCTAACACCGGGTTGTGGCGTTGCACCGGGATCCCCCCTTGAGAACGTCAAACAGCTTAAAAAAGCCAGAGACGATTTTTATAAAGCCAGAGGGTAGTATTGGAGATGGCGAATGGCAGCTTGACCCTGATATTTCCCATTCTGCTGGTTTTGGATGATCCGCTTTCATCATCACGACAGCCCAATATCCTCAGTTCAAATTCTCTTTTTAAAAAGGGAATTTGAACTGTTGTGAATGTATTTGCAGATAATCCTGAATTGTTTTCTCTCCTACCAAAAACCGGGTTTGACATTCAATAGGAGCGATAATGTTCAAATAATTAAACATCAGATGTTTTAATCATTAATGTTGACGTGGTAATTATTTTGTTTTAATGTTTCTATGATAGACTCGTAAAAAGCAGTTTTATGCCGCTTTGCGGCAATCTATATTCGACGAACTCGTTGGAAGTCTTAATATGCTCTCTTAGCCACGATAAACGGGACTCTTTTTAAGTACCCCCTTGAGGGGTGTAAGTAAGTTTACGAAATTATTTCCGTCCGGAAATAATTTCTAACTTACTTACAACAAGCCGAGGGCGGTTAAGCACCAGTCCGGCTCAAGCGGATTTACCGCCAAGTAAAAAGTGTTTTTATGACTTTTTACGAAGGTATCATCGATAGTTGTGGAACAATTGAAAGGAAACTCGTTTTAAAGGGAAGCGATGGCCACAGGCAATGAATGGCATGACTGATAAAAAACTGGTTTTTTTTGGCTGCCCCCTGGACTGCGATGAACAATTTGATTCAATTTATGAAAAACGCAACAGCTTATGGACAGCGGGGAAAAGTGACGATCCTTTTAATGAGGTTATGATGCTTATTCGTCCGGAAGTCCAACAGGATTTATGGAGGGAGCTTGGTTCTGTGAATATTCCAACTTGGCTTCGCCCAAAACCCCGTGGTGAGGATATTTTGAAGATCAACACCGAAAATTTTATCGCATTCATTGATGGTGACGGCTGCAGAAGAATAGCGGAGGAGGTCGCAGATATTGTCTCAAAAAAGATACTGCCCGATATTCCCTGTATGATCGGAATAGATCACTCATTGACCGGAGGTGCGTATAAATCTTTAACGGAATTTTATGGCAGGGATAATGTATCGCTGATTATTATTGACAGTCATACCGATGCTATTCCCATGTCTGTTCTTTCCGATGCCATTCAATACGATATTGAAACGAATCCCGGTTCTGTTCATGACCCTAGGGATCCTTATTTATATAACCGTCCGGATTCATACAATGCCAGTTCCTTTATCCATCACATGGCTGCTGAAGGGATAATTAATCTGAAAAATCTCTATATTTTTGGTGTGAGCGACTACCCGGAAAAAAAATCGTTCCGAATTAAAGATCCACGTATTTCCAGATACACAGACGCCTACGCAGAACTGAAACGCAGAGGATCCACAATAATGACAAAAAAGGAGTGCACGATGGCTCCTCAAAGGCTAAATACGCTGTTGCAGATGATATCTACACCTTATGTGTATATCTCAATTGATATGGACATTGGTGCGATGAGCGCTGTTGAGGGCGTCAGATTTCGGAATTGGAAGGGCTTAACAGAGTCAAAGATTTATAATATTGCGGACACACTTAAAATCCTGTTCAACCGGAAAATTCACCTTGCAGGAATGGATATCACGGAAATTGACCAGAGAAGAGCCGGAGAAGATTATCCTGCCGGCAGAGATCAAACCTTTAGAATCGCAGCAAATCTGATCAAGAAGATAGGGTTTGGTCTTTGAACCGAAACAGCGAGAGCAATCCCCGCCGCAAGTCCGCCGCGGCGGACTTGCTACTGGGTTAGCGAGCAAATTTTCAATAGACGCTGTTCCTTACGGTCGAGGATTCCCTGTAGCTTGCTGCGGGAGCTTCAAAAAAAGACCTGCAAAGAAAGCGGCGACCGATAAAGTCGGATTCTATTAAAATGCGTTTACTGTTTGATAAAATGAATTTCATGATTTTAAACTGTTAAGGAGGTTTGAATGTTGCCAGAAAAAGACGAAAATAGATATTTTGATATTGAAGATTCTTCTGCAGGAAGTCCCATAAAAAAACTGAAATATTTTGTGGATGGTGAATTTCGCGTCTCCAAATCCGAAAAGTACATGGATTGCTTCAATCCCTCAACCGGGGCTGTAATTGCGCATGCTCCGCAATGTACTCAGGCTGAGGTAGAGTCCGCCATAGAGAGTGCAAAAAAAGCGTACCCAGCCTGGTCGGAAACGCCCGTAAGCAAGAGGGTGCAGGTGTTGTACAAGTTTAAGGCTCTTGTTGACCAGCATCTTGAGGAACTGACCTATCTTCTATGCCAGGAGGAGGGCAAAAACTGGACGGAATCGATGGGTGACGTGTTAAAGGTAAATGAGGTGGTTGAATTTGCATGCGGGGCACCCCATCTTATGAAGGGCGAATCTCTTATGAATGCAAGTAAAGGATATGATACAGTCCTGTACCATCATCCCATAGGAGTTTTTGCTGGAATCGCGCCCTGGAATTTCCCGGCCATGATTCCCCACGGATGGATGACTCCCATCTGCCTGGCCACCGGAAACTGCATGGTTCTCAAGGCGGCCAGCTTTGTGCCCCAGTCATCACTGCGGCTTGCAGAGCTTTGGCGAGAGGCCGGGCTCCCCAATGGAGTGCTCAATATTGTAACAGCAGGACGTAATGAAGCTGAAATTTTTCTGAAACATCCGGATATTAAAGGAGTCTCTTTTGTCGGATCCACTTCAGTCGGCAGACACATCTATAAGACTGCCGCTGCTCATGGCAAGCGCGTTCAGGCTTTAACCGAAGCCAAAAACCATGCCCTTGTATTGCGGGATGCCAAGCTTGAAAGAACAGCAAGAGGCATCATCAATGCCTATTGCGGATGCGCGGGAGCCAGGTGCATGGCCTGCCCGGTTATTGTTGTTGAAAATTGCATTGCTGATGAGCTCATCGGTTATCTCAAAAAGTTTGTTGCTGAGATGACTCTGGGACCGGCCTATGATCCTACAACTGGCATGGGTCCAATCATGAATGCCGGTCACAGGAAATTCATTACGGACTGGATTGAAAAAGGCATTGCAGAAGGAGCCAAACTAATTGTTGACGGCCGCAATCCGGTAGTGCCAGGCTATGAGAATGGATTTTATCTGGCGCCCTCGATTTTTGATCATGTTACAGAGAAAATGACCATCGGAGATGAAGAGGTATTCGGTCCTGTGCTCTGTATCAAGAGAGTGAATTCCTTTGAAGAAGGTTTAACCTTAATGAATAAAAGCCGTTTTGCCAACGGTTCTGTGATTTATACTCAAAACGGACATTTTGCCCGTCAATTTGCCGCACGCACGGATGCCGGAATGGTGGGCATCAATGTCGGGATTCCCGTTCCTCTGGGAATTTTCGGTTTTACAGGTCATAAGAACTCATTCTTTGGCGATCTCCATGTCATGGGGAAAGATGGATTCTCGTTCTTTACAGAATCCAAATGCGTGACCCATACCTGGTTTCCGGAAACCGATCAGGCATCAGGCAAAGTTGATACCTGGGATGGAACGATCTCTTCCATGCCGGATAAACATAAGTTAAAATAGAAAGATTATCTCAAAAAGAATTGGTGATTCAATGAGGATTCAAGGGGTCAAGGGTTCAAGGGTCCAAGTGACTCAAAATGACACGGAGTGAAGCGTAAGCGCTAACCATCAGCGCTAAATACTCAGGATATTCAAACCTCTAAATGCTGTAAAAAATGGGTAATAAACCCTTGAATCCTCGAATCCTTGACCCCTTTTTCCCGACTAAATGGGAGAAAAACAACGTTGAACCGAAATAGCGAGCGCAATCCCCGTAGCTTGCTACAGGGAATCTTCAAATATCCTGAATGAATTACCGGAGACCTTGATATGCGTCATCTTATCACCGAGATACAAAGCCTGGGAATCAGGGTTCATAAGGATATTCAAGGGCGAAAAGGCGGCGCAGGTCCGGCCGAAGGGAAATCTTTTCTCATAGGCGGCATCCCGGTTAATGCACCCATTGCCGGTCACTATGTCTCGCATTCTCCTTTCAGCCTGGAGTCCATGGATAATTCCTATGTTCTTGTAAAGCATGGGAAAGTAGTTTCGTCACTGGAAGTGGTTCCTGACCCGGCGTTCTATACCCAATCCACACGGGATGGTGTCGGCTTCAGAAATATCGCCCTTCTCCACGGCAGGGATTGTCTGGCTACAACCGTTCTTCAACAATGCGTTCACTGGAAACAATTTAAAAAGTGCGGCTTCTGCTCCACTGAAACATCCCTGAGAAACAAGGAGACCATTGCGAGAAAGTCTCCGGAACAGCTTGCCGAAGTAGCCAGGGCCGCTTGGGATATGGATGGCGTATCTCATATGGTTTTAACTTCCGGCACGGGTGATCCGGCTGGAAGTGAAATTACGTATCTTGCCGATTGCGTTCGCGCAGTGAAGGCCGTTGTGAATATGCCTGTTCAGGTCCAATTTGCTCCCCCGGGGAATCTTGATCTCATTGATGCGTTAAAGGATGCAGGTGTGGATGCCGTAGGCATTCATGTGGAAAGTTTTGATTTGAAAGTGCTTGCTCGTATCGCTCCTGCCAAAGCAGAAATCGGAATGAATCGATATGAAAGAGCGTGGAAAAAAGCTGTTGAGCTGTTTGGACCAAGCAGGGTAAGCAGTTTTCTGATTGCCGGTATGGGAGAATCTTCCGAATCCATTGCATGGGGCAGTGAAGTCCTTGCAGATTTGGGAGTATACCCATTTGTCGTTCCCCTACGCCCCCTACCCGGATCAACCCTTGAGAACGCCGTTCCGCCTGACCCGGAAAGAATGAAGCGTATCTACGATGCCGTTGCAGTGATTCTCCAGAAAAAAGAGGTTTCAACGAAAGAGACATTAGCGGGATGTGTGCGATGCGGCGCCTGTTCAGCGCTTGGCGCTTATGAAAAAAATGAATCCGGAATCGTTTGTCACAGTGCTAGAAATACCCACGAACGGAATGAGGCCTTCAAAATCAGAAGAGAGGTGTTCGTTAATGAGCAGAGGATGTTCAGCGATTCGGACAGGGATGAAAACGATTCGGAAAGCATCTTCCTGGTGGCAAAAAAGGATGGCAAGATTATCGGAACTGTCAGGGTTTTTCCCGTAAAAGCTGAAATCGGGCACTGGATCGGCGGCAGGCTTGCGGTTCAAAAAGAGTATCGCACCGGTCGAACCGGATCTCTCCTGGTCAAAGAGGCCATGAAACGGGTAAAGAAAAATGGATGTACTGTTTTTACGGCGGAAATTCAGGAAAGGAATGTCCGGTTTTTTAAAAAACTCGGCTGGCAGCCTATAGGGCAGGTTATAGAGCATTTTGGATTTCCCCATCAACACATGCAGGCGGACTTGAGTCTTGTTCCAGGTGACTTATAACTGACGGCTTCGTAAAAAATCCAAAATCCCGTCACTCCCGTGAAAACGGGAGTCCAGAAATAGTTTAAAAACCTGGATAGCGCTGGCGATTCACATGTGCCCCGCTTTCGCGGGAATGACATAAAAGAGAAAAATTCGACTTTTTACGAGAGCATCATAACTGTTATGGAAACAAGCTTAATCGATATCGTTGAAGAGGTTAGAAATTATGCGGGGGTATTGCGCAAACAGCCCATAAAAAAAGTTGTTGAAAAATTGAAGCTTACCCATCAGTATGGTTCACAGCTCCCGAATTTTGGTGATGACGCTGCAGTTATTCCATGGAAAGGGGAGTATCTGCTTTTAGCTGCCGACGGCATGATGACAGGCCTGCTGATCAATGAACCCTATGCAGCGGGCAAGGCTTCGGTAATGGTAACGGTGAATGACATCTATTCCATGGGCGGAAGGCCCATTGGAATGGTAAACGTTCTGGCAAGCGGTGGCGAGGAACAGCGAGCCCTTATTGTGGAAGGTATTGAAAAGGGATGCCAAAAGCTCAGAGTTCCCATGCTCGGCGGACATTTGCATCCTGATGCATCTCCTTCATCCCCTTCACTAAGTGTGGCTATTCTGGGGTCTGCAAAAAAGCTTTTGAGATGTCATCTTGCCGAAGCCGGGGATGACCTTATTCTGGCCGTGGATCTGAATGGACAAAAGGGGTGTCGTTCCGTTGTCAGCTGGGATGCCAATTCGGGAAAAACCTCTGAGGAACTGCTGTATCGCCTGGAGGCATTGCCCCTGATTGCTGAACAGGGGCTTTCGTGTGCCGCCAAGGACATCAGCAATGCCGGTATTCTAGGCACGATCTCCATAATGCTTGAAAATTCCGGCAAAGGAGGATGTATTGATCTTGATACTATTCCCAGGCCCTCCGAAATCGCTTTGATTGACTGGCTCCGCTGTTTCCAGAGTTTTGGTTTTATTCTCTCGGTAAAACCTGAAAAATCTAAAGAAGTTCAGGCGATTTTCAGCAGGAGAATGATTTCTTCAAGAATCATCGGCAAAGTCTCTGAGGAGCAGATCGTTACATTGAAACAGAAACAGGAGTTAATCATCCTGTTCGATTTTCGAAAGGACGAAATTACAGGCATTCGCTACAACGGGACAGGAGGATTTGAATGAAACGATCGGTACTCATGCTGCTTTTCCTTGCGCTGTTGGTAGTTGGCCCTGCAGCTCATTTTGCCGGGGCGTCCGAGTCGCCGATTCGTATGGCCGTGCTGCAAAGTGATATTCACCAATTGGCGTTCTGGGTGGCTTTGGAAAAAGGCTTCTTTACAAAGAACGGCGTTTCCGTCGATCTTGTGGGCGTATTCAAGGCAGGGCCGGAAATTATGACAGCCTTTTCTGCCGGAGAGCTGGATATGGCCTATGTGGGGGAAGCACCCGCAACAACAGCTGTTGCCAACAAGGCCGCCAATGTGGTTGTGGTGGCCCAGGTCAACACCGAAGGCTCGGCCCTGGTGATAGCGAAAGATAACACCGCGATCAAAAGCCTGGCCGATCTAAAGGGCAAGATGGTGGCTATACCGGGCCATTCCACGGTTCAGGATTTTTTACTTCGAAAGGCGCTCAAAAATGCTAGGCTCAACCCGGCGTCGGTCAATATTATCGTGCTAAAGCCACCGGAAATGATCAGCGCGCTCCGCACCGGTCAGATCGATGCTTTTATTGCCTGGGAACCCCATCCGTCCAAAGCCGCCACCATGGGCGTGGGGCAAAACCTGGCGACATCCGGCGGCATGTGGCCGGGGCATCCGTGTTGCGTGCTGGTGACCGATAAGGGATTTATCGCCAAACAGGCGGAAAAAGTCCGGGCCGTCGTGGCAGCGCATGTTCAGGCAACCGATTACATTTACCATAACGCTGAGGAGGCGATTACCATCGGCGTTAAATCCACGGGCATGGATGAGGCCACGGTTCGAAAGGCCATGCAAAACGTTCACTTTACCTATGAAATAAACGTAGAGGGAGAAAAAGAATATGTCCGGTTTCTCTCGGAACTCGGCCTAATTCGGATCGATAATCCGGACGGATTTGTGGATCAATTTCTTCAACCGAAAATCTTACGGGACATCCTGCATCAATGAAAGGCAAGAGAATTATTCCGCCCATCATGTTGCTGCTGTTGTGGCAGCTTTTGTCCGCCACCGGCGTTATACCTGCATTTAAACTGCCCTCACCTGTTCAGGTGGCGGCCGGGCTGGCGGATCTGATCGGTACGGGAATGCCTCCGGGGCATCTGCTGCATCTGCACGTTTACTACAGCCTGCAACGCGTTCTCTTGGGGTATGCGCTGGCGTTGGCGACCGCCGTTCCCCTGGGACTTCTCATGGGATGGTCCCGAACCGTTTGCGCCATGATCGAGCCGTTGGTGGAAATCGTGCGCCCGATTCCGCCGCTGGCCTGGATTCCCCTTTCCATCCTCTGGTTCGGCATCGGCATCAAATCCGCGGCGTTTATTATCTTTCTCGGCGCCTTTTTTCCGATTCTCCTGAACACCATCAATGGGGTTCGCGGAATTGAACCGGTATTGATCGAGGCGGCCAGAATGCTCAATGCCGGCCGGCGCTTTTTCTTCCTCAATGTCCTCGTCCCCGGCGCCATGCCCTCCATATTGACCGGCATGCGCATCGGTATCGGCGTGGGGTGGATGTCTCTGGTGGCGGCCGAATTTACCGGCGTCAGACAGGGCTATGGTTTGGGCTACATGATCATGACGGCGCGGGATATTCAACGTTCCGATGAGATTATCGCGGGCATGCTCGTTATCGGCGCGATCGGCCTTGGAATTGATGCCTGCCTGCAACTGGCCGAAAGATATCTGATCCGGTGGCGATAATAGAAGCTTATGAGCATTCGACTTGAAATAACCGACCTAAAAAAAGTATACGCCGGCAATACGCCCGAAACCGTCATCGACGTGTTTGACGGGATGAACTTCTCGATTCAACAGGGGCAGATTTTCTCCATTGTCGGACCGAGCGGCTGCGGCAAAACCACGCTCCTGCGTCTGATAGCCGGGTTGGAAGAAAAGACTTCGGGCGGAATCCTGTTGGACGGAAAATCCCTTACCGGATGTGATGAGCAGGTTGGGATGGTGTTTCAGGAGTACGCGCTGTTTCCCTGGCGAAAATTGGTGGAAAACATTGAAGTGGCCCTTGAAATCAAGGGCGTGGATGCCGCGGTCCGCCGGACCATGGCAATGCAGTATGTCCGGGATTTTGGCCTTGAAGGATTTGAAAACGCTTTTCCCAAAGAGCTTTCCGGCGGCATGAAGCAGCGCGTGGCCATCGCGCGCACCCTGATCGCCAACCCGCAGGTGGTGCTGATGGATGAACCGTTCGGATCACTCGACAGTCAGACCCGAAACGTCATGCAGGAATTTCTTCTGAAAATCTGGGAAGAAAGAAAAGATACGATCCTGTTTGTCACCCATAACGTGGACGAGGCGGTGTATGTCGGCGACCGGATTGCCGTTTTATCTCCGCGCCCCGCCGGCATTTTGAAAATCTTCGATGTCGGTCTGGATCGGCCCAGAAACAGGACTGGAAAAGAAGAGAACCGAATCAAAAGCGATATTCTTCAATTGCTCAATGCCTCGGCAGCCGTCCGTCCGCCGTCTTAGAAGCCGCGAGACCTCGCATGACATGTCCTTTGAAGCCGGCCTTTTGAATTGTATAACTATCGGCTGCGGCATCAAAGACTTGACAAGAGAACACCAGCTGTAGTTTACTGGATAACACTTCCTAAGAAAGAGGCAGCAGCTTTAACAAGAGCAGCTTATCTCTTCTTTTTTTGCTGTTCAAGCAATCCCGACCACCGCTGAATGGGTCTTACTTATGAACAAACACAGAGCAACAGATATATCTTCTTTTCTTCTTGAACGCTTTGATTTCGATCAGTTCAATTTTCTCCAGTTGCTCAGCGATCTTGATCAGGGAGTGCTCATGACCGATGCGAAAGGAGTCATGATCTTCTACAACGCGGTTCAGGCCAATATTGACAATTTAAACCCCTCGGATGTGCTGGGTAAAAAAATAACCGATGTCTATCGTTACCACAATGACAGCAGTACCTGTATGCGGGTACTGAAACATCAGCGCCCAATTATCAATTATGCCTTGTCCTATGAGTCGAGAAATACCAATGTCGGCAATACCATCCACAGTGTTTTTCCGCTGTTTAAAGATGGCAGAATAGCCGGAACCATCTGTTTTGTGAAAGATTACAACATTCTCGAACGCAGTATCCCTTCCTTTTTGGCGCCGAAAAACAATGAAAAGTTCGCAGAAGGCACCAAGTACACTTTCGCAAGTATCATCGGATCAGCCCCTGTCTTTATCAACGCTTTGAAAACGGCCAAGATGGCAGCCAACTCGCCTTCTCCGGTCTTGTTGTACGGAGAGACAGGGACCGGCAAGGAGTTGTTTGCACAGGCCATTCATAATTTTTATCATGACAAGCAGAAAGCGTATGTTGACATCAACTGTGCCGCAATTCCCGAATCGCTGATGGAGGGGCTGCTGTTTGGTACTGTAAAAGGGGCATACACAGGGGCTGTTGACAGGGCCGGTCTCCTTGAAGCTGCCAACGGTGGGACTATCTATTTGGACGAGATCAACTCCATGCCGCTCGCCCTGCAAGGTAAACTTCTCAGAGTGTTGCAGGAGAAAAAAAATCGGCGAGTCGGATCGTTGGAGAATACGCCACTGGACTGCAAAGTGATCTGTTCCGTCAATGAAGAACCCCAGCAAATTGTAAAAAGTGGCAGATTCAGAATGGATTTGTTCTACCGGCTGGCAGTTGTTTATGTCCATATCCCGCCATTGCGGGAGCGGCTGGTTGACATTGAGGAACTCGGGCGTTATTTCCTGCAGAAGTTCAGTCGTATGCTTGGTAAAAATCTCAAAAATATTTCAGCAGAGGTCATCGACTTTTTCTGGAGCTATTCCTGGCCGGGAAATGTGCGCGAATTGGAGCATATCATAGAAAGCGCAGTCAATATGGCGAGTGACAGTGACGACACATTAAAACTTGAGCACTGTTATTTTGCCAACCTACTGGGAATTTCAGACGAAACTGCTGCTGCATCCCCTGAGAATCGCCCGAATCCCAGTTTTGCCTATCCGCATCGCAGCCCTGCAGATGGAAACGCTGAACGTCAGTCCCTGAGTGCCGCAACCACATCTTTGGAAAAGGAAAAGATAATTGATGCTTTGACCATGAGCGGTGGCAATATCGCAGCGGCAGCCAGGATACTATCCATATCAAGGCAGCTTCTCGGCCATAAAATCAACAAATTCAATCTCCGGTCTTTCCTGAACGGAATCAGAAATACTTCAACAATATGAATCTCATTGACCGTTGTTCCTCATTCGCCTCACGATATTTGCGGCGCTTGCACCCCGACAACAAGTAATTCTTGCTGTAATTTTTTTCTTGCCCATTCCAACAGAAGTCATTTTGTGACCGCAAGCATATTTGCTATTTCGCAAATTTATTTGCGCAAGTATTCATCCTCCCATAATTCAGATTATTGTTAATATCTTAATATGAAGACACAATATTAAGATTTACCGGTTGGCCCCATTCTTGCTCAATATCTACATGCTATGTCGATACAGCTTTGGATATTACCATAACGCACCGGACCTGAGGGGTATTCTGCAGAAATCCCCGCAGGAAAAGATGAAGACTGAATGAAAGGACAAAAGATGGAAGAGAAATCGAACAGAATAGATAATTCTTTAATGTATCCCGGAGTCATAATTACGTTGCTTGTAGGGGTATTGCTGTCTCTTTTTCCTGAAAAGGGAAAGGCTGTGGTTAATTCGCTTTTTGCTGTTTTGACCCACAATTTCAAATGGTCTTTTTTGCTTTTTGGCTTGTTTTGTGTCATTTTTCTGGTATGGCTGGCAATCAGCCGCTGGGGAGATATTAAACTTGGCTCCCCAGACGATCAGCCGGAGTTTTCAACCTACGCCTGGGCAGCAATGATATTTTGTGCCGGCATCGGTATAGCTATTGTCTACTGGGCATTTATCGAGCCTGTATATTATCTAAACACCAGCATCCTGCATACGGATGTGGGCGCGCAGAAAGGACTGGCCGGAGAACTGGCGGGCATGTACGGTCAGTTTCACTGGGGCATCACCCCCTGGGCGATCTATGCCCTCCCGACATTGCCGATAGCCTACGCGATCCATGTCAAAAAAATACCCGCGCTGCGTCTCAGCGCCGCCTGCCGCGGCGTTATTGGCCCCCAGGCAGATGGAATTGTCGGTAAAAGTATTGATACGATCGTGATCTTTGCCATGATCGGCGGCGTCGGGACCTCACTGGGACTGGCCGTGCCACTGGTCACAAGTCTGGTTTCATCAATCACCGGCATTCCAGGATCGTTTGCCCTGCAAATGGCAGTTCTTTTTGTCTGGACCGCTCTTTTTACCTATACTGTCTGGGCGGGCTTGAAAAGAGGAATATCCATGCTTGCCGATCTCAATACCTATGTCGCCTATATTCTGCTGATCTATGTCTTCTTGATTGGCCCGTCAACTTTTATACTCAACACATGGTGCAACAGCCTGGGGCTCATGTTCAATGATTTCTTTAAAATAAGCCTTTGGACAGATCCGATAACAAACGGCAATTTCCCGGAATCCTGGACCGTCTTTTATTGGGCGTGGTGGGTGGCCTATGCCCCGATGATGGGACTTTTCGTGGCCCGTATTTCAAGGGGCAGAACCATTCGCCAGGTAATTTTTGGAGAACTGGTTTACGGCTCGCTCGGATGCTGGATATTTTTCGCAATCTGGGGCGGGTATGCCATCAACCTGCAGACGTCCGGAACACTCGATGTATATGGCATTCTAAAGGCTTCCAAATGGTCTAATGACGTCACCATCGTTGCCATTCTCAATACGATTCCGGGCGCAAAATATCTTTTTATTCCGATTTTTACCATTCTGTGCTTTATTTTTCTGGCCACAACGCTCAATTCAGCGGCCTATACGCTTTCTTCTCAGGTTACCCGGACACTGACCGGCGATGAAGAACCCCCGCGCTGGAACAGAACGCTGTGGGGAATTATTTTGGGACTCTTTGCCGTCGGCTTGCTTTCAACCGGTCAGTTGAAGGCGGTTCAACTCTCGTCTATTATCGTCGCTCTGCCGCTGATGCCAATATTGCTGATCATGGTCTTTTCACTGATGAAATGGGTAAAGGAAGATTATGGTGAAATTCTGGGCCGGAAAATGATTGTCATTGCGCCGGAACAAATCAAAAAATCATTATGATCAGCGAGGACGATAAGAACATGACAAACCAAGACGCATTGCGGGTATCATCCGCAATGCTCAGCAAGGCAAGAAAGCTCGGGGCAGACCTGGTTGGTTTTGCCGCTGCGGCGGATCTGAAAAAGGCACCGTCTTTTACCTTTGCCCCACAGATGCCGGGAGCGGGTGAAGGCATCGGTACCCGCAACAATGACCTTGGGTTGAAACCCGGTGAAGTATCGTGGCCCGAGACTGCAAAAACAGTAATGGTCGTCGCCGTTCATCATCCGGAAGACAAACCAGAGATGGACTGGTGGTTCGGTCGAGTTGATCCCCCCGGCAATCGTGTTTTGGCTAAAGTGGTCGGAGAACTCTGCTCCTGGATTCCGGATCAATTCGGAATCCAGGTTTTTCACCTGCCCTATCATGTGGAAAAAGGGGGGACATATTTAAAAGATGCTGCGGTTCTCGCTGCCATCGGCACTGTGGGCAAGAACAATCTTCTCGTTACTCCGGAGTACGGCCCCAGAGTGCGGCTTCGTGCGCTTACTCTGGATATCGAATTGCCGTCCACCGGCCCCTTGGCCTTTGATCCCTGTAAACTGTGCAGTGAAATGTGCAGAAAAGCCTGTCCGCAGAAAGTTTTCGATAAGAAAATATATTCTGCCGATGATTATGGCCAGAATTTTTTGCCTGGTCGTGAAGGAGTTTATTCTCGACCTGTCTGTAACCGGCAGATGGAGGCTGACAACGAGGTTGCGCAGAAACATCTTGTGGATGGCTTTGAGGAGCCGGTAAAGATCATAAAATATTGTCGGCGCTGTGAACTCGCCTGTCCTGTCGGCAAGCCTTTCATGTGACAATCGCCAGAATCAACAAGGATTTCAGTTCATCTCGGTTGACGGACAGAAAACCTTCACCCGCTCATGGTGAATCGGGTTGAAAAACCGGGGTCATTTTTCAATACCGACCCTGGCTGGAACACCTGCATGAAAATAATGTTTGATCTCCTTCATTTCGATTACTTCATCCGCTGATTCGATCATATCCGGGTGAGCCTCCCGACCGGTGACTACGACAGATACACCTGTTGCCCGGTTGCGAATGACGGCAAGAAAATCGCTGATTGAAAAGAGGTTATATTTAAGGGCCACATTCGCCTCATCCAGAACAACAAGATCAAAGGCATTGGTTCTCAAAATGGCCGCAATTCTTTCAAACCCTTTTTGCGCATCCATTCTATCCTCCGGGTGAGGCACACCCTCGATAAAGCGGCCGCGGCCGAATTGTTCCACCACGATCAGGTCATCGAGCCTTTTCAGCGCTTTGATTTCACTGTATTCACCGCCTTTAATAAATTGGCCGATAAACACTTTTTTCCCGGCGCTGGCCGCTTTAATGCACAAAGACAAGGCATAGGTGGTTTTGCCTTTGCCGTTACCGGTCAAAACTAGGAGTTCTCCGGTCATATCAATTTCCCTTTCGTGTAGTCCAAATGTTAGCTTAACTTATTTGCTGATCTTCCCTGTTGTCCGGAGCTAAGCGGGTTTGTTTTTAGAGATCTGTCGGATATTTGGCATAGTACTGATTAAACCAATCTCTTGCTTCCATAACCTGGTCCATATGCTCCAATG
>Ga0105099_10000312_pt1 | contig 33504 bp, 27 predicted proteins | sample PPLLak3cmMay2015_2_FD_79138 | JGI IMG/M metagenome (GOLD analysis project Ga0105099, IMG submission 79138) | Freshwater sediment microbial communities from Prairie Pothole Lake near Jamestown, North Dakota, USA - PPLs Lake P8 Core (1) Depth... | ecosystem: Environmental > Aquatic > Freshwater >... | reverse complement strand
GCGTTGAAGAAGATCAAGGACCGGAAGGCCTTGGTCGGGGTGGTGGGCCTCGGCTATGTCGGCCTTCCTCTGGTCAAGGCCTTCCTGAAGAAGGGTTTTGCGGTCACCGGATTCGATGTCGACAAAAGGAAAGTCGACATGTTGAATAAGGGCCAGAGCTATATCAAGCACGTCACCGCGACCGACCTGCGGCCGTACATGGCCCGGCGGAAATTCGAGGCGACGACGGAATTCGGCCGCCTTTCCAAGATGGATGCGGTCATCATCTGCGTGCCCACGCCGCTGGACGCCCACCGTAATCCCGACTTGTCGTTCGTCCTGACCACGACCGAAACCATCGCCAAGCATCTCCGGAAAGGACAGCTCGTCGTTCTCGAAAGCACGACCTACCCCGGGACGACCGACGAGGACATGCTCCCGATTTTGGAGAGGGGCGGCTTGAAAGGCGGCAAGGATTTCTTCCTGGCCTTCTCGCCCGAGCGGGAAAATCCCGGCGATCCGGTCTACACGGCCGAGAACACGCCTAAGGTGGTCGGCGGTCTGACTCCCGATTGCCTGATCCTGGCCGACGCCCTGTATTCCCAGGTCGTAGCCCGGACCGTGCCGGTCTCCTCGACCCGGGCCGCCGAATCGGCCAAGCTCCTGGAAAACATCTTCCGCTGCGTCAACATCGCCCTGGTCAACGAGATGAAGATGATCTTCGATCGGATGGGGATCGATGTCTGGGAAGTGATCCGGGCGGCGTCCTCCAAGCCGTTCGGCTTCATGCCCTTCTATCCCGGCCCCGGACTGGGCGGACACTGCATCCCGATCGACCCGTTCTACCTGACCTGGAAGGCCCGGGAGGTCGACTACCAGACGAAGTTCATCGAGCTGGCCGGCGAGATCAACACGAAGATGCCCTATTACGTCATCAACAAGACCTTGGAAGCTCTGGCCGAAAAGAAGAAATCGCTCAAGGGCGCCAAGATCCTGGTGCTGGGTATCGCCTACAAGAAAGACATCGACGACCAGCGGGAGTCGCCGTCCCTGAAGATCATCAGCCTGCTTCAGGGGAAGGGCGTCAAGGTCGAATACAACGATCCGTATGTGCCGGTTTCCGCAGGCCACCGGGAGTACCCGGGGATGAAGCTCAAGTCCGTCGCCTTGACGGCGGCCCGGTTGCGCAAAGCCGACGCGGTGATCATCGCCACGGATCACACCTGCTACGATTTCCGGTTCATCGTCAAGAACGCCCGGCTGGTGATCGACACCCGGAACGCGGTCAAGAAGCCCCGGAAAAACGTCGTCAAGGCCTGAAGGTTGGGATTGCGGTAGAATTATTGCCTTTTACCGTCGATGGCAGGGGCACTTTCCGGATATAAGTAAGGGACGCTTTTTATTCAGGTTTCCATAACATATTGGGTTTCAACGTCTACGCCGTCGGGAAATCGCCGCTAACGATCTTTGGTGAAGTCCATGAAAAGACGATCGAGTATTTTTGTAAGTAATCCGCGGATAAAATCAGAGACAGGCGGAGCTTTCAGCCGATATTGAATGGTCCGAAAATTCACCTTGAAGTCTTGGGTTAGCTTTTATATAATTTTCCCGTTGTTAAGTGGCGGATATGGAGGGTTTGAAGGTTCTTATGCATACCTTTTCATCCCCCCCTATCTGGGAAAAGATTGGGAGCCGTTCGTGAAAAATCCGACCTCTGGCGGTAGCCTGCACACTTTGATTTTGCTTTGACATATCACTTTTATCAATAAAAGGGAACTGAAATCCGGTAAAAGCCGGAAAGGGAGATGGCGATGAAAAGGGGATGGTTGTTCATTGGGGGGGTTGTACTCGGGATCATGCTTTCCGCTGCCTGCAACAAGAGCGGAGAAGGGCCGGCGCAACCGGCAACGGCTACGATAATTTCCGAAATCGACGATGCATCGGTTTCAACGGCGTCGAGCGTCAAGGTTAAAGTATTGAAAACAGAGACGATCGGGGTTTCTCCGATCAACAGGTTTTATTGGATTCGCGTTGACGGGCGCCCGATTAAGGAGAAACTCCTGGAGATTGCGAAAATCGCGCTCGATCAGGTTATTGCCGCGAAACCGAAGCTGTATCATAGCTTCACGTTCCATTTTATATCCACGGAAGATATCCGGCCTGGCGCCGAGATGGGGAAATGCTACGCCAAGGCGACCTTTCTTCCCGAGGACGATTGGCAAAAAGTCGGCCGCGTCCCGATCGATGGGTACGGTTCCTATATATTGAATTGTACCGTTGGAGAGACGCGCTGATTTTGTCCCTAATCCCCGGCGTGATAAACTAGCCCAGGAAAAACGATTAAGGACTTTTATATGCTTCAACAAGATGAATTTGAAGTTGAAAGTATTGATTTAATGCGATATATCGATATCGCTTGGAAGCGGCGGTGGCTGATCATCGTTCCAACGGTTGTGATTGCCGTTTTGGCGGGTCTTTGGAGTTTAATGCTTCCCAAGATTTGGGAAGTGGATGCCCTCGTCATTCCGAGCAAGTTTCTCACTCAGAACGAAGCGGGAGAATTCAAGCAAATTCTGGTCGCCGAACCCAAACAAATCGCCAGCCAGATTTCCCAGGGATCGTACAATTCGCTTATCGGGGCCGAGTTAAATATCGACGCCTCACAATTTCCCAAGATCAGCGCCGAAAATCTCCGTGACACAAACCTCGTCCGTATCTCCGTCCGGGAAAATGATCCGCAAGAGGGGAAAAGTATCCTTCTCTCGCTTTTTAATCACTTGAAAAGCGAATTCGATAAAAAGATCGACGTCGAAATCAGCACTCTGGACAATACATCCGAGCAAGCGAAAAATAGGATTCTCGACCTTAATCTTAAAATCGATTCGCAAAAAATCGACAAGGAAAGAACGAAAAGAGACATTGAGGCGGACAAAAATAAGCTCGCTATTGCCGAAGATCGTATCTCCAAAGTTCAAGAAGAGATGATGTCCGTAAAAAAGCGTGTTTCCGAACTCGATGAGCTTCAGCGGAAGACGATGTCGGAAAAAAGAGAGGGAGCGGAGACGTTGGCGCTCCTTCTCTATTCAAACGAGATCCAACAAAATATTCGATATATGAATACACTGGAAGATAAAGTCAGCGACGAACGGGTCAATATTCAGGATTTGACATTCTCGATTCGAAGCAAAGAGCAGCAACTTCTCCAAATGGATAATCAAATCAGCCAAATCCAAAATCTCCTGAGCAATGCGAAAAGCGAAATTAAGCTCCTGGAAGAAAAAAAGAATCGAATTGATTATACGCAGCTCGTGAAGGCTCCGACTCAATCCTTGGGTCCAGTGTCTCCCAATAAGAAAAAGAATGTCATGATTGCCGGATTTCTTGGATTTTGTATCTCGTTAGGGATCGTGATTATGGGCGATATCATGAAAACGCGGAAGAAAAAAGGTTGACCGAAGCTTTAAATTGAATCGGGGCATAGACTCATTCGTCAAAAAATGATTATTCATTTTTTTATGACATTGGAAATAATTGACATAGATAAAGGATCAAGGTTATGAGTCACAATTTTGCGCTTATTGGCGCTGCCGGATTCATCGCGCCCCGACACATGAAGGCGATCAAAGAGACCGGGAACCATTTGGTCGCTGCTTTGGATAAAAACGATTCCGTAGGGATTATCGACAGCTATTTCCCCGAGGCGGACTTTTTCACTGAATTTGAGCGATTTGACCGCTATATCGAAAAGCTCCGGAGAGCCAGCAGCGATCGGATAATTCACTATATAAGTATTGCGTCGCCAAATTATCTTCATGACGCCCATATCCGATTTGCCCTTAGGGTTGGGGCCGATGCGATCTGTGAAAAGCCGCTCGTCCTTAATGCCTGGAACCTTGACGCTCTGCAAGAGCTCGAGCAGGAATTTGGGAAAAGAGTATTCTCCGTTCTTCAACTCCGGCTTCACCCCGCTATTATGGCGCTGAAAAAGAAAATCGAAACGGATCCAACGCCTCATACCTATGAAATCGATCTGACATATATTACCGGCCGAGGAAGATGGTATTTTTATTCGTGGAAGGGGGATGAGGATAAATCCGGCGGTATTGTTACAAATATCGGAGTCCACTTTTTTGACATGCTGATTTGGATTTTTGGCAATGTTCGAAAAAATGTTGTTCATTTAAGGGGGAGCGATCGAGCCGCCGGTTATCTTGAACTCGAGAAAGCGCGTGTCCGGTGGTTCCTCTCTCTTAAATGTGATGATATTCCTTCCGCGGTACGAATGGCGGGAAAACGAACTTATAGATCTATTAGAATCGACGGGCAAGAGCTTGAATTTACTGAAGGCTTTTCCGACCTCCACACGGCGATCTACCGGGATATCCTCGATGGCCGGGGCTTTGGAATCGTCGATAGCTATAAGGCAATCGAGACCGTTCATAAAATCCGTGATATGGACGTGCTGCCTTCACATGGCCATAAGCATCCCTATCTGGCTTCAGGAGATACCGATAATCCTCGGCAATAGGAAACCGGGAATTCTTATCAACGGGATGGTGTCAGAGACCAAGATGCCGGGGGAACGCTTAGTTAAAGGATTCATTTCGACGAGGATAGAGCGGAAAATATCCCATCCGTCGCATTAATTGAACAAGAAAAAAGGAATACGATCATGATCGAAAAAAAGTCCATTTTTATCACCGGCGGGGCTGGGTTTATAGCAAATGTTTTGATATCGAGGCTTATTAACGATAACAAAATCATCGTTTATGATAATTTTCACAGGGACACTCTCAGCAAAAGCGGTTTTGCCGATCATCCGAATATCAAGGTCGTCAAGGGCGACGTATTGGATTTTAAAGGCGTCTGTGATTCCATGCGAGGAGCCGACATCGTCATCCATGCGGCGGCGATCGCCGGCATCGATACGGTCATTCGGGATCCGGTAAAAACAATGCGGGTCAATATGATCGGAACAGCTAATGTGATGGAAGCGGCATTCTTAAATAATATCAAAGATCGGATCGTTGATTTTTCCACGTCCGAAGTATTCGGGACCATGGCTTACAAATCCTCTGAAACCGATCAAACAGTCGCCGGAAGCGCCGGCGAGGCACGCTGGGTTTATGCCGTCAGTAAGCTCGCCGGGGAACATTTGGCAAAAGCATATTTCAATCAATATAAGATGCCCGTGGTCACCATTCGGCCTTTCAACATATACGGCCCGGGTCAAACCGGAGAAGGAGCGTTGCAGATATTTGTGAAAAGAGCTCTAAAAAATGCGGACATACGCATTGATGGGGACGGCAATCAGATTCGAGCTTGGTGTTATGTGGATGATTTTATCGATTGTCTGCTTCGCTGCATCGAAAATGAAAAGGCCGTCGGAGAAAGCTTTAATATCGGGAACTCCCGGGCGGTCATCACCATCTTGGGTTTGGCACAGACCGTATGCCGGGTTCTGAAGTCGAAATCAAAAATCGTTTTCGATCCCCCGCTGTCGGCGGATGTGGAACTAAGAATACCTCGTGTGGATAAGGCGGAAAAAGTTTTGGGATTCAAAGCGAAGGTGGACTTGGAAGAGGGGATTGTTCGGACAGCGGAATGGATTCATAAATACCTTTGACTTGAAAATACGACAATGCTGAAATTGGCGAAACCTTACATTCCAGAAGATGCGATTCAAATGGTCGCCGATGTCTTAAGATCCGGCAATCTCATCCAGGGGCGATATGTAAGGGAATTCGAAGAAGAGATTCAGCATTATCTTGGAATCAAACACGCCGTCAGCGTCTCTTCGGGCACGGCCGCTCTTCACCTCGCTCTTGTTGCTCTTGGCATCAAGAGGGGTGACGAGGTCATTATTCCCGCCTTTACTTACCCGGCGACGGCAAATGTCGTGGAGATCGTCGGCGCTAAACCTGTTATTGTCGACATCTCCCTCAAAGACTTCTGTATTGACCCGCAGGCGATGGCTGGAGCCGTTACTTCCAAGACAAAAGTCCTGATGCCCGTTCATGAATTCGGGCAAGCGGCGGACATGCGGCCTGTCATCGCGCTCGCGCGGAAACATGGCTTAAGCGTTATTGAGGATGCCGCCTGTGCTTTCGGTACGGAGTATAACGGGAAAAAAGCAGGTACGTTAGGTCGGATCGGCTGCTTCAGCTTTCATCCGCGAAAAGCTATAACAACGGGCGAGGGTGGCGCGGTTGTGACGGACGACTCTGTCTTGGCGGAAAAAATACGGTCTCTTCGAAACCATGGATCTGTTATAAATTTGAATAAAATCGATTTCAAATATGCCGGGCTTAACTATCGGATGACGGAATTTCAAGCGGTTCTCGGCCTTTCACAGCTTCGGCATATCGAAGAATTGATCCGGCGACGGATGGATTTAGCGGATCTTTACGACGACGTCCTTTCCAAAATCGATGGTATTCGTATTCCCGAGCATATCAAACGTCGCCGGATGGTCTATCAGACATATCACATCCTTTTAGACGAACGATACGACCGGGACCGCGTTATCGAGATGCTGAAGACGGGGGGCGTCGAAACGAACCTCGGAGCCTATGCGATTCCGCTTATCGAATATTATAAGAGGAAATACCGTACAAAAGCCGAAGATTATCCAAATGCTTCATTTGCGATGAGACAAGGGCTCGCCCTACCCCTCGGACATCACATTCGTCCTGAGGATATTCCGATTATTGCGGCGAGAATCAAAGAGGCGTTGAGAGGGTCATAAAGCGTGTTTTGGAAATAAAGGGCGATCATCGTCATAATAGTTTGAGGCGCATTCATGAATTACGAAGATTACCGTATTAATCGAACGCATGGAACCGGCGAATACTCCCCAGAACAATTTAAATCATTAGGTGAAGGTACGGTCCTCGAACGCGGCGTTTTAGTATTTCATCCCGATCATATTTCGATTGGAAACAACGTTTATGTTGGGCATAATTCGATCCTTAAAGGATACTATAAGAATGAGATGTCAATTGGAGATCATACGTGGATAGGTCAATGCTGTTTTTTCCATAGCGCCGGGGGAATTTCCATCGGGAAGGCGGTGGGGATCGGCCCTTATGTCAAAATCATTACATCATTTCATTCTGATCGTGATCTCGAAAAGCCTGTTCTTTTTCATTCTCTGGAATTCAAGCCCGTTGTGCTTGGCGACGGTTGTGATATAGGAGTAGGCGCAATCATATTGCCGGGAGTATCAATCGGCTCGGGTTCAATTATAGGCGCAGGTTCTGTGGTTACTAAGAATATTCCGGAATATGTTATTGCCGCTGGAGTACCAGCCCGAATAATTCGTCAAAGAAAATAATTAATATAATCATGATGACCGATCCAATTATCATCGTAGATTATGGCATGGGTAATCTAGGATCGATTAGGAATATGCTTGGATATCTTGGTATCCCATGTTTAATTACAAGCGAAATGGATCAGATCGCGAATGCAAAGAAAATCATCATTGCCGGAGTCGGTGCTTTTGATTATGCGATCAATAAATTGCATGAATATCGATTGTGGGAAGTTCTTGAACGAAAAGCATTGATGGAAAAAACGCCTATCCTCGGCATTTGCCTTGGAATGCAAATAATGACAAAAAAAAGCGAGGAAGGGAAACAGCAAGGTTTTGGATGGATTGATGGAGAAACGATCAGATTCAATTTTAACGATAATTTGTCGAAGTTAAAAATTCCACATATCGGCTGGAACACCGTTTCCGTAGAGAAGGAAAGTAATATCATTACCGGACTAGATAGCAATTCCAGGTTTTATTTTGTGCATTCCTTTCATATCATTTGTTATCAGAAAAAGGATATCCTATTATCAACAAATTACGGATATAATTTTCCATCTGGAATTCAGCGAGAAAATATTTATGGCGTTCAATTCCATCCGGAAAAGAGCCATCGCTTTGGTTTTCGATTGCTAAAAAGTTTTGCAGAGTATGTCTAAATGGTTTGCCCACGCGTGATGCCCTGTCTTCTTGTCCAGGATGGACGCTTAGTGAAGACGAAAAAATTTAGAGATCCAGTCTATGTAGGGGATCCTATCAATGCGATTAGAATATATAACGAAAAAGAAGTTGATGAAATTATTATATTAGATATAGAAGCGACCGCTTTCGGAAAACCGCCCCTCATGCAATTGATATCTGAAATATGTGAAGAGTGTTTTATGCCTATGTGCTATGGGGGGGGGATTACGACAGTTGAAGAAATTAAGGAGATCTTAAAATTAGGAATAGAAAAAGTCGCCATCAACACGTCGGCCATTGAAAATCCGGATCTTATTACACGAGCGGCTGAAATGTTTGGAAGTCAAAGCATTGTTGTTTCAATCGACGTGAGAAAAAAGCATGGCGAATATTCCGTATTTTACAAATGCGGACAGAAAAACGCCAAAATGAGTCCTGCTGATTTTGCAACGATCGTTGAACAGCGCGGAGCGGGAGAAATCTTGCTGAATTCGATCGATCGGGATGGAACATGGGAAGGATATGATATTGAATTGCTGAATCAAGTCACAAGCAATGTTACGATACCTGTCATAGCGTGCGGCGGAGCATCAAAAGTAGAGGATTTTGCCGATGCGGTGAAAAACGGCGGTGCCTCGGCGTGCGCTGCCGGGAGCATGGTAGTCTTCCAAGGGAAAGATCTCGGCGTTTTAATCAACTTCCCAGTACGATCAGAATTGGAACGAGTATTAGAATAAATTGTTATAATAAATAACGATTATTTTCCAGATATTTTCAGAATAGGAATAAAAAATGATTTGTACACGGTGCATTTATGACGATACCATTCCCTATATCCATTTTGATGAACAGGGGATATGTAGCTATTGCAGACAAGCGGAGCAACTTGACATAGAATACCCGACAGGGGAAGAAGGGAAAGCCTACTTATATTCTCTCGCCGATAAAATTCGCCAGGCGGGTAAAGGCAAAAAATATGATGTGGTCATCGGTGTGAGCGGGGGAACGGATTCGTCTTATTTATTGCATTTGTCAAAAGAACTTGGGCTACGGCCGTTGGCGGCGCATTTTGATAACACATGGAACTCGTTAATTGCGGTCGAAAATATTAGAAATGTTCTTGGAAAATTAAACGTCGATCTCTTTACCTACGTTGTGGATAATCGTGAATACAACGATCTCTTTCGATCATTTTTTAAAGCGTCAGTTCCCGATATTGACACGCCTTCCGATATCGGATTAGCGACGACACATTATTTAGCGGCAAATAAATATAAAATAAAATATATATTCGAGGGTCATTCTTTTCGTACCGAGGGAATATCGCCGCACGGTTGGTTCTATATGGATGCGAAGTACATCGAAACCATTCATAGAAAGTATGGAACAGTGCCGATGAAAACGTTTCCGAATCTATGGATGACCAAATGGTTATATTGGGCCGGCCTAAAAGGAATAAAAAAAATCCGCCCTCTTTATTATGTGGATTATAATAAGGAAACGGCGAAGCAATTTCTTGCCAAGAGCTTCGGCTGGAAATGGTATGGCGGTCATCATATGGAAAATCGTACGGCGTATTTTACGAATAATTACTATTTGCCGAAGAAATTCGGATATGATTTGAGATATTCCGAATATTCGGCTCTCATTCGGAGCGGTCAATTATCTCGAGAAGATGCCCTCGAGAAGATTAAAAACCCGAAGGAAATTGACTTCAGTATTGTCGACGAAATAAAGAAAAGACTCGGTTTTACCGATACGGAATTTGATCGGCTTATGCATCTCCCCCCAAAAACGTATCGTGATTATAAAACGTATAAGCACACATTTGAACGCATGAGAATGTTATTTTGGATAATGTATAAAATGAATCTCGTTCCAAAAAGCTTCTATTTGAAATACACGAAGAAATATAGCGAATAAATTGCATCTGTATTCTGAATAAAACGTATGCGTATATTTATCGGGGCATCTGAAGTTGCAAATTTTATCGCATCTTATCAGTATGGATTTAAAGAATTAGGTTATCAGACATATTCTGTTATCAGCCGGCGTAATGCATTTTTGCCTACCGAGGAATATAACGTCGTATTATCGGAAAACATTGGAAATAGTCGTAATCGTTTGAATGTCGCGTATAAAATTCGTCGATCGATTCAAGCGAGAATTGATGCGGTTCGTTATTTTCTTAAAGCTCTATTTTCGTGCGACGTGTTTATCTATAACACGGGAGGATCGTTGTTGCCTGCGTATCTCGATTATTTATTGATTAAAGCGTTAAGAAAAAAACTTGTCGTCGTATTTTTAGGGAGTGAAATACGTCATTGGTATGCCTATCAGAAGGAAATGCAGGAATTGGGAAAATACCAAGAGATATTTCCATTTATTAAATCGATAAAAGAACAACGCTACGGATTCTATGTTGATAAACTGCGGAGAGTCAGAAAAGCTGAACGCTATGCCGATTTAATACTTTCTCAGCCGGGTTTCGCGCAATTACAAAAGAAAAGGTATATGCGAGTCTTTGTGGGGTTGAAGCTTCCTTCGATCAAGTACAATGTGCCAGATAACGAAATCCCAATTGTCGTTCATGCGCCCACTAGCCGCGGTATAAAAGGAACCGAGTATGTAATTAAGGCCGTTGAACAGCTAAAAAAAGAGGGATTGCAAATTGATTTTCAGCTGATAGAAAATATGCCGCATAACGAGATGCTCAAGATTCTTGAACATGCTGACATTCTCGTCGATGAGCTATTTTCCGATTCTTTTGGTGTCCTTTCTGCCGAAGCCATGGCGGCGGGGACCGTGGTTTTAACGAACTATTTTGCGGAATATGCCAAGGTTCCGCGGAATTGCCCTGCTGTTCGAGTCAATAAGGATAATATTGTCGAAAGTCTACGGCGAGTTCTTGTCGACCGTGACCTGCGACGACAATTGGCGCGCGAAGGACGAGTCTACGTCGAGGAGCATCAGGATGCCGTCAAGATCTGCCGTCAAATACTCGAATGGTTGAAACCCGGCGGAATTACAGGCTATGATTTCATCCCCAGTATTTATAAGAGTATTAAAATACCAAAAGAAATCCTTTGGTCCGAACGGAAGCAAGCCCGAGCTGAAAAAATGATGCGAATTTCTAAGATATTATCGCGTTAAGCGCCAACGAGAAAAGAGAGCGTCGTTGGAAAATCCGATTAAAAAATTAAGCAAGGACACGGTGATCTATGGTCTAAACGCTGCTATTCAGAAATTCATTTCGTTCTTTCTCTTTCCTCTTTATGCGCGCATGTTGACTAAAGAGGATTTCGGATTGCAAGACATTATATTGGTTTCCATCATCGTGCTTTCGACGGTTCTGGTCCTGGGGATGGATTCCGGAGTCATGCTGCATTATTATGGGGCGGATGAGGGGGAAAAGGAAAAAATCCGGTCGACATGGTTCTGGACCGAATTATGCATCGCTTTGATCGTATGTATTCCGTTATGGGTGTTTGCCGCGCCCATAAGCCGCGCGATATTCGGTCGGGCGGATATCGCCGCTTACTTTCGATTGGCCGTTCTATCAGTTCCGTTCTCACGAGTATCCGCGGCAATTCTTCTCGTTCTGAGGCTGGCTTTCAAATCCGGAAAGTATATCCTCATGTCCACCGCCGGTGTTTTGTTTCAAGTCGCGGCGTCTATTCTTTTCGTTTTAATATGGCGTAAGGGGGTCTACGGGGTATTCCAAGCGATACTTATCGCCAGCATTATTCAAGCCCTATTCGGTTTGATATTATCTTATCGATATTTCCACTTCGCATTTTCTCTCCGATGGTTTAAAGCCACGTTGGCCGTAGGAATACCGCTCTTGCCGGTTGCGCTGTCGGTATGGGTATTGAATTACTCCAATCGATACTTTTTAATGCATTACGGCTCACTCGGAGATATTGGCATGTTTAGTGTCGCCTTGCGCATCAGCAGTATCCTTTTATTCGTGTTTTCTGCGTTTGAGATTGCCTGGGGTCCGTTTGCTTACTCTTTAGCCCAGGATAAGGAAACAGCGAGAAAAATCTATGCCAGGGTTCTGATGTATTTTCTGATATTCTCGATAGGGGCAACGGTCGGCCTTTCGCTCTTTGGTCGAGAGGTTACGAACTTGCTTGCCACTCGTGTTTATGAGAGTTCCGCTTCCCTCGTGCCGCTCCTTTGCTTCAGTTCGATTTGCTGGGTTGCGCTTTATATCGTTGGAATGGGCGTTGGAATCGCCAAAAAAACATATCACAACACAATCGCAATCCTCATGGGGGTCCTTATTAACACATTCTTCAATTTTATGCTCATTCCTGCGTGGGGCATAATCGGCGCTTCTTTAGCAACGGCAGGAGGAAATTTCGTCGCCTTGATTTATATGTATTTTTCCGGACAGCACTACTTTCGTGTGCCATATGATTTAAAGAAAATATTCATACTCGCGACCCTGGGATCGACTTCTATTGCATTAGGTCTCATTCTGGATTCCTATCGCGATGCCTGGAATATTCAATTAGTCGTCATGAAGGTTTTGATTTTAGCGCTGTTCATCTTAATGCTTTTTATTTTCCGAATCATACGAAAAGACAGTCCGCAAATCATCTGGCGAATGATCATCTCAGGTTTAAATAAACGGCCCGTACTCAAATCATTTTGAGAGGATGTTTTTATCGAGAAGGAAAAAAGGACATTGAGAAAAATCGTCCATTTCATTCTAAACTCGCCATTTCCCAATTATACGGGAGGGAGGGAAACATGGCTCTATAACGTAGCCACGCGATTGGCGGATGAGGATTATACGGTTCATATCTATACTACGAAAAATGATGAATATCCGAAATCATTTAATATCGATAAATCCAATATAAAGATATTTCGGGTGAAGACTTTAATGAGTAATCCATTTATTAAAGAATTCCTTCGGAGTTACCTTTTAGTATTTGAAACGATTTCATTTATTATCTCCATATATTTGTGCATGCGTCGGCAAATATTGAAGAATGAAACCGTTATCGCCATGGGGCCATTGGAAGATAGCGTGGCGGGAATCATGCTGAGACGATCGAGGCCCATTAAGCTGGTCTGTTCATTGAGAGGATTTCATGCGGCAGTCATGACAAAAAGGCTTCCGCATCTAAAGAAACTCTGGTATTCAATTGAAAAACATGCAATCAAAGTCGCCGATCGCGTATGGTGCAATGGATACGATACGTTGGAGTATGTGCGAAAAGGCGGATTTGAAGCCGTAATGATGCCGAATGGGGTGGACGTCGGGCATTTCGTGTCGGATTCGATTAAATGGGAGCCGGGTAAAGAAAAAGACAAGGATTTGTTTGCCGATGAAAAAAAGACATATGTTGTGTCTACCGCTACGTTGCTTCCGATAAAGGGCATGTCTAAACTCATTGAAGCGGTTAGTATTTTGAAAGAAAGGGGATTGAACGAGTACCGGATCATATGGGTCGGAAAGGGAGATCCAATTCCATATATTGAAGAAGCGAGGCGGCGCGGAATCGAAAATAAAATCGAATTTATCGGAGAACGGACCGATATGGCCCCATATTTGCGTGCCGCAAATATCGTCGTTTGCTTAAGCGGCGGCGGCGGACTCTCGATGGCGGCGTTGGAAGGGATGGCCGCGGGAAAAAACATTATCGCCTGGGATAGCGGGGTTTATCGGCAGCTTTTACATCATTTGAAATCCGCTTTATTGATCGAAGAAAATAATAGTATTGCTCTTGCGGATGCCATGGAAGAAATCACAAATAATCAAGCGCTTTATTCGAGTATGGGAAACGAAGCGAGAAAGGCAGTATTATCATATGATTGGAGTAACGTGTTAAACAAATTTAAAAAGGAGATAAACTCATTATGATCAGTATAATCCGCTCTTTGTTCGTGTCATTAAAAGCGCGGTATAAAAAGCGGCAATTTCTCCGCCAGTGCGTGATTGAACCGGGGCTTGAAATAGGATCAACGGCATCATGTTTTAACAAGGGGCCGAAGGAAAACATCCATATCGGTAAAAATGTGTCGATACATGGAATTCTGGAAACCCAAGGAAATGGGACAATCGAAATCGGAGATTACACGACCATTCGCTACAATACTTACCTGGGAGCGGTCCAAAGAATAGAAATCGGGAAATGTGTAATATTTTCGCATGACATTTATATCTACGACAATAACAATCACCCGACCTCTCCGATGCAAAGAAAGAAATTGTCAGAAAGCCGCTTTGAAAATAGTCTCAATTCTTGGACTAATGCTGCATCAGCCCCCGTCGTGATTGAGGACAACGTATGGATAGGATTTGGAGTGGTTGTCATGAAGGGAGTAACGATAGGAAAAGGCTCCATTATCGGAGCGCATGCGGTTGTAACTAAAGATATTCCTCCGTTCAGCGTTGCGGCGGGAAATCCCGCGCGAGTGGTGAAGAATCTGACCAACGATTTACTATAAATTGCAAAATCGTCTTATTTCGCTGCCGCAATCCGTTCTCTATTTTTCGGTAATTGCGTCCTTTACAGGAACACTCTGGCTGTCCATTCAAATCGGTTCCATCCATATATTTCCATATCGATTATTATTACTGTTATTGTGGACATTATTACTATTCTCCATATTGAACAACAACGGGCGGCTGAATCTTAAGGGAATCAGAATAAAAATATATTTGCAATTCCTTGTCATATGGCAATTATATGCCTTGATCTCGTTGATATGGGCAATTGACAAGGACGCGGCTCTTAAGAATATCATTTTTCTTTTTACGGGAATATCCGTCGCATTTTTTGTCGTTTACTATTATCGTGAAATATTTCATTTGGAATTGCTATATAAAATCTGGATATTGATTTTCATCGTCCTGATTCCGGTCGGAATGTGGGAAGCAAATACTGGAAATCATTTGGCTATTTCAGGGCGCTTTTTAGATGATGATATCATTACAAAATACGCGCCGACCACTGTCTTTCACAACCAAAACGATTATTCATTTTATATTGCCTTGACTATTCCATTCGTCTTAATGTGGATCAAATACTCTCGGAAAGTGTTCATTAGAGTTGTCGGAATCATCGCTATTGTTTTAGGTTTATATCTCCTCATCTTGACGGATTCGAGGACGTGTTATTTAGGGTTGATCATTGGATTTTCTTTCTGGATACTATTTATCGTAAAAGTAAAAAAAATATATAAAATATTATTTTACGCGTTTGTTTTTTTCCTTGCACTCTTCATCTTATTTCCGCAACGGACAAATGAGATATATCGACTGGCCGAAAATGAATTTAAAAGTGTTTTAAATGCCGAACAGAGAAGTCAGGATGGATCGATTAGTGTTCGCGTTAATTTAGCAAAAAATGCGATCCATTTTGCAATAAAATCCGGCGGCTTTGGCGTCGGGGCGGGAAACATTGAATACCAGATGAAGAATTATGGAATATATCCGGTCCAAGGCATAACGAATGTTCATAATTGGTGGGTAGAAATTCTTGCGAATTACGGTGTCCTGATATTTATAGGATATATAATATTATATATGCATATTATTGCAAATCTTATTAAAATACATAATAAATGTAAAAATGCGATAGATAAAATGATCGGTGAGGCTCTATTCGTAGCGTGGATAATATTTCCGATTGGGGCTCTAAGTTCCAGCTCGATCATGGCGGAGCCTACGCAATGGATAATTATGGGTTTCTCGCTCGCCTATATCAATTACGGAAAACAAAATATTCTTCGAAATAAAAAAGAAGAATACACGATGCATTCGTTCCAGAAAAATATTTAATAACCATTGAATGGGGCAGATTATTGATGCGAAATATTGCGACTAGGGCTGCGATGGGAATCGTTCTCCTTCTCGTCGCCATTGCGGTATCGGCGCATATCGCCGGACAGGGCAGTCTGGTTGCAATTATGATAATATTTTTCGTGGCATGGGGGATTTCATTATTCCTCAATGAGAAATATATAAATAAATATCCACAACGATATCTGTCCTTTCTCCTTGCTTCACATATAAAAGCCGCGATATCAATGGGTTTTTTCTTATGGCTATTTAGTCTCGTCCTCGGGCGGATCAAGGCGCCGCCGTCGTTGATATGGAATGGTTTCATTATTTTCATTCTGGCTGATGCCCTTGTTTCTTTGATTTGGAGACGAAATCAGCATTTGAATAATCGCGATGAGCCGATGGTGTCACCTAAAACCAAATCCATTCACGAAGTCGGAGCAAAGGAAGAGTCGGAAATTACCCTGATTGAAACTTGGGAAGACTTTCGCGCTCTTAATAAGTCGATCGTCGCTTTTGTTGAAAAAAGCGTTCCCGGTATTCATCACAGTGACAAAGACGATCGTGGCCAGAAAGAAGCAGATGAGACGAAAATGGAGATGAAACCGTTTAAGAACGGGTTCATCGTGAGCCGGGTCAGATTCAATGATGTCCGTCATCTGAATAAGTTAATTCTTTCTTCCTCGAATAAAATCGGCCTGGGAGGGTACTTTGTCGGCCGATATGTTCCTCTCGAAAATGTCGAAAAACAACTCCGGCTTCGCTATCACCGATTTATATATTATCCGGTGAAAGCTCTCCATTTTATTTGGTATCGAGCTTTGCCAAAAATACCGCGGGTGAATTCACTCTATTTTTTTCTGACAAAAGGGAAAAATCGAGTATTTTCTAAAACTGAAATATGGGGACGGATGGAATCATGCGGTCTTCGGGTGATAAGCGAAAAATCCGAAAATAACGAAAATGTCGTTATCGCGCAAAAAGAAACGAATCCCGATCAAGGGAAAAAGCCCTCATATTATCCGATCGTCGCGCTCGAAAGAGTGGGATTGAACGGGAGCATCATCAAAGCTCATAAAATACGAACGATGTATCCATTCAGCGAATATTTGCAAAAACGAATATTTGAATATAATTCCCTGGATACGACCGGAAAATTCGCCCGCGATTTTCGAATCACCAGCTATGGCCGATTCCTGCGAAAATATTGGCTTGATGAAATTCCGCAGATTTGGGATTGGTGGCGCGGCGACATAAAAATCGTCGGATTAAGGGCCATGAGCCGACATTACTTCAGCCTGTACCCGAAGGAATTTCAGGCCCTCTACCGGAAAGTCAAACCGGGGCTGATCCCGCCGATATTCAGTGAATCGACATCGGGTTTTAATGAAATTGTCGCGGTTGAACAGAAGTACCTTGAAGGATACTTGAAACATCCGGTGCGGACCGATATTCGATATTTATTCGCGACGATCAAAGATATTTTATTTAAAGGCGTACGAAGCCATTAAACGGACGCGATTGAGAGGCTGAGCATGTGCGGTGTGTTTGGATTGTTTGCCGATCAAGCCGGAGGATTCGAGCCCCGCTTTATTAGCCGCTCGTTGGAAAAGCTCGCGTACTTGTCGGAGTCGCGGGGAAAAGATTCGTCGGGTCTTTTCTTCAGGAACGAAGCGGATCGCACGTTGAACATTCTCAAGGGAGACGTATCCATTTCTTATCTCTTGAAGCAGCCAGGTATCCGGCGGCTTATCAAGATGACGACCGGGACGAGGCTGAAGGGAAACGAACGCCGCATCACAGAGACATTTGCGGCTATGGGACACGCTCGGCTGGTAACGAACGGGTCGCAGCTGCAGGATGTAAATAATCAGCCGGTCGTCAAAGACGGGATTATCGGCATCCATAACGGAATCATAATCAACGAAACCGAATTGTGGAGCCGATATCCTTCTCTGCAGCGTATGTATGAAATCGACACCGAAATCCTTTTGGACCTGGTCGGGATGAGAATCAGGGAAGGATGGGAGATGGCCGCTGCGGTTTCGTGTTCGGTCCGGGAGATCTTCGGAACGGTATCCGCGGTCCTGTATTGCGCCGCCGTCGATCAATTCGCTCTGGCGACAAACAACGGATCTCTCTATGTCCTCACCGATAACGAGAAATTCATGGCCTTTGCATCAGAAAAATATTTTCTGACGGAATACGCCCGTTCCATGCTGTCGAAAGACGCGGCCGCCGGCCTCGCTTTGAAGCAGGTCGGGCCGGGGACCGGATATATTGTCCGCGTGAGTCCATTTCAAATTAGAGCATTTTCGATGGACGATCCCGAAAAACGTCGTTCGGAAAACGATCAACCCGTTGCGGTTTTCCGGACCGAAATCGAATCCGTATCGGATGGAAAAATCAGAGGTGAAGTTGTCCTGGACGTCGCTCGACTCGCGACAAAACCTCAGGCGAGTTCCGAAGCGTCGCTCCTGGAATATCCGCTGGACAGGATTCGAGCCCTGAAGCGGTGCTCCAAATGTCTCCTTCCCGAAACTTTTCCTTTCATTGTATACGATGAAAGGGGCGTTTGTAATTATTGCCACAATTATAAGCTGAAAAATCAGCCGAAACCGATCGACGAGCTTTTCGCGCTTGTCGATTCCTATCGCAGCCGGAACGGCGAACCGGATTGCATCGTCCCTTATAGCGGAGGCCGGGACAGCTCCTATACCTTGCATATCGTTAAAAATGTCCTGAAGTTGAATCCCATCGCCTTCACCTACGACTGGGGCATGGTGACCGATCTCGGACGGCGCAACATCGCTCGGGTTTGCGGGAAACTCGGCGTAGAAAACATCCTGATTTCGGCGGACATCCGTCGCAAAAGGGAGAATATCCGGCGCAATATCCTGGCCTGGTTGCGGCGTCCCCATCTCGGGATGATCCCCCTCTTCATGGCCGGGGACAAATACTTCTTTTATTACACCAATCAAATTAAAAAGCAGACGGGCATTCGGCTTAATATTTGGGGCATTAATCCCATGGAGAACACGGATTTCAAGGTTGGGTTCATGGGAATTGCGCCCGATTTTGAAAAAGAGCGCATCTACTCCTTATCGAAAAGTCGTCAGGTTCGTCTCATCGGCGGAATCCTGTCCAATATCACCCGAAATCCGGCTTATATAAATCGATCTGTCGGAGATACGATCGGGTCCTTCGCCTCTCGTTATCTCGGGACGCGGAGAGATTATTACCATATGTTCGATTACTACCGCTGGGATGAGGAGGAGATTGAAAAGCTCCTCTTGTCGGAATACCTCTGGGAAACCGCAATTGACACGAAAACGACATGGCGAATCGGCGATGGGACGGCGGCTTTTTATAATTATATCTATTGTACCGTATCCGGATTTTCCGAATACGACACGTTCCGCAGCAACCAAATTCGGGAAGGAATGTTGAGTCGGGAGGAGGGCCTGCGTCTCATTGAGGAGGAAAACCGTCCGCGATACGCCTCCATCAAGTGGTATTCGGAAATCATCGGAATCGATTTTTCTACGATAATCAAACGGGTCAATAGCATCCCGAAACTCTATCGCTGAGAAAAAAGCGGATCTAGGGCGCTGTGAATAAAGCGATTTGGTACATATCCAAGTATTCAAGTCCGTTGAAATATGGCTTTGCTTCGCGGCATTTTTACTTAGCCGAGGAGTTCCATAAATTAAATTACCGGACGATCATCATCTCCTCCAACTCCAATCATCTTGTCAGGATTCCAAAGTTCGCCGCCAGATACACCCGCGAAATGATCAATGGAGTGGAAACATGGTGGATTAACACGATCCAATATCGGGGATCCAGATCGATCCGCCGGATCCTGAGCTGGCTTGATTTCGAGTGGAAATTGTTGCGTATGCCGACGTTTTCACTGCCGAAACCAGATGTCGTGATCGTTTCTTCCTTGTCTTTGTTGACGATATTCAACGGGTATCGGTTGAAAAAAAAGTATGGAGCCAAACTCGTTTTTGAGATCAGGGATATCTGGCCTCTGACGATCGTCGAAGAAGGCCCGTTCCGGAGCAACAATCCATTTGTTAAATTTCTGGCTTGGACGGAACGATATGGATACCGGAAGGCCGATATCATCGTCGGAACCATGCCGAACCTAGGAGGCCATGTCGAAGCCGTAACGGGGACTCAGATAGGATGTCACTGCATTCCCTTTGGCTTCAAATCGGAGCTCTATGACTGCACAGAACCGCTCCCTCCGGGCTATGAGGAAACTTATATTCCCCGCGGGAAGTTCATTGTCGGATATGCGGGAAGCATCGGAAGAACGAATGCCCTGGAAACCCTCCTGCGGTGCGCTGAACAAATGGCGGAAGAACGAACCATTCATTTTCTTCTCGTCGGCGACGGTGATTTGGCTGAAACATACCGGCGGAGGATTCAATCGCTGAACAACATTACGATCGCGCCGAAGATCGGGAAAACCCAAGTCCAAACGTTTCTTGCCCGTTGCGATATTCTTTACTTCGCCGTTATGAATACAAAAGTCTGGAAATTTGGCCAGTCCCTGAATAAAGTCATAGATTATATGTATGCCGGCAAACCGATCATCGCGTCATACAGCGGATATCCTTCCATGATCAATGAGGCTGGATGCGGGATCTTTCTTCCGGCGGAGGAGGCGGTCGCCTTGAAAAAAACGATTATTGAATACGCGGGGATGCCGGGCGATCGTTTGCGGGAGATGGGTCTCCGGGGAAAAGCGTGGCTTTTGGAAAACCGCTCCTACGAAAAAATCGCCGCCGCATATGTCCGCTTATTTGATTAATAAGTCAGGAGAGAGGAAGCGCTTGGCAAGAGGACGGGGATGTTCCGATGTTCGGTCTTGCGACCGGATCAAACGGGGGTTCGACCTGATATCGGCGACCGTCCTTTTGCTTCTTCTTTTCCCGGCCATTGCTCTCCTGAGTCTGGCCGTCTGGGCGATACTGGGGCAGCCCGTGTTTTTTTGTCAAAAACGCCCCGGATTCCTCGGGAAACCTTTCGTTTTGGTTAAATTCAGGACGATGCGAAACGCGCACCATATCGACGGCCTACAGCTTCCCGATGAACAGCGCTTGACCCGATTCGGAAATATTCTCCGAAGCTTGAGCCTGGACGAGCTTCCAACCCTTTATAACGTGGAGAAGGGCGATATGAGCCTGGTCGGGCCGCGCCCTCTCTTGATGGAGTACCTCGGTCGATATTCGCAGCGACAAATGCGCCGGCATGAAGTTCGGCCCGGCATCACGGGTTGGGCTCAGGTCAATGGTCGCAACAGGCTTAGCTGGCAGGAACGGCTCGAGATGGACGTCTGGTACGTTGACCACAAGAGTTTTCGCCTGGATTTGTTCATCCTCTGGAAAACGCTCATCAAGACAATTCAGCGGGAAGGCATTAACGCTCGCGGATTTGCGACGATGCCGAAGTTCCAGGGGGCGTCCGAGGGGGATAAGAATCATGAAGAGAGATAGGTTATCGGTTGAAGTCATCGGGGCAGGAGGGCATGCGAAGGTGGTAATCGCAACCCTGGCTGCTTGCGGTTACAACGTGATCGGAATATTCGATGATGATCCAAAAACTCATGATCGGATGATTCTCGGGATTCCCGTGTTAGGATCCCTCGCGGAAATGGATGATAAGGCCGACACGGGTCGGTTGATTGCGATCGGCCACAACGAAACGCGAAAAAATATTTCCGATCGATTCCCTTCAGCGAATTGGATCACGGTCGTGCACCCTCGAGCCTTTGTCCATGAATCAGCCCTGTTGGGTTCGGGGACGATCGTAATGGCAGGGGTGACGATTCAGCCTGAAGCGCGAATTGGAAAACATGGCATCGTCAACACGTGTGCATCAATCGATCATGATTGCCTCCTCGGTGATTACGTCCACATCGCTCCGGGCTGTCATTTGGCGGGATCCGTTCAACTAGGCGAAGGCGTTTTCATGGGGATTCACAGCGCGGCCGTTCCCGGCATCCGGATCGGGGATTGGTCGATCATTGGCGCCGGCGGCGTCGTGATCGAAAACCTCCCGGGCGGGATCGTTGCCGTCGGGGTTCCTTCCCGAGTCAAAAAAGCTTCTCGAAAGGTATCGAAATGATTCACGACCTCGCTCCGCAGACACGGAAGATAAAATGAAGCGCATCTATCTCTCGCCGCCACATTTAGATGGCAACGAAAAAAAATATCTGATCGAAGCGTTCGAATCCAACTGGATTACGACTTTGGGGCCGCACGTCGATTTATTTGAGAAAGAAATCTGTCAAAAACTGGGAATCGGTCACGCGGCCGCCCTCTCCAGCGGAACAGCGGCTCTCCACCTCGCCTTGCTTCTCGCGGGCATTCGACCCGGGGATGAGGTGATATGTTCGGACTTGACCTTTGCCGCTTCGGTGAATGCGATCACCTATTGCGGAGCGAGTCCCGTCTTTATTGATTCCGACAGAACGACCTGGAATATGGATCCGCTGCTGTTGGCCGAGGAACTGAGCGAATGCCGGAAACGGGGGAAAATGCCTAAGGCGGCGATTGTGGTCGATCTTTATGGCCAATGCGCCGATTATGCGCCTATCCAGGAAATCTGTCGGGAATACGATATTACCGTGATTGAAGACGCGGCGGAAGCGCTCGGGGCCGATTATCGGGGGCGAAAAGCCGGGACATTTGGACGTTTTGGCGTTTTGTCTTTCAACGGGAACAAAATTATCACGACATCCGGCGGGGGAATGCTCGTCTCTGATGATGAAGCGGCAATCAAACGTGCCCGATATCTGGCTTCCCAAGCGCGCGAACCCTATCCCTACTATCATCACGTCGAGATCGGCTACAACTATCGTTTGAGCAATATCCTGGCGGCGATCGGCCGTGCTCAGCTTGAAAACCTCGATCGGAAAATTGAGAAACGCAAAGCCGTCAATCGATTTTATCGAAAAGCATTTGCCGGCATCCCAGGCGTGGAAATATTACCTGAAACGCCTTATGGAAAATCGAATTACTGGCTAACCGTCATCCTTTTCGAGCCGAAGACGCTCGGGTGCGACAGGGAAGGGATTCGCCTTGCCCTTGAAGCGGAAAATATCGAGGCTCGGCCGGTATGGAAGCCGATGCATCTCCAGCCTGTATTTGCGGAATGGCGCATCCGGGGCGGAAGCGTATCGGAAAGCCTATTTGAGAAAGGCTTATGTCTCCCGAGCGGCTGTGACCTTACAGATATGGATTTAGAGCGAATCGTCGAAATCGTCTCCAGAGTAATAAAAACGGCACGAGTTGACGGCGGGTAATATTTCTGAACGAAAAAAAGCGAACCCGAGAGATTGAAAGAATTGCCCTGACGAGTTATATTGGAAGCGACGAGGGGAAAAAAATATATGGGAATAATTAATAGCGAATGGTTGGGAAAAACAACCAGATCGCTTTTGCAAACGACCTCCTTTAAGAGGAAAGCGTTTTTTATGACGGCCGATGCCGTTCTAATCGCTTTTTCGTTGTACCTTTCTTTTTGGCTGCGTTTTGATGGAAATATTCCTAACGAATTCATTGATTCCTTATGGATCAATATTCTCGTTGTCCTATTTGTGAACATGCTGATGATCGCCCTCCACGGGATTTACAATATTTCGTGGAGATTTTTCGGTTTAAAGGACATCTTAAAGCTTATCCAGGCAATCATTATTGCGTTTCTCGTGCTCACGATCGCCACCCATGTGTATAACCCAGTCGCGGGTTTTCAAGATATTCCGCGATCTGTCCTCCTCTTAGATTTCAATTTCACAATCGTATTTCTGGGGGGGCTGCGCATTTCGAAACGCACGTATCGCGAGTATCGCTACCGCAAGACCGGTTGGGGCCGCGGCCATGTACGCGTTCTGGTTGTAGGCGCTGGTTCGGCCGGTGAACAGATCGTCCGAGAGATGCTCGAAAGCCGGAAATCGAGCCGGTACCCTATCGGCTTCGTCGATGACGACGAATCGAAAACGGGAGTGAGCATTCACGGCGTAAAAGTCCTGGGAAGACGACAAGACATTCCAAAAATCCTGGGAGGCAATGGGATTGACGAAGTCCTGATCGCCCTCCCCTCGGCCCATTCAAAGGTCATCCGGGATATCGTCGAATTGATCCGATCAACCGGTAAGGGGACAAAGACGAAGGTCCTTCCCGGGATACATGATGTGATCGAAGGAAAAGTGTCGTTAACGGACATCAAGGATATCGGAGTTGAGGATCTCTTGGGGCGAGATCCCGTAAAAATCGATTATGATCAAATCCGAAAATTTATCATGAAAAAGCGTGTTCTGGTTTCCGGGGCGGGTGGATCGATCGGGGGAGAACTGGCGCGGACGGTCGCCCAATTCGCTCCGGCCAGGCTCATCCTCCTGGATAATGACGAAACCGAGCTGTTCTACGCCGTGAATCACTTGAAGAAGGACGTGTCCAACCTCGTCCCGGTCGTCGCCTCGATCCGGGATGAGGGAAAGATCGGGCACGTATTTGAGAAAATGCGGCCTGAAGTCGTCCTCCATGCGGCGGCATTAAAACACGTCCCCATTCTGGAGCATTATCCGGAAGAAGCGGTTAAGACGAATATCTGCGGAACGCGGATTCTGGGCGAAGCGGCCATGCGATACGGGACCGAGCGTTTCGTGAATATTTCGACCGACAAGGCGATCAATCCGACAAGCGTTATGGGAGCCACGAAACGGATCGGCGAGGAAGTCCTCCGGGTTTTGAATTCCATGAACGGAACGCGTTTCATCTCGGTCCGTTTTGGAAATGTTTTGGGAAGCCGGGGGAGTGTGATCCCGCTCTTTAAAGAACAAATTCAGAAAGGCGGACCGGTAACCGTAACCCATCCCGAGATGACCCGGTTTTTTATGGCGATCTCCGAAGCCGTTCTTCTTGTCCTCGAAGTCGCGGCAACGGGACACGGCGGCGAGGCCTATTTTCTGGACATGGGGAAGCCGGTCAGGATCGACGACCTGGCCCGGGATATGATCAAGCTGAGCGGACTTGAACCTGACGCGGACATCCCGATCGTATACACGGGATTGCGGTCGGGGGAAAAGATGTTCGAAGAATTAATCGGTTCCGAGGAAGGCCAGGAGAAAACCGGAAACGAAAAAATCTTCCGGGCTAAGAATTCAATGCCGGCCGATGCTTCGAAGTTGTGGAAAACAGTCGATCAATTGATCGAATGCAGCGAATCCGGAAATTGCGACAAAGAAACGATCGCCCGACTTCTCAAAGAAATCGTTCCCACGTATAAGCCTGATGCGGCTAGCGTTTCGATCAATCATTGGTAGATGATCGCTTGACTTACCCTTCACGCTGAGCCAATCCCGGCGCGGCTCTTTTACCTCCCCCCTCCCTTGTCACATCCATCAGCCGGAGGTTTTGATGTTGGCGACCGCGATGCCGAGATCGCGCGAATCAGCGGAGATTTTGTTCTTTAAAGGATTCCAAGTCCGATCGACTTCGAAAAGCAGAAGAGCGGAGCCGCGGATATCAGCGGGTATCGGAAGGACGATTTTTTCCCAACGGCATTCCTTCAACTGGAGATCGAGAAGTTTGATCGGTTTTATCGCAAGATTCGGGGTAATAAATATTTTTACCCTGACCGGTCGGGTTTGAATATCAGGATGGGAAGCGAGAATAAACATCTGGACATTCGCTTCGCTCATTTCGCATGTCGTTCCCGCAAGCCGGCTGCTCCAGCGGAATTCATGATCCGCGGCGTCCTTTTCGATTGGACCGAAGCCGAATTCCTGTCGGAGACCGAATTGCCGGGTTCGCGCACGGAGAGAAAGCGCCTGAGTTGAACTCCAAGACAGCGAAATAACTCCAAGAGCGATCAAGGCAAGAGCGGAAAATTTCAAATAGGGATGTTTCCGGATGGGAATATTGCCGTAAGGATGCGAAGCCTTGCTCGTGAACAGAAGACCGGCGAAGAACCAAAAGATATAGTGAATCTCGTAGCTCCCGATATAAGAATGCAACTGAGCGTTTAGAAAAAAAGCCAGGAGTCCAATTCCTGCTGCGGGGACGAGAGATCGTTCCAGGGAGGCGCCAGGCGAATGGCGATAGGATTTGACTCCCTTCCGGATGATTTCCCACAAGATCCAGAAAAAAATCAATACTCCCGGAATCCCTAACTCTGATCCAATCTGAAGCGGGAGATTTTCGACCGATTCGGGCGTTCCGAGGTCTTTCTTATGGGCCTTGGCATAATTTGATGATTCGATGATAAACGATCCCATCCCGATTCCAGAGATCGGATAGTCCTGCACCATCTGAGCGGCGATATCCCAAGGCACCTTAAACCGGTATTTAAAACTTTGGGGGACATCCTCGAGTCTTTTTATTAATATCGAATTTCGAATCGCATTCAGTGGAGGAAGTTTGGAAAAAACGGCGGTCACGGTGAAGATCGTCAGAAGTAAAAAAGCGGAGGAAATGAGCCAAATAATCTTTTTTTTGGACGTCTTACGTTTGATGATTATCTCGAATAGACGGAACAAGATAAAGACAATCAACGCGGCGAAGAGAGAAAAAAGGGCGATTTTTGAGCCGGCAAAAAATAACAGGAACGTTGAGGGCAATACAATGATTCCGAGAAGGAATCGCAAGGTTTTGTTTTGGGAGGAAAAAACAATGGCGATGTTGAAAGGGATTATGATGGAAAGAAATGTGCCGAAGGATAAGGCATCTTTGAAAGTCGCATTAAGCATACTGTTTTCGACAATATAGGGATTGATACTGCTGGGATTATTGCCGAGTGTAACCGATACGAAGTGCTGAATCAGGCCGAATCCCAAAGAAATCAGCGTGCTTGCCCCGAGGACCATGATCGCCTTCCTAACGAATCCTTCAGTGCGGACGGTCCGGACGAGAATCATGAAAAAGGCGATGCCGGTGAGATAGGTGAGGCTGTAGAATACGACGCTCATGATCGCTCCGCCGGCGCTCGTCCCGTAGGCGTTGGTGACGAGCTCGTAAATCCGGGGCCGCCAGAGCGGAAAGAAATTCGTATAACGCCAGAACGTGATCAATGCGGAGACAAAGACCAGCCCGGCGAAGAGCTTAAGGGGGGTAAAAATCGGTTCGTCAATCTTATCCCCGTCACGGGCGGGATCGGGAACCGCGAAGGTTCGATGAAGGAGCCAGCCCAAAAAAAAGAAGAGGAAAAGAATCAAGGCCGACGGGGCCATGGGGAGCGGTTCGTAAAGTTTGAAAAAGTAAGGAAGGTTATTGATCAAGGGGAAAAGAAAAATGAAGGCAAGAAGGCCTTTCCGGATATCGACCGCCGTCCATATCGTGAGGAAGACGAGAATAGGAGCGAGAATCATTTGATATCCGGCGACGAGGGGCACATATTTCCAGTAGAAGATCCCCAGAAGCAGCGAATATACGACGGTAGCCGCGGCGAAGCGCAACCGATGATCGATGGTTTGTTTTATCATCATTCCCTATCCAGAAGAATAGCTTCTTCAGGGTAATGGTTTTGGGAAAACCTGTCAATCTGTGTTATATTTTCAAAAGAAATGAGAGGAAAGGACGCGTCGATGAAGGGCATCATCCTGGCCGGGGGCAAAGGCACTCGTCTCAATCCCTTGACCATCTCGGTCAGCAAGCAGCTTCTCCCGGTTTACGACAAGCCGATGATCTATTACCCCCTGTCCATGCTGATGCTGGCCGGGATCCGGGAAATCCTGGTGATCACCACGCCCGAGTCGCTTTCGGCCTTCCGCGATCTCCTCGGGGACGGACGGCAGTGGGGACTATCGTTCGAATTTAAAGCCCAGGACGAGCCGCGCGGCCTGGCCGACGCTTTTATCGTCGGCCGCGAATTCGTCGCCGGGAAGCCGGTTTGCCTGATCCTGGGCGATAACATCTTTTTCGGCCACGGGCTGGCCGGTCAGCTGAAAAAATCGGCGCGCTTGAAATCAGGGGCGATCGTCTTCGCCTACCCGGTCAAAGATCCCGAGCGGTACGGCGTCGTCGAGTTCGACGCCTGCGGCCGGGCGGTCAGCATCGAGGAAAAACCGGTGAAGCCGCGGTCGCATTTCGCCGTCCCTGGGCTGTACTTCTACGACGGCAAGGTTTCCGACCATGCCGCGGCTCTCAAGCCATCGGCCCGCGGCGAGATCGAGATCACCGATCTCAACCTGGAATACCTGCGGCGCGGAGAGCTCAAGGTCGAGGAAATGGGGCGGGGCGTGGCCTGGCTCGACGCCGGGACCCACGAGTCGCTCCTCCAGGCGGCCAATTTCGTCCAGGCGGTCGAGGACCGGCAGGGCCTGATGATCGCCTGTCCGGAGGAAATCGCTTACCACCTCGGGTATATCGACAGCAAACAGCTGCGCCGTCTGGCCGCGGCCATCCCGAACGCCTACGGCGAGTATATTGTCCGGCTGTCCCATGAGCCGGTCGACGGGGGAGTCAAATGATTCAAGGCGTCATCGTTAAAAAGCTCAAGGTCATCCCCGACGAGCGGGGCCGGCTGATGGAAATCTTCCGGGTCGACGACGAATTCTTCGAGAAGTTCGGCCAGGCCTATATAACCACCACCTATCCCGGGGTTATCAAGGGCTGGCACAAGCACGAAAAACAGGCCGACAACATGGCCTGCATCCACGGGATGGTCAAGGTCGCCCTCTGCGACGCCCGGGAGGGCTCGCCGACCAAGGGCGAGATCAACCAGTTCTACATGGGCGTACACAACCCTCTCCTGATCCATATCCCGACCGGCGTTTATCATGGCTGGATCTGCACGAGTCCGGAGGAGGCGATCGTCGTCAACGTCCCGACCGAGGCGTATAACTACAAGAACCCGGACGAACAGCGGCTCGATCCCCACTCGGGTGAAATCCCCTATGACTGGGAGCGGAAAGACGGTTGAGCCCGGGCCGATCCGGGGCCGGTCGATTTTGGAATATGCCGACGGAGAATAGCAGGATGAAGAAACAAAAAGCCCTTCCCGCGAAAAAAACCGCAAAGACGAAACCCGCCCCGGAGCGCAAGCTCAACGGCAAAACCCTTCTGGTCACCGGCGGGGCCGGATTCATCGGGAGCAACTTCATCCGGATGATGCTGGCCAAGCACGACGACATCCGGATCGTCAACCTCGACAAGCTGACCTATGCCGGAAATCCCGAGAATATGGCCGACTTCAAATGCGACTCCCGCCATGAGTTCGTCCACGGCGACATCCGCGACGCCGGGCTTGTGGCCGGAATCTTCGAGCACGTTCAGGGCGTCGTCCATTTCGCCGCCGAAACCCACGTCGACCGGTCGATCGTCGACGCCGGCGAATTCGTCCTGACCGACGTCTACGGGACCTATGTGCTCCTGGAAGCCCTCCGGAAATCGCCCCAGGTCGAGTTTTTCGTTCACATCTCGACCGACGAAGTCTACGGAAGCCGGGAGACGGGTTTCTTTAAGGAAACCGATCCGGTCAATCCTTCCTCGCCCTACGCCGCCAGCAAAGTCGGCGCGGATAGAATGGTTCAGGCCTATCACACGACTTACGGCTCGCCCGTCCTCATCGTCCGGCCAAGCAACAACTACGGGCCGTACCAGTTTCCGGAAAAATTCATCCCCCTGTTCACGACCCACGCCATGGAGGCGAAGAACCTGCCCCTGTACGGCAAGGGCCGCAATGTCCGCGACTGGCTCCACGTCGAGGACAACTGCCGGGCGATCGAGTTGGTCGCCCGCAAGGGGGCGATCGGCGAGGCCTACAACATCGGGGCCAACGATGAGCGGATGAACATCGAAGTCGCCAAGCGGATCGTCAAGCTTGTCGGGGCTTCCAAGGACCTGATCAAGTTCGTTCCGGACCGGCTCGGCCACGATACGCGATACGCCGTCAACATTAATAAAATCAAGGCCTTGGGATGGAAGCGGGAGGTCGATTTCGAAGACGGAATCGTCTCGACCGTGAAGTGGTACATGGACAACCGGGACTGGTGGACGCGGATCAAGGAAAAGAGCGTCGAGTTCAAGTCGTTCTACGAGAATTATTACAAGGACCGGAAATAACACCGTGATTTTGGTATAATCCCCGCCGGGTGAATCCATGTGCGGTGTTATAGGAATCTGGGCAAACGGACAGGTCTTCCGCGACCTCTACCAGGGCATGCTGGCTATCCAGCACCGGGGCCAGGACTCGGCCGGGATCATCACCTTCGATGACCGGTTCCACACCAAGAAAGGCAACGGCCTCGTCCGGGACATTTTCAGCGCCGTCCACGCCGAGCGCCTGACCGGGAAAATCGGAATCGGCCACACCCGCTACCCGACGATCGGCGGGGGCCGGGGCGAGGACGCCCAGCCCTTCCAGCTGAACGCGCCCTTCGGGATCATCATGGCTCACAACGGGAACGTGGTGAACTACGGCGCCCTGAAAAAGCACCTGGCCGAAAAGCACCGCCGGATGCTCAACTCCGATAACGACGTCGAGAGCATCCTGAACATCTTCGCCGTCGCCCTGGAAGGCCAAAACCCGGTCGAGCTGACGCCGGACATCGTCTTCCAGGCCGTCGCTTCGGTCTTCCGGCAGGTCGTCGGGAGTTATTCCGTGATCGCCTACGTCGCCGGACAGGGGATGGTCGCCTTCCGCGATCCTTACGGGATCAAGCCGCTCGTCTGGGGCCAGCGCCGCGATGGGGTCATCCCGTCTTACGCCGTTGCGTCCGAGAGCGTTTCCCTCAACATCATGAACTTCTCCGACATCCGGGACGTCGCGCCCGGCTCGGCGCTCTTCATCGATAAAAACCGCGAGGTCCACATGCGGCGGATCTCGGTCAAGCCCCATTCCCCCTGCCTCTTCGAATGGGTCTACTTCGCCCGGCCCGATTCGGTCATCGACGGGGTCAACGTCTACCGGGCCCGGGTCCACATGGGCGAGCTCCTGGCCGAGGAAATCCGCAAGACCGGCCTGTCGATCGACGTCGTCGTCCCGATCCCCGATTCGGCCCGCGATGCGGCCATCGAAATCGCCCGGAAGCTCAACCTGAAATACCGCGAAGCGCTGGTCAAAAACCGGTACATCGGCCGGACCTTCATCATGCCGGCCGAAAATGACCGCCAGAGCACGGTCCGGTATAAGCTCAATCCCATCGCCTCCGAATTCAAGGACAAGGACGTTCTCCTGGTCGACGACAGCATCGTTCGCGGCAACACCTCCCGGGCTATCGTTCGGCTGGTCCGGGATTGCGGCGCCCGGAACGTCTATTTCGCCTCCTGCTCCCCGCCCCTCCGCTTCCCCTGCGTTTACGGGATCGACATGCAGACCCGGACGGAATTCGTCGCCCGGGATCGTGACTTCGACGAGATCGCCAAGCGGATCGGCGCGGATAAGGTCATCTATCAAACCCAGGAGAACCTGATCAAGGCCGTCCAGATGGAGAATCCCAACCTCGGCCGGTTCTGCGCGGCCTGTTTCGACGGAAATTACATCACCGGTGACGTGACTCCGGAGATGCTCGCCTCGATCGAGGAAGAGCGCCGGACCTTGTCGTCCGGCCAGTTGGCGCTTCAAATCAAGTCCGCCCTTTAATCATGGGAAGGGGAGCTTCATGAACGTTTTAATCACCGGAATCACCGGCTTTGCCGGCAGTCACCTGGCCGAATACATCTTTGCCCACCATCCCGATGTCGAGGTCCACGGCATCGTCCGTTGGCGGAGCCGCATGGACAACATCGCTCATCTTGTCCGGGACGGGAAAGTCCATCTCCACGAAGCCGACCTCAAGGACATGATTTCGCTGCGGAAGATGCTGGCCGAGGCCCGCCCCGACCGGATCTTTCACCTGGCCGCCCAGAGCTTCGTCCCGGCTTCCTGGCGCCTGCCGGCCGAAACATTCATGATCAATGCCGTCGGCCAAGTCAACCTCTTCGAGGCCGTCCTGGCCGAGAAGCTCGAGCCCCGCATCCAGATCGCCGGCTCGAGCGAGGAATACGGGATGGTTCATCCCGACGAAGTCCCGATGAAGGAAACCAATCCGCTCCGGCCCCTCAGCCCCTATGCCGTAAGCAAGGTTGCCCAGGATCTTCTGGGATACCAGTACTGGCAGAGCTACCGCCTCCATGTGGTCCGGACCCGGGGCTTCAACCACACCGGTCCCCGCCGCGGCGACGTCTTCGTCACTTCGAACTTTGCCCGCCAGATCGCCCGGATCGAAAAAGGCCAGGTCGAGCCGGTCATCCGGGTCGGCAACCTCGAGGCCAAGCGCGACTTCACCGACGTCCGCGACACCGTCCGGGCCTACTGGCTCGCCCTGGAAAAAGGCGATCCGGGCGACGTGTACAACATCGGCTCCGGGACGACGATCTCGATGAAGGACATGCTCGGGATCCTCCTGTCCCACAGTCCGGCCAAGGTCGAAGTCCGGGTCGACCCCGATCGCCTCCGGCCGTCCGACGTCCAGATCCTCTATGCCGACCCCTCGAAATTTCACGCCAAGACCGGCTGGGTTCCGAAAATTCCGCTGCAGACAACCCTGAAGGACCTTCTCGATTACTGGCGGACCCGGGTCTGACGGCGTCCCGGCCCAGGAGAGGTGAGGATGTCCGCTTCGAAGAAACGCCCGGCCGAGCCCCTGCGCGTTTTCATCACCGGAGCGACGGGATTCGCCGGCCGCCACCTCATCGCCTTCCTCAAAGCGGAAGAACGGCGGAAAAAATCCGGCCGGCCCCTGGACATCACCGGGACGTGCTATCCCGAGCGGCCGGAAGATTGTCGGGATTTTGCCGCCGCCTCGCTCAGGCTGAAGCTCATTCCGCTGGACCTGCGCGACGCCGCGGCCGTTTCCGCCGCCATTTCGACGGCCCGGCCCGACCGCATCTTCCACCTGGCCGCGATCTCCCAGGTCAAAGCCTCCTGGGACAAGCGGAAAGAAACAATCGAAACGAACATCCTTGGAACCTTTAATCTCTTTGAAGCCGTTCGTCTCCATGCCCCTTCGGCCCGGATCCTGTTTGTCAGCTCGTCGGACGTTTATGGAAAACAGTGTCCCGAGAGCATGCCGCTACGGGAAACCGCCCGAACCGGCGCGGCCAGCCCGTATGGGTTCACCAAGCTCAGCGGCGAGGCCATGGCCGGATTCTATGTCCGGAGCGAGAACCTTCGGATCGTCATCGCCCGGCCGTTCACTCACACCGGCCCCGGCCAGAGTCCGGACTTCGTTTGCTCGGACTGGGCCCGCCAAATCGCCGTGATCGAGGCGGCCGGAAAACCGAAAGGGGCCCTCAAGGTCGGAAATCTCGCGGTCAAGCGCGATTATTCCGACGTCCGGGATGTCGTGCGGGCCTACGCCCTGCTTCTCGAAAAAGGGAAAGCGGGGGAGGCCTACAACATCTCCTCCGGCAAGTCCCCCTCCCTTCGGGTCATCCTCCGGATGCTCCAGAATAAATCGTCCGCCGCCATCGGATTCGACGTCGACCGCAAACGATTCCGCAAGGCCGATATTCCGCTCCTGGCCGGAAGCCATGCCAAAATCGCCCGGGAAACCGGATGGAAGCCGCGTTTCAACCTGGAGACAACGCTCGCCGACCTTCTCGAAGAATGGCGGGCGAAAGTCCGGAGCGGATGCCGCCCCCTGGAATCCGCGCGAAAGAGCGCGCCCTCGATAGCCAAGTCCCAAGCGCATGTCTTGGTCACCGGCGGAGCCGGATACATC